>Ga0308157_10000409_pt1 | contig 148192 bp, 124 predicted proteins | sample PhyBR1_FD_201035 | JGI IMG/M metagenome (GOLD analysis project Ga0308157, IMG submission 201035) | Phyllosphere microbial communities from UC Gill Tract Community Farm, Albany, California, United States - DLSLB.R1 | ecosystem: Host-associated > Plants > Phyllosphere > Unclassified | place... | reverse complement strand
GCGTAGCAATACCACATCAGGGGATTATTTAAGAAGATACGGTTACGTGTATGATAAGCTTAACAGGTTATCAGCAGGCTTTTATCAAAGAGAAGACCGTCCTTCTGCTCAGGAATATTTTGAAAAATTAACCTATGACCTTAACGGCAATATTACCAACCTGAAAAGAACAGCATCCCTGGATGGAAATACTACAGCAGGATTAATTGATAATCTGACCTATGGATATTTTAATAATAACAACAGCAACAGGCTGAAGACCGTCACCGATTCTTCCACAGATTACAGAGGATATCCCGATGTTTCAGGGATTGAGATCGGGTATGATAATAATGGGAATATGACGAGCCATCAGGATAAGGGCATTTTAAATATTTCGTATAATTTTTTAAATCTTCCAAAAGAAATTTTGTTCAACGAATGGTATATTATCCGGAATCAGGCAACGGGTGCCGATGAGCAGCGGAATGTGAGGTCAGCCTACATCTACCGTACAGACGGGGTAAAGCTCAGGAAGAACTATACCACTTATTTTTCAAAAGGCGGCGTGGAAAGAACCCTTACCACCGATTACCTGGACGGTTTCCAATATACAGTCAATCATCTGGGAGTGGTTTCCCCGGAATTTATCCCAACTTCGGAAGGGTATTTTAATTTTAAAAATAATAAGTATATTTACAACTATGTAGACCATTTGGGAAATATACGGCTAAGCTACTTCCACAATGGTACCGGAATAGAAGTTCTTGAAGAAAACAATTATTATCCTTTCGGGTTGAAGCATGAAGGGTATAATGCACTGGATGGAAATACTTTCTATCAGTACAAGTACCAGGGACAAGAATTACAAACAGAGACAGGCTGGTATAGTTTTAAATGGAGAAATTATATGCCTGATGTAGGAAGGTTTTTTAATATTGATCCATTGGCTGAAAAATTCCCTTATAACTCTACGTATGCATTCCAGGAAAACAAATTAGGAATGGGAAGAGAATTTGAAGGGCTTGAATTAATACCTTTTGAGGTCGTGCCTCTCTTTGAAAACACAGGTGTAACTCCTATTGGACCTGTTATGGAGCCGTATGTTGAAATCAAGCCTCCGTTTGTAGATCCAATACCTTTGGAACCTACCTATGGACCATACTTAATAGATGAAGTGGAGGTTACTGGCACTGGTCATTTGCAATTGGAACCTAAGGGATTGGATATATCAAGAACGACCCAGACAATGGATAAGGTTACGGAAAATTTAAAACCAGAAAGTGTCTCAGAGCAAGTTAAACCAGAAAATAACAACGAATTTATAAAACCTGAGAATTGGGAGACGAAAGAAACAAAAAGTCCTGGTAAACAACATATAGATCCAAATAATCCACGTAATAATGTTCGAGAAATGAAAGGTAACAAGAATAGCCCCCATCCTTCACAGCAAAAGGATTATATAAAGTATCAAAAAGATGGAGTGCTTTATGATAAAAATGGTCAGCCAACAGGAGGGGGAAGAACACCGGAAGCTCATATTCCAAGAACAGAATTTGATCAAACTAAAATGCCACCTTTTGAGTAAAAATAATATTATGTATAAAGAATTTAAAGAAAGACTATTAGAACTATCAGATATAAACTTGCAAAGGAAATTATGGCTGAATATTGACAATGATACAGGTCTAATATCTTCTTATTCAGAATTATTCAATTCCTTATTAGGAGATTTTGATTACGACTATGAGGTAGAAAATTTGGAAGACAATAATTTAAAGCAAAATCTTTTAAAATTAAAAATCATGCTTGAGGAATATAAAGAGCCTTTTTCTTACGAAGAAAACTATGATGATAATATGATTCTCAATGATCCTAATTGGAAAAAAATAGTATTATTTGCTAAAAGTCTCCCTTTAATCACTATCAAAACTTCAGAATAGTATAATTCCTCGCTCTCACACGATTGTATCGTGTGGCACAATAATAAACTAACCTCGTAAATTGCGAGGTTATTTATTTTTACAGCGCCGCAATATTTTTCTGTAGATAATCTTTAAATCTTTTTTTAGAGACGAAAGTTTCAATAAGTTTTAAGAGAATGTTTTTTCTTCGGTGTCGAGTTCGTTGATGAGTTTTAGCTGTTCCCGCTGCGCAAAGTCTGTAACTTTGAGCAGATAAAAATAAACCCTCGCATTTGCGAGGGTTTTGTGTTTTATAGAACCGCTACATTTTTATTAAAGAAGTCTTTAAATTTTTTTGTGGTAAGTATTTTACCATAATTATAAATATTTCATCTATTGAATATAATTATTTAAATTTACCGAAAAAGATCACTCAGAATGCCCAGGTAACAGATTATGTCTAGCGTGCAGACGGAGTGAAAGTGAAGAAGCTCTTTGGAGGTTTGCAGACGGATTACCTGGATGGGTTCCAGTATAAGTTTACCTAAGCCTGGGAAGATGAAACGGGAACCACAACCAATGATGAAATCAAGCTGAGGATTATCCCGACTTCGGAAGGGTATTATGATACGCTTTTGGGGTTGTATGTTTACAATTATGTTGATCATTTAGGGAATGTAAGGTTAAGCTACTTTAATAATGGCACCAACGTAGAAGTTCTTGAAGAAAACAATTATTATCCTTTCGGGTTGAAACATGAAGGATACAATGCACTGGCAGGAAATTCTTCGTACCAGTATAAGTATCAAGGGCAGGAGTTACAGAATGAAACAGGCTGGTATAGTTTTAAATGGAGAAATTATATGCCTGATGTAGGAAGGTTTTTTAACATTGATCCTTTATCTGAAAAATATGCTTATCAATCACATTATAACTTTTCTGAAAACAGGGTTATTGATGGAAGAGAGTTGGAGGGGTTAGAATGGGTATCAAGTAGAAACTTAGAAGAAAAGACTGTCAATCTGCATCTTACATACAAATTGGCAAATAATACTATCAATGCTTTAACAAACAATCAGTTAAAAACTTTAGTATCTGAAAGGCAAAATGCAATAAATACAATCGTAGGGGGAATGACATCTGAAGGATATAATCTTAGTTTTAGTTTTACTCAAAGTGAAAAAGCCACAATAGTATGGGACTATAATATGGGATTCGATACTACAAATGTAGTTGACTTAAATAACGCGCCTAAATCTGATATTGAATTCGCGTTAACTACAGCACTTGGAATGACTGATGTAATAGGAAATACACAAATAAATAGAACACAAATAAGTGTAAGTAAATCAGAACATTTTTCATGGAATGAAGATGGGCAAATTGAATTTGATAAGGATGACCGATCAACTATTGCCCAGACTGGAGTGCATGAAACATTACATGAACTTGGATTAGGACATTTGGATAAGGAAACTTTAAAGGATCCCAAAAATATAGTTCAAGCCCATCCTATTGGTACGGTTGTTACACCACAGCAAAGATCAACAATTATAAATAATGTAGAAGAACAGCAAAAAAAATAATAGTCAAATAATTATGAATAATATATATAAAATTTACTTGTTAATTTGTTTTTTATTCTTAACAAGTTGCTCTAATATACATTTTTTATATGAAAATGAGAGTTTATCAAACAAGATAGAAGGAATATCAAAAGTATTGTATGATAAATATGATCTTTATAAAGATGAAAAATCATTAATTGTATTTGAATCGAACTTTAATAATGTAGTGAAAATTATTAATGATAATAAAATTATCTTTAATCGCAACATTAAGACTAAACCAACACTAGGATTTGCAGCTCCATGTATTATAAATAATTTTAGTGATGTTTCAATTTTTATTGATAATAAGAAAAAAATTACTTTAAAACCAGAAAATATAAGTAATTATAAATTTATTTATATTAATAAACATAGGAATAGTTATAGTATTTTATTTACGAATAAAGCACATAGCTATCAATAAGCAATAATTAAATGATGTTGAAAATTGCTGATTTGTTTACCCCCGCTGGCGAGCGTCTTGCTCGTGCAGGTAGATAAAAAAATCCAGCGCAATTGCGTTGGATTTTGTGTTTAAGCACAGTTGCATTTTCATTTAAAACCTCAGAAGATACGGCTATGTGTATGACAACCTGAACAGGCTCCTGGCAGGATTCTACCAGAAAGATACCAATCCTTCGGCAAAAGAATATTTCGAAAAAATTGATTACGATGTAAACGGAAATATTATCAGCCTGAAGCGTCCGCAGAATCACAACAGGGTGCTGCCGCTTACAATATTGACGATTTTAGCTATGTCTATGCCAACAATAACAAAAGCAACAGACTCAAGACCGTTACTGATTCCTCCACCGATTATGGGGGGTACCCTGATACTTCCGGTACGGAAATCGGGTATGATAATAACGGGAATATGACCTCTCACATGGATAAAGGTATTTTAAATATTTCGTATAATTTTTTAAATCTTCCAAAAGAAATTTTGTTCAGCGAATGGTATATTATCCGGAATCAGGCAACGGGTGCCGATGAGCAGCGGAATGTGAGGTCAGCCTACATCTACCGTACAGACGGGGTAAAGCTCAGGAAGAAATATACCACTTATTTTTCAAAAGGTGGCGTGGAAAGAACCCTTACCACCGATTACCTGGACGGTTTCCAATATACGGTCAATCATCTGGGAGTGGTTTCCGCGGAATTTATCCCAACTTCGGAAGGGTATTTTAATTTTAAAAATAGTAAGTATATTTACAACTATGTAGACCATTTGGGAAATGTAAGGTTAAGCTACTTTAATAATGGTACCGGAATAGAAGTTCTTGAAGAAAACAATTATTATCCTTTCGGGTTGAAGCATGAAGGGTATAATGCATTGGATGGAAATACTTTCTATCAGTATAAGTACAATGGCAAGGAGCTGCAGGAGACCGGAATGTATGATTATGGCGCAAGGTTCTATATGCCGGATATTGGAAGATGGGAGGTAAATCCGCTAGCGGAACAAATGCGTCACCATAGTCATTATACTTACGCTTTTAATAATCCAATTAGATTTATTGATCCTGATGGAAGATCTGGAAAAGATTGGGTGGGAACAACCGATGCTAATGGAAGTACAAAATGGCATTGGGATGATAACATAAAAAATGCATCACAAGCAGCAGCAGCAGGTTACGATAGTTATTCTAATGGGAAAACAAACAATACATACACTTCTATTTCAGGATCAGAAGTAACTTTAAAAGAAAATGGAAACTGGTATGAAGATTTTACTGCTGTAAATGAAACAACATTAGACGCTGCCCAAGCAAAAATGTTTGGTAAATATACTTTTGGGATTTTCATTAATATGAGTTATGGGAATATAAGCAAATCATATTCTCTTGCTTATAATTTAGGTACTGAACAATTTAAAATATTTGAGACTGATGGTGTGGAATTAGGAGGAGAAAGTTCAGGTGAAGTTGGTTTTTCATTATTTCAGATGAAGCATATGGAGAAAAAGATGGAGTAAAATATACTAATGTTTTTGAGGGTGCTACAGGTTATTCTACGGAGGTCTCTGGTTCTTATGTTTTTGGAGGCGCTCATAGTTTTAGCGCTAATGATAATAGTCCAATGCGTGCTGATTATGGAACCCAAGCTACAAGTTTTAATTTAGGCACTGGATATGAAGCAGGAATTTCAAGAACATATACAACTGATATTACAAAAAAAGTTAATAATGCTCCTTCAGCAATTGCTAACTGGCTTCAGAAAAATATTAAATATTCTCCTCAACTTAATTAAAATATGAAATCAAAAATAGGTTTACTAATATGTTTAGTAATTGTATTGGTCTTTTTTTCTTTTTACAAATCGTATAGATCATCATAGTAATGCAAAGAGACTTGCAGAGGAAGAATGTATTTTAGTAGTAGAAACACCTCCCTCATCATATGCCTCTGAAATGTTTAAAGCTAAGGGCTATAATCCAGTAACTAAGAACCCTTGCGAGTGTAATCACTATAATAGATGGTGGAGTTCATACAAAGATGAAATAGAAGTTGGTGACACTATTGTGAAGAAGAAAGGCGAGTTGGTTTTTAGTATCCAAAAAAAAGTATTATTAGCCACAGGTATAAACTCTGAGAAAAATTAAAGCGGAATCTTCACCGCTTTATTTTTTTGGTATAATATCAAAATCGAGTCTGTAAGAGATTATCTTAATAGAATCTTTTTCTTTCTGTAGTCTAAAATACTCTTTTGTTTGGGTAGAATCTCTTGTAACAAGATATGAGAGTTCATATTTAGATATAGGATTAGATCCTTCAATTATTTGTGACCAGCTATTTGTAAGTTCATAGTCTTTTACTTTTCCAAAATCACTATCTGTTTTATTTAAAATTTGTTCAAATCTTTCTTTTTTCTACTTCTTGAAAAAATCGCTTACTAAACAATCTGAAAACTTCTTTTTTATCATTGTTTTGTTATATTAAAAAATAAAACTTATTGATAATTTTTCGGGCATCTTGCTTATCAGATTCTCTGTCTTCATAAATTTTATTGTAGTTACAACTTATAAGAACAAAGGCTATTAATATCAGAACATATTTTTTCATAACGCAGCAATATTTTTAATTTTAAGAGCCTGAATAAACCCATCTACAACCGAGAGCAGATGTCTTTTGTTTTCAGGATCAAGTTTTTCAATGTCGTTGAAACGGTTGAGCATTGCAGGGTCTTTAAAAAGATTGGCATTATCCGTTTCCCCGAGCTGATAACCAACGGTAGAACCAAGAAGCTCCGCCAGTTTTTAGCCGTGTCTACAGATGGTGCATCTCATCTCTTTCATATCGTGAAATCATACTTACGGAAGTATTAATACTTTTTGCCAGTTCGTCTGGCTCAATCCTAAATCTTTATGAAGTAGCGCTATTTTTTTACCTAAGGTCATCATAATGCTTAAAAGGCTGATAATAAACTTGTTTTGTATTAAACAAATATGAACCTTTTACGATAAATAAAAAGGGAAAAGATTTTGTTGATTCATTTGATTAAATTATTAATGGATCGTTAAGGATAAGCTTCTATATTTTAATTTGTGTTTACAAATGATTTATTACACGCGCTGAAACTGAGTTTTAGGCTAAAAACAAATTGAGATCCAATTCATTAATAGGAAGTTTGGATGTTTTTTCGTATCTTTGTATGATAATAAAAGGAAACAACCTTTCTCTGTAACAGTTTAGATTTCTATTTTCAATCGGTTTTTTTTGCTTTTACAGCTGACAGATTTTAATACTATTTCATTTTAAGCGCTTATTGTAAGGCATAATCAGAGATCTTATTCAAACTTTTTATTTCTTTTCCTGCAACGGAAAATGTATTCATGTAACAACTAAATTTTATAATAATATATGGCGGATTCTTTTTCTAAAAAAGAAAATTTCAAAAAGAAAGTTCAAAAACAAAAGGAAAAAGCTCTGAAACGTGAAGAGCGTAAATCGAGCAACAACAAAGGTAAAAGTCTTGACGAGATGTTTATGTATGTAGACGCAAACGGTCAATTGACTTCAACTCCACCGGATCAGGGGGAAAAAGCTGAGATCAACATTGATGACATCCAGTTGGGTGCAGCTCCTATCGAGGCGGAGGAACTCAGAAAAACAGGAATCGTTACTTTTTTAAGCGAAAAAGGATACGGTTTTATCACGGAAGACAAAACGAAGGAAAATATTTTCTTCCACAGTAACAACTGTGCAGAACCTGTGAAAAAAGGAAACAAAGTTTCTTACGAGAAAGAAAAATCACCGAAAGGATTTTCCGCAGCGGAAATTCAGCTGGTGAAATAAAATTACCCGGAAGCTTCTTCCGGTGTACCGAATAAATTTTTAAATTTGTCGAAATTCAACCTATGAATTTCGACTTTTTTAATTTTTTAGACCTGTGTAGTAATGCGCTTAACCTGTTTAACGGTGGTTCTTCAGACTCGATTCATTATGATCTGCCTGATAAGAAGAAGAAAAGAAAATATGTCTTTGAAAAGATAAGCGCAGTATTGTATCTCATTTCATCTGTTCTTTTCTTTTTTGTTTTTAGAAATCCTCCTGTTTCAGGAAATTATATCCAGTCCGTTGCTATAGTTTCGGTTTTGGGCTTTGCTGTTTCGGTGGTTATTTTCTTTGTGCTGTATCTTTTTGGGAAGTATTATTTTAAAAGTGTTTTTCAGTGGCTGTTGTTCAGTCTTTCGGTAGCCACACTGTGTGTATCTGTATTTCTGTGGATTTATTTTAAATCAGGAATATTCTGATTATTTCCAGTTCGGCACTCTGCTGAGAAGAAAAATAGCGATATATCCAAAAAATACAATGAGTATAGCCCGTATCATGGATATTATTTCCTCCTTTGCTTTTTCTTCTACAGGCGTAATAACGGGTTTTAAAAGGACCGCCTTTTGACCTTCCGGTAGTGCTTCCGAAATATCGCGATATTCAGGAGACATTTTGGTGATGTATTCAAAGTTTTTTATTTTTTGAAAATTATAATTTTTCATTATCGTATCTCTTGTGTATACAACAAGTTCATTCAGTTGCTGTTTTCGATTCTCCTCATCAGAATTTCGGTCAATTTGTTTTTTAAAGATGAGACAATAAAAGATATCTTGATTTTTTGATTGAAAAGGATATGTGAAAACAACCTGTGCATATTTGGATACCGGTTTTTTTCTACTTTTAATACCAGAATAAATCATAGGACTTATGATAATATCAAAATTCCGGATTGTAAGACCTCTGCTATTGGTAGTGTATACTTCTTCAATATTTGCTATTTCTTTTGTTTTCGTATTATAAAGTGATAATAAATCTATACTAAACAGCATGATCATAAATGTACAGAACATCGAAGAGAAAATAATAACACTTTTTCGGAAAGAAGAGTAACCGGATCGCATTACTCTGTTTTTTTTTACAAAAAAGGTTACAGACAACGAGATTACAGAGGTAATTATCCAAAATTCCCTTCCGAATTTTGGGGGGAACTGACGGATGTTAAAGATATAATAAAATAAAGTGAGAAGCGTAAGATTAGTAAGTAATGAAATGATAAAAACTTTCATTGAATACCAGAACTCTTTGAAACCATTCATGTTTTTTAATTTAATGGTAAAAGTAAATAAAAAAAAGAAATCCGTAAATTTCTCTTTTTTCATATTATCTTACCAGTGATGGAGCAAAGCCGTATTGTTTTTTAAAGGCATAAGAAAAATGCGACAGATCTTCAAAGCCCACTTCCATAAAAACATCCGACGGTTTTTTACTTTTTTCAGAAAGATGATAAAATGCAAGTTCCAGCCGTTTCTGGGTAAGCCACCGTTGCGGTGTTACCTGAAAAACCTTTCTGAAATCCCTGTTAAAGGTAGACAGGCTTCTTCCCGTCAAATACCCGAATCTCTCCAGCGGCATATTGAACATGTAATTTTTTTCCATAAAATCCACCAGATCGATTTTTCCGGGTTCTTCAAAATTACCGAGAATGGAATCAATGGTTTTGTCGATCGCCCTTAAAATACTTATGGCTTCCGTAATTTTTAATGCTGCAATATTTTCGGGAAAAGATTCCATAAGATCGAAATAGGGAATGAGTGATGCGAGACAGCTTTCCAATAAAGGATGTTTTTCAAAACTACGAATGGTATTTTTTTCAGATGAATCTTTTTTCGGGATTCCAATATTAGAATAGAAATCCTTCAGCCGTTCTGTGGTGAGGTGCATGACTACCGCTTTGTGCGGAAGTCCGTCTTTTGGATAATTGATGATGGTTGCGAGATGATTTCTGGGAATCAGGAAAATGTCACCGGCTTTGAAAAGATACGATTTGTCTGCCTGAATGATTTTTGTTTCCCCTGAGATAAACCAGACCAGCATGTGAAATTCAAAAACCGTTTCTGTTTTGAAGAGTTTGTCGTCATACGTTGAAAGCTTAATATCCGGAGTGATGTATTTAATCTGAAAATCCATAGGTAAACATTTTCCTGGGTAAATTTAATTAAAAGAATTATTCCGTTTCGAATTTTATACCGGTCATCTCTTCGCTGAGGATCCAGAGCTTTTCTGCCAAATTCAAATCTATGGAGTAGGGTTGAACTCCCCTGATTGTGGATGGGTCGTCATATCTGTGTTCAATTTGTCCGCGATCAATTTCGGCGATATCACAGTTTTCACAATAAACGCCACCGATATCTTTCAGTTCAGGACTTGTAGCACACCAAATTGTTGTGGCAGCTCCTTGCGGGATGGTTTTTAATTGAGCCTGAACTTCGGGTTTTATTTTCCCGTCTGCATCATGAGTTCCCATCTGGATATACAGATCGATGGGCTCTTCTCTTCCCAGATCTGTGCCGTATACTGAGCCGGGATGTACAGCATAGGCACGAACATTGAATTTTTTTGCTCTTTCATCAAGAGCTACTGCAAAAAGATTGCTGGCTGTTTTCGATTGTCCGTAACCCAGCAGCGTTTCATAGGTCCTGTGCTCGAAATTGGGATCATTAAAGTCAAATGGCGACATCTGGTGCCCGTAAGATGAAACATTGATTACTCTTGCTTCGTCTGCATTTTTCAGGCTTTCCCATAATGCTGCAGTAAGATGGAACTGCCCCAGGTAATTCGTTGCCAGTTGCGATTCGATTCCGCGGCTGTCCCTTCTCAAAGGAACCCACATAATGCCTGCGTTATTGATTAGCATATCCAGATTTCTTCCCGAATCTAAAAACCGGTCTGCAAAATTACTGATAGACTGCGGATTCATTAAGTCCAGTTTTTCAATTTTGATATTGTTTAAACCTGAAAGATTTTTTTCTGCCTTTTCAAGGTCTCTTGCGGGTACAATGACGGAAGCTCCGGCTTCCGTGAGTGTTTTTACTGTTTCAAGTCCGATTCCGGCATAGCCCCCCGTTACGATTGCGGTTTTTCCGGATAAATTAATTCCGGTGATGACTTCTTCTGCTGTTGATTGTGCGTTAAATCCCGAATTGATAGGACGTTGTGATTTACTAAGTCTCATTTTTAAATATTTTTATTGACTGAGACAAAGGTAGATTAGCCAGCGTTTTTTCGTTTTGTTTAAAATGTCAATTTATTTTGTTTAAAATTTCACAGTATCAGAAAAATGTTTTCTAATATTCTGATCTAATTCTGTTAAATCCTCCCTTTCAATTTATAAATTATCATAAATGCGTTGCGCATTCCTTCGTGAATAAGTAATTTTGAAAAATTTTCAGATTTGAGTCCTACCATTTCCATAGTTGTTGCTATTTTTAACCGTAAAGATGAGCTTTTTGAGCTCCTGACTTCTCTTACTTCACAGACTGATAAAGATTTTGAGATAATCATCGTAGATGATGGTTCCCTGATTGATCTGAGGCCTGTGATTGAAAATTTTAAAACATTTTTAACGATCAGGTATTTCAGGAAAGACAATTCCGGGCCGGGACTTTCCAGGAATTACGGCGCGAGAAGGGCAGCCAATGAATGGCTGGTTTTTGTAGACAGTGATGTGATCGTGGAGAAAGATTATATCGAAAATATTAAAAAAGATATTCTCGAAATCCCGTGTGATGCCTTCGGCGGGGCAGATAAGGCGCATAAAGGCTTTAACCTGATGCAGAAAGCCATTTCCTATTCCATGACTTCCGTTTTCACAACAGGCGGAATCAGGGGAAATAAAAAGGCAGTATCAAAGTTCCAGCCAAGAAGCTTCAATATGGGCGTTAAAAAAGAGGTGTTTGAGAAAGTAGGCGGTTTCTCGGAAATGAGGATAGGAGAGGATCCGGATCTATCCATGACGCTTTGGGAAAACGGATATACCACTGCTTTCTTCGATAATATTGCCGTTTATCACAAGAGGAGGGTAGACTTCGGAAAATTCTCAAAACAGGTGTATCAGTTCGGATGTGCAAGGCCCATCCTGAACCAGAGGCATCCAAATTACGTGAAAATATCCTTTGCTTTTCCAACCTTGTTTTTATTGGGTTATATTATGGGATTCCTTGAGTATTTCATCATGGGAAAAGGGATTATTCTTGCCTTTTACGGGTTGTACACCTTCATGGTGCTTTTTCATGCACTGTTTGTTACCAGAAATATCAGCATTGCCGGAATGGCGGTAATCTCTACATATATCCAGATGTTTTCGTATGGCTATGGATTTTTAAAATCCTGGGTCCTGCTGAATGTTTTCAGAATGAAACCGGAAGACGCGTTTCCGAAGCATTTTCATAAAAATTAATTAATTACTTTATAAACATTCAAATTGTCATTCTGGAAGAATCTGAGCAACAATTTTTTATATTAAAATGTTTCACTTCAAAAATGTAAATTTTAAAATTTTGTTGGCTTTAGCTTTCAACCTTAATCATCCGTATTTTGCTGTTTAATATTTCAAATTCTTGATTTTCTCCCGCAGATTACAGATATGGTCTAATTTTCATTTAATGCAGGATAATCCGGTCTCTTAGAAAGTATCTCATCAGTGCATTTCAAAACTATGTCTGGATGCTTTTAAGATAACGTCAAAGCGTTAACTTATTAAAAAATAAAAGCTGTCGTGATCACGACAGCCTTGACAATAAAATTAAGCTGTAAATATGGTTTCATGGTTGAGAATGCCTGTTTTGAGCATGCATTCCCGCATCTTTTCGTAAGTTCTTTCGATATCATGGTCGAGACCGATGGAAAACCGGATCAGTCCGTCCGAGATTCCCATTTCTGCACGTTCTTCCTCCGGAATTTCAGAGGAAGTTGAGCTTCCTGAACATGAAAATAAAGTTTTATAGAATCCCAGGCTTACCGCAAGATAACCCAGGTTTTCCTGCTGCATCATCTCCATCAGTTCGTTGGCTTTTTCAGTAGTGCCGGCATCAAGAGTCAGCAAACCTCCAAAGCCATATTCTTCATGCATCATGCTTTTCATCAGTTCATGGTTTTTGTGAGATTTCAGTCCGGGATAAGAAACTCTCAGCCCGTCGTTTTCAAACCTTTCAGCAAGATACATGGCATTATGGCTGTGCTGCTTCATTCTGATATGAAGGGTTCTCAGGTTTTTCAGGATACTTGCAGAACGCAGGCTGTCCATGGTAGGTCCCAGCAACATACATGCTCCGTTATTCACATTTTTGGTGTCGTTGATGAACTCCTGGGTTCCGCAGTATACACCACCAACGGTATCGCTGCTCCCGTTGATGAATTTTGTAAGGGAATGGATCACAATATCCGCTCCCAGTAAAGAAGGTGAGATGGAAAGTGGTGAAAACGTATTATCAACAATCAGTTGTAAGTTATGTTTTTTACAGATTTCAGATAATTTTCTCAGGTCAGCAACCTCTAGAAGCGGATTGCTCACACTTTCGCAATATATAATCTTTGTGTTTGGCTGGATGGCATTTTCAATAGAGTCAAAATTATTGATGTCTACGAATGTTGTTTCAATATTAAAGGGCGGAAGAAAATTTTTCATAAAAGCATACGTTCCTCCGTAAATTGTTCTGCTGGAGATTATATGATCTCCGCTTTTACATACCTGTAAAAGGACAGAAGTAATGGCACCCATTCCTGAAGCCGTAACGTTTGCAGCTTCCGTATTTTCCATTTTGGCAAGGGCCTCGGAAAGATACAGGTTCATGGGAGAAGAATGTCTTGAATACAAATAACAGCCTTCCGCATTTCCCTCAAATGTATCGAACATTGTTTTTGCAGAAAGAAATGTATAGGTTGAACTGTCTGAGATTGATGGGTTCACACCACCAAATTCACCGAAATACTGTAAATCCTGAATTTCGTTTGCCGCGTTAAAATCTTTCATATGATATAATTTTTCCGTTGCTAATATGAAAGTATTCCCATTTTTTTACAAGGTAAAATAAATTTTATAGAATATAAATCTATTAAGTTGTAATTTGGTAGAAATAAAGTTTATTATATTTGATAAATATAAATTTTTAACAAAAAATTATCTATGGCACTTGATGATACGGATAAAAAACTGCTCCTTTTTTTGCAGGAAGATTCTAAACAGACCACCAAAGAGCTGTCTTACAAGCTGGGTTTGTCTGTAACCGCTGTTTATGAACGCATACGGAAACTGGAAAACACGGGCGTGATTTCGAAATATGTTGCCATTCTGGACCGTCATAAAATTGACAGGAATTTTATCGTGCTGTGCCACGTGAAACTGACACAGCACAAAAAAGAATACGTCCTGCAGTTTGAAAGGGAAATTATGAATCTGCACGAAGTAACGGAATGTTTCCACGTAAGCGGTGATTACGATTATATCCTGAAAATTGCCGTAAAAGATATGGAAGATTACCGGAATTTTATGCTCTCCAAACTTACTACGCTACAGCACATTGCAAGCACCCACAGCTCGTTTATGATCTCTGAAGTGAAAAATACAACGGCCATTGTTTTGTAATTGTAATATAGTATTTTCCAGAATCCTTTAACTCGAATTGTTCCTGATTTTATTTTTAAGGAGCTATTCCCGCTTTCCGCACTCGCTATTTTTTTGGTTTCAGCGCGGCGGCTTCGCCGCCGCGCTGAAACCAAAAAAATGAGCTCAGACAAAGCTGCAATCGGGGCTAGGCCTCAGTCTTTTATTTCAATAAAAGTTTTAACTATACCAAAACACCATTTTTAGAAGCAATCGGATCCGGAAGTTCTGTGTCTCCGGTCATTTGCAGTAAATCTATTTCTATCGTTCTGCAGATCGAAAGCATCGGTATATCAAACATGAGCCCTTCAAAAGGGTTTTCCGAATAATCACCAACCAGTTCCATGATGATGTAAATCCATCCAATTGTAATACAAAAAGGAATAGACGCCCAGATTCCCCAATCGCCCAGTTTGGCGAATTCGCTTACGAGTCCTAACGGAAGCAGCATGATAAAAATAACATTAAATACAAAAGCAGTACTGGCAAACTGTCTCGGCAATGGGAATTTCTTGATTCTCTCAGCCTGTCCCTGTAACGTATAAAATTCATTCAGGCAATCCTGTAGCTGCATGTGATTAAATCCTGAAATTACCCCCATATTCTTTAGTTCATTAATGTCCTTCGACTGCTGTGCGATAAGGTAGGTGGCAAAATTTTTGTAGTGGGCCTGCTGTTCTGCTTCTTCTTCAGATAAGTATCTATTAAGGAATATAGGAGTTCTTCCATAATCAGGAAATCCGGCTTTAATCAAGCGATTTCTTTTTTGGTCAACATTTTTTAACTGATCTTCTTCTACTTTAATATGCTCCCATTCAGTAGGGATTAGGAGCTGTTCACGCAACTGGTAAAGCCACGCAATATGTCGGTATACTATTTTCTTTCTGCGGTCTTCGAGATCAAACTTTCCAACCTGTTCGTTACCGGTATCAAAAGCAGAAACCATGGAACCTAGCATCCGGCTGGAGTTCACGATTCCGCCCCATATTTTTCTGGCTTCCCACAATCTGTCGTAGGCCTGGTTATTTTTAAAACCAACCAGGAAAGCTTCCGCTGTACCGATCAATGCTACCGGAACCCAGGGTATGATCATCCATTGCCAATTAAAAAAATGAAAAAGAACAGCTATCAGCGTGCACCAAAGAGAAATCAGGATAAGATGAAATCCCGATAAATTGAGAACCTGCCTGTAATTGACGTATTTTGTAGTGATCATAATTTGTTACACATTTTCTAAAGATGATTAAATGTAACAAAAAGCATACAAAAAAAGCCCCTAATTTTTTAGAGGCTTATTTTTTATTTTTATTCTGAATTAATATTTCAGCATTTCGTCGATTTTTGCGCTTAGCTTTTCTGCGTTTGGCAACATTTCTTTTTCTAAAATAAGATTGATAGGAACTGCCGGAACATCAAGGGAGCCCATGGTTTCCACAGGAGAATCAAGATATCTGAAGCAGTTTTTGGAAATTCTGTGGGCGAAAGCTTCTGCAAATGAATTGTTAAGCTGCTCTTCCGTTAAAACGATACATTTTCCGTGTGCCTTTACTCTTTCAAAAACCAATTCTTCATCAAGCGGAATTAATGTTCTTAAATCGATCACTTCTACTTTTCCGCCGAAGTTTTTTGCGGCTTCTTTAGCCCAGTAAACACCCATTCCATAAGTTACAACTAATAGAGTTCTGCCTTTTTCCGTTTCCTCTTTATCCGCTTCAATGATAATTTTTCCTTTTCCAAAAGGTAAAATATAATCTTCTGCCGGTTCTATTGTTTTTGCATCTTCAGTTCCCGGAACTTTGCTCCAATAAAGACCTTTATGCTCCAGCATAATTACCGGGTTAGGATCATAATAGGCTGCTTTTAATAGACCTTTAAAATCTGCGGCATTGCTTGGATAAGCGATTTTTATTCCCTTGATGTTGGCAAGGATGCTTTCCACACTTCCGCTGTGGTAAGGCCCGCCTCCACCGTAAGCACCGATTGGCACCCGAATGATATTGCTTACCGGGAATTTTCCCTGGCTCAGATAATTCGACTTTGAAATTTCCGTAATCAATTGATTGATTCCCGGATAAATATAATCGGCAAACTGAACTTCAACAATCGGTTTCAATCCTACTGCGCTCATCCCTGTGGTAGAACCGATGATATAAGCTTCCTGGATGGCAGTATTGAACACTCTTTTGCTCCCGAATTTCTTTCCTAGTGTCACGGTTTCACGGAAAACACCGCCAATTCTTTCTCCAACATCCTGTCCGTATAATAAAGCTTCCGGATGTTTCCACATCAACTCCTGAATAGCGTGAATGGCAGCATCTACCATCACGATCTTTTCACCGCCTTCCGGTTCGCGTGTCCCAACCTCCTCTGTAATCGGAGTAGGCGCAAAAACGTGATTCATTACGGTTTCAGGTTTCGGGTCTGCTGCATTTTTAGCTCTTTCGAAAGCTTCTTCTGCCTCAAGCCGCGCTTTTTTGGTTATTTGTTTTAATAATTCTTCATCAACGCCAGAATCAAGCAATTGGTTTCTGAGGATTTCTCCCGGATCTTTGGCTCTGTGTTTTGCTAAATCATTCTCATCTCTGTAAAATTCTCGTCTTACTCCGGAGGTATGGTGTCCGATAAGAACGGTTTTTGCACAAACAACCAAAGGTTTTCTTTCATTACGTACAAAATCTACCGCTTTTTTCATGACTTCAAAACTTTCGATAAAGTCGGTGCCGTCTACTCTCATTCTGCTGAGGCCCGTAAATCCGGCTACAAAATCGTAAGCATCGCAGGTTCTTGCTTCATCCTTGGTAACGGAAATTCCCCATTCATTATCCTGAACCAGGAAAATAATCGGAAGCTGATGTAATGCTGAAAACTGAAGCGCTTCACTTACTTCGCCTTCTGTAACGGAGTTGTCTCCGAGACTGCATACAACAACAGGATTGTTCTCAAACTGCTGAAGATTAAAATTCTCGATATATTTTATTCCTTGAGCTACACCGGCAGTAGGAATCGTCTGCATTCCGGTCGCAGAGCTCTGATGAATAATCTTAGGTTTGTTTTCGTCTCTGCTTGAAGGGTGGGAGTAATAAGATCTTCCTCCGGAAAACGGGTCTTCAGCCTTTGCGAGCAACTGCAGCATCAACTGATAAGGTTCAAAACCAATTCCCAGAAGAATGCTTTCGTCTCTGTAATAAGGTGATACCCAGTCTTCTTTTTTTAATTGATAGGCAGTGGCCAGCTGAATGGCTTCGTGGCCTCTTGACGTGCTATGAACGTATTTGGTAACATTTCTGTTTTCTTCGTAAATATCTGCCATTGCTTTGGCCAGCATCATATGATTGTAAGCTTTAAGCAGAATCTCCTGAGAAACTTTTTCGTGAAGTGTATTTTCCATAGAAAGCAAAGATAAACAAAAAAACAAAAACACTAACAAGTGTTAGTGTTTTTGCTTATTGTTTTAATTTAGATAACAAAACTGTTATTCTTTAATTACTTTTTTCGATACAGTATCTTTATCTGTTTTAACCTCTATTACATATATTCCTTTTGTATAAGAACTAAGGTCGATAATCTCTTCGTTATTTTTAATCGTTCCGGTCTGAAGTTTTTTGCCGGAAAGGTCATAAACATTAAAGACAGCTTTCTTAGGAGCTTTTAATACTTTTACAAAATCTTTTGTAAGAGTCGGTGCAATAACTAATCCATCCTCTTTTGTAAGATCATTGGTTGCCAGTACGGATGCTGTTTGTCCGGTTACCATAATCGAATAATTCTGTGGTGCAGGGGTTCCTGCATCATTAACAAGCGTACCTTTGTTTGTAATTTCAATTCTGTAATTTCTATTAGCCACAGCATTATCAATGACAACCTGCTCAACATTGTCCACTGTATTATCTGCTTTTGTTGCAGGGTTTAATGGATTATTGGCATCAAGTTTCCAAGGATAATATATAGTATTGGTAGTAAGATCTATAATTCTCAGATCAAGATCATTAATAAGTTTTGATGTTCTGTTGTTGTACACATCAGATACAAGCTGGTAATTTGGCGTATATTTAGGGTCAATCCAGCTGATAGTAACTTTTAATGGCTCGCCACCTTTTGCAGTAACCGTTTTACTGTTTTTAACTCCGCTGCTTAAGGTTTCATCAGCAAAAATAACAGTATTGTTAGACTTTCCTACCAGTAATTCTGCTCCTTTTTTAGCATCAATAAATCCCCATCCGAACCATGGATCTGGCCCGATATTTCCTGCCTCGGATGCAGAGTGAATGGTAAGTACTTTCGCTGATGCAGCATTCAATAATGCATTATTGAAAAGCTGCTTATTAATTTGTGTCCAAAGTCCGATAATTCCTGTTACAATAGGTGCTGAAAAAGAAGTACCACTTCCAGATGACCATGTAGTACTTCCTGTTGCCGAAGTAGCTGCGTACAGAACATTTGTTCCTACAGTAGAAATATCCGGTTTTATTCCTCCATCATCTCGCGGGCCAGCGCTGCTGTAATCTGAATGCACTACATCAAATGAATCTGTATAACGAAAATTATTGTTGGAAATAATATCAGTGGCTCCTACCACAATAATGTTTTTTGCAAGAGATCCGGTTCCTATACAGTCGTATCCTTGAGAACAGTTATTAGGCGGTATGGTATCGCTTGCGGTGAATGCTACTGCACTCCCTGAAGATGCGTAATATTTGGGAATAGCTGAAGAAGCATTCGCTGGGCCCATGTTGAAATAATTTCCTGCCGATTTTACAATTATAAGGGATGGATTATTATTTACCAGCATGTCATAATTATAATCATTTGTATTGTAAGTACCCTGAAGGTCATAGAATATATTTCCTGCCTTAGAGCCATTGTATACATAAGAACTGATATTTCCATTGGTGTCGTAATTTTCTGTCCACCCTGAATTTACTCCATATGAGTGGTTGGAAATATTAGGTTGGGAAACGAGTATTTTTTGGAAAACATTACTGGTCGAAAGATCTCCAGGCAGAGTGGTAGTGCTGAACATGTAGCTGTCCATTGTAGAATTTATTGCGACACCTTTCGCATTTCCTACAGTAACACCTCCGCTGGTTAAACTAACGCTTTTCCCTCCGATAAAGCTCCCTACTCCTGTTGAATGATCAGAATAGCTTTGTGTGCTTGCTTCTTTATTGCTAATTCTTCCTGCTGCATTATTGAACGCTGTGTGAGCTTCATATATTCTTCCGCCATCAAATATCGTATATTTAATATTTTCGCCGTTAAATGCACCCGTAAGTCCAGTAATGTTTCCGGATGTATTGAGCAGATCAGAATTGGAATTCATTAATTGTCTGGTATCTTGTTCCTGTAAAAAATAAGGTACGTCAAAATTAAATCCTCCTAAACGTGACTTTAATGAATCTATTTTTTTCTTTGTTTCCGGATCAGGATTTTTCCCATATACTCTCTCAGCATAAGTATCAAACTTTTTTTCATTTTCAACTTTTTGCTGTTCAAACTCCCTTCTTAAATTTTCATTGTTTTTTTGTGCATACGCTGATAAATATAACAACGTACTGATCAAGATTAGATTTCTCTTCATGCCAATTAATAATTACAATAATTAATTGGCAAATATATATAAAACTCATTAATTCACATAATTAATTGATGATATTTTGAATGATACTGCTAAATTTTAATTAATCTTAAAATAATATAATAATTATGCTTTTTTATTTGTAAATATTGATAAGCCAAAAATGTCGTTTGTCTTCAAAACAACTTAAATTTGAGACTGACATCGGAAAAATTAAAGTAACTTTACATACTCTTTTAATAAAAGCTAGAAAGTACATGTATTTAGTTTTTGACACAGAAACAACAGGTTTACCAAAGAATTTCAACGCTCCGCTTTCAGACTCAGACAACTGGCCAAGAATGGTTCAGATTGCATGGCAGCTGCATGATGATGATGGAACACTTATTGAAAATCAGGATTATATTATAAAACCGGAAGGATATGATATTCCTTTCAACGCTGCAAGAATTCACGGAATTACTACCAAAATAGCCAATGAAGAAGGACGAGACCTAACGGAAATTTTAAATGAATTTTCTAAAGTATTAGAAAAAGTAAGAGTCGTTTCCGGACATAATGTTGAGTTCGACTACAATATCGTTGGAGCCGAATTTTACCGTAAAAATATTAAAGACAACCTTCAGGAGAAACCAAGAGCAGATACCATGGTGCTGGGAACCGATTTCTGTCAGCTTGGAGGAGGTCGGGGAGGCAGATTCAAACCTCCGAAACTGGAGGAGCTTTACGAAAAGCTTTACGGGCATAAATTTGATGAGGCTCACAATGCCGCAGCTGACGTAAATGCTACGGCTCAGGTGTTCTTTGAGATGATGAGAATAGGCGTGATTCCGGCAGAAATTTTAAAGATTTCCGAAGATCAGCTTGCTTATTTCAAGACACTCTATCCCGAACCGATCAAACCTTTCAGTATTGTTATCAGGAGACAGGTTGCAGATTTTCATAATAAGAAAAAGCAGCAGGATTTTGGAAGTATTGATGAGATCGATCTCGGTAAATATTTTAATTTTGATAATCACAGCGTTTTCTCAACACTGTCTGCTACTTCAAGCATTAATGATCTCATAAGGAAAGCAACTGAAGATAATTTTCCTGCCGTCGGAATGGTGGATTTGGGAAATATGATGGGCGCTTTCAAATTTGTTTCCGCAGTAGAAGGTGCTAATTCAGATCGTGCTAAAAAGCATAAGGAATATTTAGCAAAAAAACAGGAAGCAGAAGAAAAAGGCGAAGCATTCAATGAAGCTGAACCTGTGTCGGAGCCATTAATTCCTGTTGTTGGCTGTGAGTTTTATATTTCAGACCGTTACGAGCAGAAACAGTTTACCAAAGATGATCCGGACCGGAGGACGCAAGTTGTGCTGCTGGCGAAAGATTTTAACGGATATAAAAACCTGGCAAAACTTTCAAGTATCGGATTTTTGAAAGGGTTTTATTTTGGAGTTCCCAGGGTTAGCCGTGAGCTGATTGCTCAATATAAAGAAGGAGTTATTGCTTTAACTTCGGGAATCAACGGAGATATTCCCGATGCTATTTTAAATACCGGTGAACAAAAGGGAGAAGAGCTTTTCAAATGGTGGAAAGATACTTTCAGAGACGATTTTTATGTTCAGATACAAAACCACAAACTGCCTGAAGAAGAACATTTGAATGATGTACTCCTTCATTTTGCAGATAAATATAATGTTAAAATTCTGGCGCAGAACGAAACGTTTTACACCAACAAAGACGATTCTAATATTCAGGATATTGTCAGCTGTATCAAAGATGGTGAAAAGCTGTCAACGCCCGTTGGTAAAGGCTTTGGTAAAAGAAGAGGTCTTGCTACAGGCGAATATTATATTAAAAATTCAGATGAGATCAAGGAAGCATTTCTTGCTTATCCTGATGCTTTTGATGCGTATGAAGAATTTACTGCGAAGTTCAAGCCTTATACTCTTAAAAGGGATGTTTTGCTTCCGAAGTTTGATATTCCTCAGGAATTTGTGCATGCTGAAGATGAACTTGACGGAGGAAAACGTGGAGAAATGGCTTATCTTACCTACTTAACGTATGAAGGCGCTAAAAATAGATATAAAGACACGGGAATCACAGAAGAAATTAAAGAACGTCTTGATTTCGAGCTTGAAGTAATTGCCAATACAGGTTATCCCGGATATTTCCTTATTGTACAGGATTTTTGTAATGAAGCCCGAAAAATGGGAGTATGGGTAGGCCCGGGAAGGGGTTCTGCTGCAGGGTCTGCGGTGGCGTACTGTATCGGAATTACAAATGTAGATCCTATTAAATATGATCTCCTTTTTGAGCGTTTTCTTAATCCGGAGAGGGTTTCCATGCCGGATATTGATATCGACTTCGACGACGAAGGTCGTGACAGGGTTATTAAGTGGGTAATTGATAAATATGGTCAAAGCCAGGTTGCCCAGATTATTACTTATTCTGTTTTGGGAGGGAAATCTGCGATTAAAGATGCCGGAAGAGTACTGGATGTACCAATTCCTGACACCAATAATATAGCCAAACTGATTCCTTCCACACCCGGAATGAATATTGCGAAAGCATTGGCAAAATATGATAAATTAAAACCGGAAGAGCAGATGCTCGTTGATGAAATGAGGTTTGTTTTGGATAGTCCTGCAGACCCTCGACATGATGTTCTGGCAAGTGCGAAAAAAATGGAAGGGTGTATCCGTAATACGGGAATTCACGCCTGCGGTGTGATTATCACGCCGGAAGACGTAAGTAATCTGGTTCCCGTTACTATTGCGGCAAAAGATGCGGATATTTTAGTATCCCAGTTTGATAACTCCGTTGCGGAGAGTGCGGGTCTTCTGAAAATGGACTTCTTGGGTCTCAGAACCCTTACGATCATTAAAGATGCATTAAAGCTGGTGAAAGAAAAGCACGGTGTGGATATTGACCCCGATTTGATTCCGCTTGATGATACAAAAACTTATCAGTTATTTAAAGAAGGGCGTACGATCGGGATTTTCCAATATGAAAGTCCGGGAATGCAGAAGTATATGAGAGAACTTAAACCTACGGTTTTTGCAGATCTTATAGCCATGAACGCATTGTATCGTCCCGGTCCGATTAAGTATATCCCGAATTTCATCAACAGAAAACACGGAATTGAAGAGATTGTTTACGATTTACCGGAAACCGAAGAATATTTAAAAGAAACTTACGGTATTACCGTATATCAGGAGCAGGTAATGCTTTTATCCCAGAAGCTGGCCAACTTTACCAAAGGTGAAGCCGATACGCTGAGAAAGGCAATGGGTAAAAAGCAGATTGATGTTCTTAATAAGATGTATCCAAAATTCATCGAAGGCGGAAGAAAAAATAATCTTGATGAAGAGCGATTAGAAAAAATCTGGAATGACTGGAAAGCCTTTGCAGAGTATGCTTTCAATAAATCGCACTCTACCTGTTACGCATTTATTGCCTATCAAACAGCCTTTTTGAAAGCAAATTACCCGGCTGAATATATGGCGAGCGTAATGAGTAATAACATTAACAATACCGAATCAATTACCATGTTCATGGAAGATTGTAAAAGTATGGGCGTGGATGTTTTAGGGCCAGATGTTAATGAATCCCAATATAAATTCTCGGTAAACGAAAAGGGGCAGATCCGTTTTGGTCTGGGAGCGATAAAAGGAATTGGAGAAGGTCCCAGTGAAGCTATTACAAGAGAAAGAGCCAACGGGAGATTTAAAAATATTTATGATTTTTTTGAAAGAATTCTTCCTTCACAAATGAACAAGAGGGTAGCGGAAAGTTTAGTGCTGGCCGGAGCTTTTGATGAATTGGATTCTTTCCACAGAGGCCAGTATTTTGACATCGATATGGCTGGAAGAACAAATCTGGAAAGATTAATCCGCTATGGACAGAGCTTTCAGGAAAGTAAGAATGAGATGGAGAATTCTCTTTTTGCTGATTTTGCGGAAGAGGTTCAGATTGAACAGCCAAAATTGGCGCCCTGTCCGGAATGGCCGAATATGCATAAATTAAATAAGGAAAAGGAAATTATCGGATTCTATCTTTCTGCTCACCCACTGGATGAATTCAAATATCAATATCAGTTTATGCAGGGCCAGCTTTCTAAAAAAGCCGTTCTTGAAAAAGAAGAAGAAGTGAAATTGGTAGTAGATGAAACTCCAGTTCTTGAGCAGGATGCTCCTGAAGATGTGACTGCACTTGTAGAAATTGTCTCCGATGATATAGTAGCGGGCGAAGAAGAAGAGCTTATTGAAGAAGTTACTAAAAAGGCAGAACCTAAAGGCGTGTTTCATTTTCTGAATCTCGATGAGGTGGATGCTTATAAAGAGCAGGCTTTCTCCGGTACTCAGGAAGAATTGTTTGAAGAAAAAAAGAAAGACTGGAAAACCATACAGAAAGAAAGAGAGAATGGCGGCGGTGGAAAAGAATATACCGTTGCGGGCCTGATCACTGAATATGTGGTCAAAGATGGCTTCAGAAGCGGTGAAAAGGTGGCTTTCGTAACGCTTGAAGATTATTCTGGATCTTATTCTTTCAGGTTGGGAGACCGTGATTACATGCGACTGAAAGAAAAGCTGGAAGTACAGCGTTTTGTGATCTTTAAGATCAAATTTGCTCAGGTTAAAGACGGAAGGGTTTTTGTAAATGTAACAGATGTCATTGAGCTTCAGGAAGCATTTGAGCGATTTGCCAAAAGTATTTCTCTGGTAATGGATGTAATGGATTTCAGGCCTGAAGATCTTACCTTTTTCAGAACTGTTCTTGATCGTAATCAGGGCAGTCAGAAACTTAAGTTTTATATTAAAAGTACGGGAGAGGAGCGTGAAGAACATCTTGAAGTCCAGTCGATGAAGCATTCGGTGCATCTCAGCGGTGAGTTGATTAAAGAAATTCAACTGCTCAATAAGTATGAATTTTATTTAAATTAAATTTTAAAAGATATATTATAAAACGGCTATTAAGCCGTTTTTTTTTGCTTAGTGGTAATCCTGGAAATACGAATTTTTAATATAAAAAGATACCACATTAAATTGTATATTATTCACTTTAGTATGATTTTATTTGTTATTTTAATAATTTAATTGCATTATTTTTATTTATTTTTTACATAAATTTAAATTTATGTGTATTAAATGTTTTTTATTTTCTATTTTTAAGGTCTAATTTAAAACAAGTCTTTATGAAAAAACTTTACACGGGTACGTGGCAATGGTGTCGTGGCTTACAAAGAAAGGGAGTTATTGCCCTTACATTTTTTGGAGTTATGCAGAGTATGAATGCACAGGTGAGCAACTATACATTTGCACAAACTACAGGAACGTTCAACAGTATTACCTCTTCCGGTGCTCTTGTTTCAGGAAGTGATGCTACAACATCAACTACTAATGATACATCCGGATGGGCGGTTACCATTCCTTTTAACTTTAATTTTAACGGAACCGATTATACCTCAATGTATATAAACTCCAACGGAGGAGCTACGTTTGGCACTACAACAAGTACGGGAAGTACTTTAATATCTTCAACTACCGGTTATTCGGGGGCTGTAGCTGTTATGAACAGAGATTTATGGGGGGTATTTATTACTTCGGGAGTTACCACAAGTGGATCTGATGTAATTACCAATGTGGCTTCATTCAAAGGAATTGAAATAGGAAAGCAGTTGAATAGTGTTAATGGTATTCCTGCTAATGCTACCGTGACGGCTTTTGATGAAACGGCAGGTACAATTACCATGTCTGCTCCGGCTACATCAAGTTCTTCGGCTGCTGTAGTAAGATACGGAACTGGTAAGGTGCTTACTGCAGTGGAGGGAGCTGCGCCGAACAGGGTTTTTGTTATTGAATGGATCGGTTATAATGATTACAGTACTGCTGTAACAGGAAGTAATTATCTTAACTTTCAGCTGAGACTGGCTGAGACTTCCAATCGTATTTCCATTGTTTATGGACCCAGCTACAATATCAATACAACGGTCAGAACCAATCAGGTTGGCCTGAGAGGATCTTCAAACACTGATTTTAATAACAGATCGAGTGCGGCCGGTATTCTCTGGGATTCTACAATAGCCGGTACCAGTAATAGTGCGACGGTTTCAAGAGATAATACGAATTTCCCTGCTTCAGGATTAACATTTAACTGGGTGCCTCCTACGTGTTTTCCTCCGACTGCGTTAACGGTTCCTGCCGCTACGGTAACCCCAAATGGAGCTGTTGTATCCTGGACGCCTCCTTCAGTAGTGCCTGGAACTGGATATGAAGTGTATTACAGTACATCAAACACTGCTCCTACATCAGCTACTGTTTTAGGTACAACAAATTCTACGACTTCTACAACGGCTTCAGCTTCTATCAGTGGTTTATTGCCATCCACTACATATTATGTATGGGTGAGATCGGCGTGTTCGGGATCGGATAAAAGTGTTTGGACTTCGGCTTCTTCATTTGTGACATCATGTCAGCCTCCTGCTATCTTAAGTGTAAGTGGTGCGACTGTTTGTGGTGCATCGGGTTCTGCTGCTATATCTGTTACTGCAGATTCGGGGGCAGTCGTTACTTGGTACGACTCTCCGACGGGTGGAAATGTATTAAATACCGGAAGCTCTTATACGACACCTGTAATTTCAGCCAATACTACATATTATGTTTCGGCTAAAACTCCTGGTGCAAACGGGCAGGTAGGCCCTGCAAGCCCATCTGTTTTAGGTAGTGTGAGTGCAACTAATTATGCAATTGGTACCTATTATCAGATTTTTGATGTTACTGCTCCTACTACTTTGGTAAGTGTAGATGTTTTCCCGGTTTCTTCTGTTACAATCGGTACGGCTTCTGCTGTAGAGATCAGGAACAATGCAGGAACAACATTAATTTCCGTTCCTTATACTGTTGCTGTAAATGATGGAGTTACGCCACAGACGGTTACCATTAATTATCCTTTGGCTGTAGGGACCGGATACAGAATAGGGCAGGGTGTAGGAATCAATCTGAACAGAAATACGGCCGGAGCAACTTACCCATATACATCTGGTGCTATAAGTGTTACAGGGAATAACTTCTCTTCAGGTCCGAATTACTGGTATTATATCTATAACTGGAAATTTTCATCCAGCTGCGAAAGTGCCAGACAACCTGTGAATGTAACTGTAAATGCTGCCTGTCTCGGGACTTCGGAAACTTCCAGCTTAAAAGACAGTATCAAAGTATATCCAAATCCTTTTACCGACATGCTGAATATTTCTGAAATAGAAAATGTAAAATCAATTGCTGTTATGGATCTTGCAGGAAGATTAGTTAAAACATTTGAAAAACCTGGATCTGTAATTGATCTGTCTGATCTGAAATCCGGAATGTATATGATTACCTTATATTTAAAGGATGGAACTCAGAAAACAATTAAATCAATCAAAAAGTAATTTTATCACTATATATTGAATAGCAGCCGTTTTCGGCTGCTATTTTTTATGATGTAAAATTGCATAGGTTGAGATTAGATGAACTGATTTTAAATTTTATGTTATTAATAATCAGTTATCTAAATAATTCATCTTTTTGAGATAAATTATTAAAAATCTAAATTTTATTCATTTTTATTAAATTATTAAGTTGTTTTTATAAATTATATTAAAAATTTTATTATAATATTTGATAATGTATAATTAAATTAATATTTTTACTGCCTAATTTTAATTTAACTAAGTATGAAAAAACTTTTACTTACGTACCTTTTATTTCTGGGTACATTACTGTCGGCTCAGATTACCTTGGGATCTGGGACGACATCGGGTGGTGTCTCCACTTCGGTAGCCACGGTTCCATGGAGTACCTATTACGGGTACAGTTATGCACAGCAGATTTTACTTAAAACCGATATCAATGCTGCCGGTGCTGGAAATATTACAGGATTGAGATTCTTTTTAGGGGCTTCTGCGAGTCTTTCGAATTCCAATGACGTTGTCGTTTATCTGGGTCAGACTACAAAAACATCTTTTTCATCAACTACGGACTGGGTTCCGACAAGTGCAATGACCCAGGTTTACAGTGGTACTGTAACGAATAATGCAGGGGTTGTAGAGATTACTCTTACAGCGCCTTTTGCATATGACAATGTGAATAATCTTGTTATTGCAATAGACGAAAATAAAGCTGGTGATAACGGAGGAGAACTTTTCTATACCTATACCAGCGGGACAAACAAAACGTTGTATTACAGAAGTGATACTACAAACCCAAATCCTGCATCCATTACGCAGACAGGGACAAGATCAGCAACTCAATCAGTAGTTACATTATTGGGGCTTGCTCCTAATCCAGTTCCTGCGTGTCCTGCAGTTACCGCTCCGGCGGCAGCCGCAACAGGAGTTTCTGTACTGCCTACCATTACCTGGAATGCCGTAAGTGGTGCAACAGGATACAGGCTTTCTGTTGGTACAACATCAGGAGGGACTGATGTGTTAAATAATGTTGATCTTGGCAACGTTACCACTTATACGCTTGCATCATCTCTGCAATTTAATACTCAATATTACTATACCTTAAGTTCTTATAATGGTGCTATTCCTTCTGTAGCATGTTCAGAGAGATCTTTTACAACTTCAAACATTACCTGTCCGGCTGTTACCGCTCCGGCAGCTGCAGCTGTTGGTCTTTCCGTTACACCTACTATCACATGGACGGCATCACCGGGAGCTACAGGATATAAAATATCTGTAGGAACAACTGCGGGGGGAACAAATGTTTTGAATAATGTTGATCTAGGAAACGTTACCTCTTATACATTCGCTTCCGCTTTGATGAATAGTACCAAGTATTATTATACTGTAAACTCTTACTCTGCGCTTGCAACTTCATCAGGTTGTACAGAAAGAAACTTTACGACTATCTGTACTCCTGTAGCATCTTTCTCTGAAAACTTTGACACAGTTACAGCAGGGACATGGCCGAATTGCTGGGCAAAAGTTGGAGCAAACGGCTCTGCTTACACTCAAGCCAGTACAGTAATGAGTGCTCCGAATAATATGTATATTTATACTACGACAGCTTCTACTCCGGCAGTAGTTTCTATGCCTCCGGTAAGTACCCTTCAGCTGGGAACGTACCGTTTGAAATTTAAGATGAGAGGAAACTTTACAGCTGGGGATAAAATAGATGTAGGATATCTTACAGACCCTGCAGACGCATCTACGTTTGTATCTTTTGGATCTACTTATACTGCAAACAGCATAACAGCGATAGATAATTATACCATTAATAATATCACTGCACCGGCTGGTGTTACCACAATGGCATTCAAGCATATTGGTCCATCGGGATACAGTATTTTGATTGATGATGTTGTTTATGAATTAATGCCTTCATGTGTAGAGCCTTCGGCTGTTACAGTTTCAGCTATTGGTGCAAATAATGCAACTGTTTCATGGACTGCTCCTTTATCAGCCCCAGGCAATGGCTATGAGTTTTATTACAGTACGACAAATACAGCGCCAACGGCTTCAACTACAGCATCCGGTACAAGCAGTACTACTTCTGCGCCTTTATCAGGATTGACAAGTTCCACAACTTATTATGTTTGGGTTCGTTCTGTATGCAGTACTTCAGATAAAAGTGTCTGGACGGCAATGGTAACATTTACCACGGCATGTAATGCTGTTAACATACCATATACTTTAAATTTCGACGGTGTAACCACGCCTGCGTTACCGGTTTGTACATCAGCTGTAAATTTAGGAACAGGTAATATATGGAATACTTCTACCGCAACGGGCTTCACCGGAAATGTGTTGAATTATACTTATAACTCCAGTAATGCTGCAAATACATGGTTCTTTACTCAGGGAATTAACCTTACAGCGGGAGTAAGTTATAGAATTAAGTATAAATATTCAAATGCTACAGGAACCACACAGTATCCTGAGAAAATGAAAGTTTCTTATGGTACTTCAGCTACTGCTGCCGGAATGAACAATCTTTTAAAAGACTATCCGGTTATTACGGGAGGTGTTATTACTAATGATTTCGTTGATTTTACCCCTGCATCAACTGGTGTTTATTATTTTGGGTTTAACGCATATTCTGCTGCCAATATGAACAGGATATATGTAGATGATATCAATATTGATGTTACGCCTACTTGTTTTGAACCAACTGCTTTAGTATCTTCCAATATTACAGCTTCTTCTGCAAATGTTGCATGGACTGCACCGGCACCAGCTCCTGGAAACGGATATGAAATTTATTACAGTACAACAAATACTGCTCCTACGGGTACAACAGCTCCAACTATTACAGGAATTACAGGTACTTCTCAGGCTTTAAGCAATCTTTCTCCTGCATCAACATATTATGTTTGGGTAAGATCGAAATGTTCTGCAAATGAGGTAAGCAGCTGGTCAAGTAATTTTGTGAGTTTTAGTACGCCTTGTGCTGCGGCCGTGCCTACATATACCAATGACTTTGCTTCAACAGCGGGATCATGTACTTCTAATGTTTCAGGAGGTTCTCCTACGGGAGGTGCAGCAACCGGAACAACAGCTTATTGGGTACAGAGTAACTGGTTGAATACGCCTTCAGCGAATACAGGAACAGGTTCTATGAAAATGAACTTATACTCTGTTAACAGAGCAGGCTGGCTGAAACTGGCTCCTTTGAATCTGTCAGCAGGAGGATACAAAGTAAAATTCGATTATGCTGTAACAACATATTCAGGTACTGCTGTATCTGCAATGGGTTCAGACGATGTTGTTCAGTTTGTAGTATCACAGGATGGAGGAAATACATGGACTATCCTTCAGACATGGAATGCTGCTAATGCTCCTTCTAACACATCTAATACTTTTTCTTTGGATCTAACAGGTTATACAGGTGCTAATACAATTTTTGCATTCTATGGAAATGATGGAACGGTAGATGATACGGAGGATTATAACTTCTATATTGATAATTTTGTTGTAGAATTAAGCAATATATTATCTGCGAGTGATGTTAAGGTAAATGCAAATAATGGCATTAAACTCTATCCAAACCCATTCAGTGAAGTATTGAATATTTCCGATGCTTCTAATGTGAAAAATGTTTTGGTAACAGATTTCTCAGGAAGATTGGTAAAAACTATTGCAAATCCTGGTAAAGAACTTCATTTGGGAGAACTGAAACAAGGAATGTATTTAGTCACTTTAGAAATGAAAGATGGTTCTAAGCAAACCATTAAAGCAATTAAAAAATAGTATTTATCACTATATATTGAATAGCAGCCAGTTTTTTGGCTGTTATTTTTTTTATGTTAAATGTGAAGTAGGGATTTGATTATATTGGATTATTTTTATTAAATATCTGATATTCAGGTATAAAAATTAAATTAATAAGTGTATAGTTATTATTAAAAATTAAATGTTTGTTTGATTTTATTGGTTATATTGATAGTTTTTATGATAATTTTTTATAAACTTTATTATATTTTTTGCTAATTAATAATTAATCTATATTTTTACTTACTAATTTTAATTTAACTAAGTATGAAGAAAACTTATCTTTGGCTTTTATTGATTTGCTGTTTTGCAACGATGAAAGCACAGGTCACGTACTATTCCAAAGCTTCAGCGACGGATTTTACAAGTGTGGCTTCGTGGGGAACCAATACGGATGGTACGGGTACATCTCCTGGTTCTATCAGTAATGCAGATAATTTTGTTATCCAAAATTCTTCTGTAATGACACTGCCTGGTAATGCTTCAGTCAGGCAGCTTACCATTAATAGCGGAAGTTTAACGGTTGCAGCAAATACGCTTACCGTAAGTAAAGCGGGAACGTTTGACTCTACATTAAATTTAGCAGGAGGGACACTTACTGTCTCTGGAGGAAATGTGAATGTCAATGGAAATGTTGTAATTGCTTCAGGGGCTACTTTCAACCAAAGTGGAGGAGCAATTACTGTTGACGGAAATAATGCAGGTTCGGCTACGGGGAGTGTAGCAAGTGGAACTGTTTTATTTGAAGTGAAATCATCTTTAGGTGCTGTAAATGGAGGAACAATAACGATCGTGGATCCGCCAGCTACGGGTACTGCCAGAAGTTTCGGATTTAATCTTACTTCAGGTAATGTGCAATGGGTAGGTCATACCATACGATTTGGTAATGGTATAAGTACAGATGCTTCTGCAAATGTAAACGGTTTTGAATTCGATACTTATATTGGTAGTTCTGGTACACAATCTCTTACAGGTAATATTGTAGTAGATGGTGGAAATGTTACCAATAGATGGGTTTCAACTTCTTCAGCTTCAGTAAATGGAAGTTTTATAGGAGGTGATTTAACAATTAATGCAGGTTCTGAACTAAGAAATATATCCGGTGGAGGAACATTAAGTGTTGCAGGAAACATAATTAATAATGGTATATTTACAGCAATAACTACATTAAGTTTAAGCAGTAGAAATGCTACAGGAGGAGCTATAGCATCAACAAATACGCAAACTATATCTGGAACTGGAGTATTTAGAAATTCAACAACGGTCTCAACGGCAAATTTTAGTAGTTTAACAATAAATAATTCAAGTGTAGGTGGTATTACTTTTGCAGATGCTAACTCTTTACTAAGCGGTACAAATACAGGTACGGTTTCGGGAACATTAACCTTTACAAATGGTGTGGTAAACACAGGAGCTAATACATTTGTATTAGGTATTAGTGGTGCAACAGTAGGAACATTATCTTATACTGCCGGAGGTTTTGGCTCAGGTTCCACATTTAGCAGATGGTATGGAACAACAGGTTCGGGAACAGCAATTACCGCTGGTGCAAATCCTACACCCGGTGCGGGTTCTTATCCCTTTGTTACCGGAGTTTCAGGTTCTTATAATGCTAATCATTTCCATAGAGCTACTGCTGCACTTACTACGGCGGGGCAAATGGCTGTTAAATTTACGGCAGGAACAGGCGTTAGCGCCATTACGCCTGTTGTAGAAAATGCACTTACCTTCGACAAGCAAAGCAACAGTAACTGGATAGTATCTACTTCCGCTGGGTATGCAGCTACGGCTGCGCATACTTTTGCAGCAGCAGCACAAGGTGCTTATATAGCTACTACGACTAATGCCAGACTATTAATTGGAGCGGCATTGTTAGGTACACATCAAGCGGGTACCAATTTACCACTGGGACAGAGGTTGGCAGTTCCTGCAGCTTCAATAGCAGGTACCTATACCATAGGTGTGGTTGGGACAGAAATTCCATTGTTAACAATTGCTTCTGGTAAATGGGAAGATGGTGCCATATGGTCAACAGGAATAGCGCCTGTTTGCACTAATTATGTAATAGTATCTGCCGGACATACGGTTACGTTGGACGGAACAACTGGTACAGCAAATGCATCTTCTGTAATAAACAATGGTACATTGAGTGTTACTAATGGATCTACCTTAAATGTAGGTTGTACAAATAAAAATAATTACTTGAATAACAATGGTACTTTAAGTGTTTCCGGAACATTAAATGTAAATGGAAATATTAACAGTGCCACAGGTTCCACTTTTGCCCAAACGGGAGGAAATATAAATGTAGACGGAAATGATGCAGGAGCTACGGCAACAAGTGTAGCATCAGGTACAAATATAGTAAATATAGCTACCGGAAACGTAACACTTACCGGTGGAACAATGACGGTGGTAGATCCTCATGCGGCTAATAGTACAACTTCATACGCATTCTCTTATTCAGGCGGAACTGCCATTGATAATACCGTTGGCTGGACGTTAAAGTTTGGTGACGGATCTTCTACGGATGCGGGAGGAACTACAGCTACTGCTTTAGCTGCAGGTGGATTTATCTGGAACAATGCAGGAAGCAAAATTTATTTTGACAATGTTATAATAGATGGAGCATTAGGTACAAACAGATATGTGTCAAATTCGTCTACAACGATTGGTATTAATACACTAACTATTAATGCAAATGGAGAATTCAGAATGCCGACATCAGGAATAAGTATTGCGGGTAATTTTACCAATAACGGTACATTTACACACACTGCTTCTACCTTGAGTTTCCAGAATTTCAAAAATGCAACTGCTTCAGCTTCTACTACACCTCAGACTATTTCTGGTTCAGGTGTGTTTAGAAATAATATTGTCACAGCAAGTTCTACTGCGAATTTTAATTCCATAGCGATCAATAATAGCTCTGCAACAGGAGTTACTTTCTCTAACGCTAATTCATTGTTAAACGGCGCTAATACGGGAACAGTTTCGGGAACTTTGACTATGACAACTGGTTTTGTCAATACAGGTGCTAATACCTTTGTTTTAGGGACGTCAGCTACATCCAACGGAACTTTATCTTATACAGCAGGTGGATTTAGCGCTGGAAGTACTTTTGCAAGATGGTGGCCTACAACAACTGGAGGAGCAGCTATTACACAAGGTGCAACTTCAACAACGACGACAACAACAGGAGTTTATCCTTTTGCTGTAGGTACATCAGCCGCTTTTGTTGCAAGAAATCTTTTCTTAAATCAAACAACAGCATCGGCAACCGGAGGAAGAATTGCAGTACAATATAATGATGTTGCAGGAACAAATACTGTAAGCATTGTAGACGGAGCTTATACGGTAGATACACAGGCGAAATCCAATTGGGTGGTTTCTCAAACAGGGATTACAGGGACGCCTGCTTATAGTATGGCAATAAACGGACAAAATATTTATACTGCCGGTAATGGAAACAGTAGAATTACATTAGCTTCAGCTCCAGCTTCGGGAACCCATCAAACTGGAACAAGTTATGTAAATGCACAAAGAACAGCAATGCCATTAGCTAATTTGGCTGACACCTATTATTTAGGTATTTCGACTTCAGATATTCCTTTTGTGTCTGTGGTAAATGGTGATTGGAGTGCACCGGCAACCTGGAACAAAGGAGCAGTGCCTACTTGTACAGATATAGTGCAAATTGCAACGGGTACTACAGTAACAGTAAATTCATTAGGAAATGTATCTAAAAATGTTACAGTTAACACAGGAGGGACATTGGTAAATGCTTCCGGAGATTTAACAGTAGGTTGTACAGCGTATAATAATTTCCTTACCAATAACGGAACATTAACTGTTTCAGGAGGTACATTAAATGTTAATGGAAATGTTGCAATTAATTCCGGAGCTACATTTAATCAATCAGGAGGGCAAATAAATGTTGATGGGAACGATAATGGAGCTGTAGCAACATCGGTTGCCGGCGGAACTGTTTTATTTGAAGTAAAATCATCTTTAGGTACTGTAAATGGAGGAACAATAACGATCGTGGATCCGCCAGCTACGGGTACTGCCAGAAGTTTCGGATTTAATCTTACTTCAGGTAATGTGCAATGGGTAGGTCATACCATACGATTTGGTAATGGTATAAGTACAGATGCTTCTGCAAATGTAAACGGTTTTGAATTCGATACTTATATTGGTAGTTCTGGTACACAATCTCTTACAGGTAATATTGTAGTAGATGGTGGAAATGTTACCAATAGATGGGTTTCAACTTCTTCAGCTTCAGTAAATGGAAGTTTTATAGGAGGTGATTTAACAATTAATGCAGGTTCTGAACTAAGAAATATATCCGGTGGAGGAACATTAAGTGTTGCAGGAAACATAATTAATAATGGTATATTTACAGCAATAACTACATTAAGTTTAAGCAGTAGAAACACAACAGGAACTGCAATAGCTTCGCCAAATACTCAGGCTATATCGGGAAGCGGTGTCTTCAGAAATTTAACAGCTTCTCCAACCGCCAATTTAAATTCGTTAATTGTTAATAATTCTAACGCAGCAGGTGTGACTTTAAACGTTCCTTTGTCGGTAAGCGGAACTTTAACTTTAACAGCAGGTATAGTTAATACTACCAATACCAATTTATTAACATTGGGTACGGCAACTGTAGCAGGTACGTTATCTGGAGGTAGTACAACAGCTTACATTAATGGTCCTTTTGCGAGAACAATAGCAAATGCAAATGCAGCTACTAACTATATACTATATCCTATAGGTAAAACTGCTTATGCTCCTGTTTGGTTAGCTCCTGTAACTACAGCGGTAACGAATATGAAAGCAGAAGCTTTTGATACTAACTCTGGAACGGTGTCTTCAGGTATTCAGAATTTATCTGCGAGAAGATGGGAAGCACCTTTAGTGTCCGGTGCTTTTTCGACAATCAATGTAAGATTGGGAGATAATGCTATTACAAATGTTAATTTCCCGGTAATGGGACAAACTGCCAGCGGAATTTATGACAGTTTATTTGGTACTACGGGAACGTATGCTGCCGGAACACCAAACACAACACAGTCTACTACGGCATTAGCATCCGGTAGCTATACAGGTTATCTGTCTTATGCAGAATTAGCTCCTACACTCGGTACAGGTGAATTTTTATCCAATGCAAAAGCAATAAAACTTTATCCAAACCCATTCACTGAAGTGTTAAACATCTCTGATGTTTCTAATGTGAAAAATGTTTTGATAACAGATATTGCCGGAAGATTGGTTAAAACAATTTCAAATCCGGGTAAGGAACTTTACTTAGGAGAATTGAAACAAGGTTTGTATTTAGTGACCTTAGAAATGAAAGATGGTTCTAAGCAAACAATCAAAACGATTAAAAAATAACTTTTTTATCACTATTTATTGAATAGCAGCCAGAAAACTGGCTGCTATTTTTTTATGTTAAATGTAAAGGTAGGGATTTAATTATGTTAAATTTTTTTTGTAAGTATTTGAAAATCAATATTAATTTAAATGTTGTACTAGTTGAAAAATTGTAATAAATTAAATTATTGTTTAATTTTTTTTAATTATTCCAATAATTATAGCTGTATTTTTTATTAATTTTATAATATTTTTGGTTAATGTTATATAAATTAATATTTTTATATCTAATTTTAATTTAACTAAGTATGAAAAAACTTTTACTTACGTACCTTTTATTTCTGGGTACATTACTGTCGGCTCAGATTACCTTGGGATCTGGAACGACATCGGGTGGTGCCTCCACTTCGGTAGCCACGGTTCCATGGAGTACCTATTACGAGTACAGTTATGCACAGCAGATTTTACTTAAAACCGATATTAATGCTGCCGGTGCTGGAAATATTACAGGATTAAGATTCTTTTTAGGGGCTTCTGCGAGTCTTTCGAATTCGAATGATATTGTAGTTTATTTGGGTCAGACTACAAAAACATCTTTTTCATCAACTACGGACTGGGTTCCTACAAGTGCAATGACCCAGGTTTACAGTGGTACTGTGACGAATAATGCAGGGGTTGTAGAGATTACCCTTGCAGCGCCTTTTGCATATGACAATGTGAATAATCTTGTTATTGCAATAGATGAAAATAAAGCTGGTGACGATGGAGGAGAGCTTTTTTATACCTATACCAGCGGGACAAACAAAACATTGTATTACAGAAGTGATTTTACTAACCCCAATCCTGCATCCATTACGCAGACAGGTACAAGATCTGCCACTCAGTCTGTGGTGACATTATTGGGGCTTGCTCCTAATCCTGTTCCTGCATGTCCTACAGTTATCGTTCCAACGGCTGCTGCCACAGGAGTTTCTGTACTGCCTACCATTACCTGGAATGCCGTAAGTGGTGCAACAGGATACAGGCTTTCTGTTGGTACAACATCAGGAGGGACTGATGTGTTAAATAATGTTGATCTTGGCAACGTTACCACTTATACGCTTGCATCATCTCTGCAATTTAATACTCAATATTACTATACCTTAAGTTCTTATAATGGAGCTATTCCTTCTTTAGCATGTTCAGAGAGATCTTTTACAACTTCAAATATTAGCTGTCCGGCTGTTACCGCTCCGGCAGCTGGAGCTGTTGGTCTTTCCGTTACACCTACTATCACATGGACGGCATCACCGGGAGCTACAGGATATAAAATATCTGTAGGAACGACTTCGGGAGGAACAGATGTTTTGAATAATGTTGATCTAGGAAACATTACCTCTTATACATTCGCTACAGCATTGAATACTTCTACAACATATTATTATACGGTAAATGCCTATAGTGGAAGTTTGACTTCTTCATCTTGTACAGTAAGGAATTTTACGACAGTTTGTGCAGCTTATACACCAGCTTATACAAATAATTTTTCTTCTTTTCCTGGGATTTGTTGGTCTCGTGTAAGTGGAGGATCACCAGCAACGGGACTTGGAACCGGGACTACCAATTACTGGGTTGAGGACGGATTTTTAAATTCAGGTTCAACTGGCGCAGCAAGAATTAATCTTTATTCAACAGGAAGAAGTGGTTGGTTAATTTCTCCGGCATTTAATTTATCTGCGGGAGGTTATAGACTTAAATTTAATTATGGCTTAACAGGCTATGATGTAACTACATCAAGTGCCATGGGGTCTGATGATGTTGTTCAGCTTGTCGTTTCAACCGATGGAGGTACTACTTGGACTGTTCTTCAAACCTGGAATGCTGCTAATGCTCCTACTAATACTTCAAACACTTATACTCTTAATTTAACATCTTATACAGGCAGCAACGTAATTTTTGCAATGTATGGTAGTGATGGAACGGTAGATGATACTCAAGATTATGATTTCTTTATTGATAATTTTGTAGTCGAGACAATTCCTTCTTGTGAAAGCCCAACAGCACCATCAGTAAGCAGTATTACGTTAAATGGAGCCAATGTTTCATGGACGGCTCCGGCAACAGCTCCGGCTAATGGATATGAAATCTATTACAGCACATCAAACACGGCTCCGGTAAGCTCAACAACTCCAACTATTACAGGAATTACAGGTACTTCTCAATCTTTAGGAAGTCTTTCTTCTGCTACAACATATTATGTTTGGGTAAGATCTAAGTGTTCCGGCTCCGATCAGAGTATTTGGGTTGCTTCATCTTCTTTTACAACGGCATGTACTGATACAAGTGTTCCTTATACTTTGGATTTTGAAGGAACAGCTAATCCGGCTTTACCATCATGCACATCCAACGAGAATGTTGGAACAGGAAATAACTGGATTACCAGCAGTACAAATGGTGCTTCTTACGGATTTACGACTAATGCATTAAATTATGTGTATAATTCAAGTAATGCTGCTAATACATGGTTTTACACAAGGGGAATTAATTTAGATGCTACCAAGGTATACACTATTACGTATAAATATGGAGGTACGGGTACTTTTTTTGCTGAGAAGTTGAAAGTTGCTTACGGTACATCCCCTTCCAGTACTTCAATGACAAATGCTATCGCAGATTATCCGAATGTTACAAATGCTACACCAAATTCTGTATCAATTGACTTTACACCGCCTTCCTCTGGGATTTACTATTTCGGATTCAATGCATACTCGGCAGCAAATAAGTTTTATTTATTTGTAGATGATATCAGTATTGTTGAAAAAGTTAATTTAGCGACATCAGATATTTCATTAAGCAAAAATGAAATTAAGATATATCCAAATCCGTTCAGTGAAATATTGAACATCTCTGATGCTTCTAATGTGAAAAATGTTTTAGTAACAGATTTCTCAGGAAGATTGGTAAAAACTATTGCAAATCCTGGTAAAGAACTTCATTTGGGAGAACTGAAACAAGGGATGTATTTAGTGACTTTAGAAATGAAAGATGGTTCTAAGCAAACCATTAAAGCAATTAAAAAATAAATTTTAAATTGTAAAAAATGATAAGCGGCTAAAATTAGCCGCTTTTTTTTATAAAATAATTCAATTTAATTCTAACTTACGTGAGTTTGAAGGGAAAAATGCGAAATTTTTACTTTATAAAAATACTGTCATAAAAGCTAATTAAAATGAATTTTACTAGTATTTATGGTATTTTATAAGAATAATTAAAATATAAATTTTTATTCATAAACGGGTTTATTTTATTAATTCTTAAAATTATTTAAAAAAAGTGGTATTTATTGTGATTAAATCGCAACATTATTCATAAATTAGTGTATTAATCAGCAAAAATAAATTATGACAAAATTTCTACTTTCATGCTTATTGTTTTTAAGCATGATGCTTAATGCGCAGATAACCTTGGGCGCAGGAAGCACTAATGTCGGAACCGCTCCGATAAGTACGTATTACGGCTATTCTTACACACAACAGATTTTCACAAAACAGGAAATCAATGCCAATGCCGCAGGAAACATTACAGGATTAAAATTTTATCTGGATCCTGCTATGTCTATTGCCAGCTCATCGCAATGGGTAGTATATCTGGGACAAACCTCGAAAACGGTATTTGCATCAGATTCGGACTGGATCCCTCTCTCTCAGCTTACGCAGGTTTTTTCAGGAACCGTTACCAATAACAATGGTGTTGTGGAAATTACCTTCACAACTCCTTTTGCTTATGATAATGTTGCTAATCTTGTCGTAGCTGCTGAAGAAAATTCATCAGGATATGACAGTAACGATTATGATGAAGTAATGTACGTTTATCCGGCGGCGGCAAATTCTACACTTAACTTTAAAGATGACTATAACGATCCGGACCCTGCCTCTCCACCTTCTTCAGGTGATCTGAAAAATTACAAATCAGTTACCACTTTTGAAGGACTTACTTCAAATCCGATTCCAAGTTGTCCGATGGTTTCTTATCCTTCGAACAATTCAACTTTTATCCCTTTATCTTCAACAATTACCTGGATTAATTCTGCTGGGGCAACAAGTTATAAAGTTTCTATAGGAACAACTTCCGGAGGAACCGACGTGGCCAATCAGGTATCTGTAACAACAAACAGTTTTACACCGGCAGCACCATTTGCACCAAATACCACTCTATATGTTAAAGTTGTGGCAGTAGGGCCTGGAGGAGATTCTCCCGGATGCTCGGAAATGATGTTTACAACAGCGCCTCCGGCACCTACTAACGATGAATGTGCTACTGCAGTTACATTAACGGTAAACCCTGATCTCAATTGTGGAACCGTAACTCCTGGTTACACTATTGGTGCTACTGATTCAGGAATGATTCCGGACCCATGCTACGGAAACCCTGATGATGATGTATGGTTCAAGTTCGTCGCAACAGCTACTAGTCATAAAATATCTCTTTTGAACATCCAGTCGGTAGGAAGCGAGCCTAATGATACCGATACTTACTTCCAGGTTTTCAGCGGAGGATGCGGTGCACTGTCAAGCATCTACTGTTCAGATCCGTCTTCAGGTACTGTCAGCGGTCTTACCGTAGGAGAAACCTATTTGGTAAGAGTGTACAGTTATTATGGTGCAGGAAGTAATCAAAGTTTTGATATCTGTATAGGGACATATCCACCGCCGCCTGCTAATGATGAATGCAGCGGAGCTCTTGTAGCAGCCGCTTTCCCGTATACTTATGTTCAAAGTGATGGAGGAGGAGCAACGAATAATGCCGGAATAATAAGTGCCTGCCCCAATGGAATGAATGATGGTACATGGTTCTCTTTCGTAGGTGACGGTGACACTTTCAATATTATCGTTACAATGCCTGCGGGAAGTGATTTTGATCCTCAGATAGGAGTGTACAGCGGAACATGTTCAGCTTTATCATGTGAAGATACTGTAGATGACGGAGGAACTGGTGGCACTGAGACAATTTCTATTCCTACTCTTGCCGGAAATACCTATTATGTAAACGTAGGTCAGTATAGTGGTTTTTCTGATGAGCCTGAAGGCGCGTTCACCATTAATATTAGCAAAGGTACATTAGGAACTTCAGATGTGAAGCCTGAAAAGAAAAACATCAAAGCATATCCAAATCCTTTTACTGATGTAATCAATATTTCGGATGCTGCGAATGTAAAATCAATTTCTGTTTCTGATCTTTCAGGAAGATTGATTAAAGTAATTGATAATCCGGGATCTTCAGTTCATTTAGGAGAATTAAGACAGGGAATGTATCTGCTGACACTTATCATGAAAGATGGTTCCAAACAAACTATCAAAACGATTAAAAAATAGCAGTACATCATACATACAATGAAAGGCGATCTCACAGATCGCCTTTTTTATTGCTTTTTTAGAATTTCGATAATATTATCTGTTTGGAGAAACAGGCTGCAAGTCTCCGCTATTAAGGCTTTCAAAAACAGCCGGGAAGAAAGTAACAAGAATAAAATAAACAATGACCATTAATACAATTAAAGAAAACAGTATAACTACTAAAGTATTTGGCTTATTTTTCTTTTTTGGTTCCATGATGTGAGTATTTAGTTAATAGATATGTTAATATTTTACACTAAGCTAATTTCTTGCCACATTGTTTGCAGTATCTGGCATCATCATCAATATCTTCATTTCCGCAACGGTCACATATTTTTTCCAGATTTTGTCTTTTGTTCCGCATTTCCGCAGTCACAATTCCGGTTGGGACAGCAATGATGGAATAACCGGCAAGCATTAGAACAACTGCAAAAAACTTCCCCATAGGTGTAATCGGAGAAACATCGCCGTACCCCACCGTAGTAACCGTAACCACCGCCCAGTAAATTGATTGAGGGATGGTTTCAAATCCGGGCCTTCCGCCTTCCACCATAAACATCAGAGAGCCTACAATTACTGAAAAGATAATCAGGAATAAAAGGAAAATATAAATTTTTCTGGAGCTGTTCTTGAGTGCTCTTACAATGACAAAACCGTCATTCATAAAATCCATAAGATTAAAAACCCTGAATACCCTCAACATTCTCAACATTCTGAAAATCAGAAAATATTTGGTAACTGGGAAGAAAAAACTCAGATAAAAAGGAACCAGCGCCAAAAAATCAATGATTCCGAAAAAACTGAAAATATAATGACGTTTATTTTTTACAACAGCAATTCTTAAAGCATATTCTATGGAAAAAAAGATGGAAATAATCCATTCCAAAATAATAAATATATAGTGGAAGCGCTTATCAAGTTTGGGGATGCTCTCCATCATGATAATCGCCGTACTGATCAGGATCAGGAGCAGTAAAATGATATCAAACAGTTTTCCGAGCTTTGTATCGGAACGGTAAATGATTCTGTAGAGATATCTTTTCCACCATGCATCTTCCGGAACAAGATTATGTTCTCTTTCCATTTTAATGTTTTTTTAAATATAACAAATTATCCTTATTTTCGTGACAAACATACAGAATAAAATGAAAATTAGAGACGTCATTTCAAAGATAGAAAAACGTATTCCCCTGCAGAAAGCGGAAGATTTTGATAATGTTGGCTTGCTCTGTGGTTCCTGGGACCGCAACGTAAGCGGAATACTTGTGTGTCATGATGCTCTGGAAAATGTAGTAGACGAGGCAATCCGTAAAAACTGCAATCTTATCGTATGTTTTCACCCGATTATTTTTTCAGGGTTAAAATCCCTCACCGGGAAAAACTATGTTGAAAAAGCCGTTATCAAAGCAATTGAAAATAAAATAGCGATATATGCAATTCATACCGCTTTTGATAATGATTTTTTTGGTGTAAATGCTGGAATCTGCCAACAGTTGGGCCTTCAAAATCTTAAAATCCTTCAGCCTAAAAAAAATGATTTAAAGCAGCTGACCGTTTTCGTGCCTCAAGAATATTCGGGAAAAGTAAAAGAAGCACTTTTCGAAGCAGGAGCGGGCAGTATCGGATTTTATGATGAATGCAGTTTTACAGTAAATGGGAACGGAACTTTTCGGCCAAAAGAAGGTTCTGATCCGTTTTCGGGACAGCAGGATATCCGGGAAAATGCCGATGAAGATATGGTTTCCGTTATTTTTGAAGGCTACAAACAGGGGCAGATTGTCGCGGCAATGAAATCGGCACATCCTTACGAAGAAGTAGCACATCAGATTTACAGTTTGGATAACACCAATCATTACACTGGGTTGGGAATGTACGGTGATTTTGAGGAGCCAATGGATGAGAGTGATTTCCTTAGTTTTGTGAAAGAAAAATTCAGTCTTGAGGTCATCAGGCATTCTGATTTTACACATAAAAAGATAAAAAGAGTAGGTGTTTTAGGAGGTTCCGGGGCAAGCGGTATACGATCTGCAATCTCCAAACAATGTGATGCTTATCTTACGGGAGACGTGAAATACCACGACTTTTTTCTGGCAGAATCCAAAATGATGATCTGTGACATAGGACATTTCGAATCAGAGCAATTCGTTACTCAACAATTATTTGAAATTTTGTCACAAAAATTTAGTACATTTGCAATCTCAAAATCTATTGAGAAAACGAACCCGGTAAATTATTTCATTTAAAATATGGCAAAAACCAACGATATTTCAGTTGAAGAAAAGTTAAGAGCTTTATACGATTTGCAGATCATTGATTCCAGATTGGACGAAATCCGAAATACAAGAGGAGAATTGCCAATCGAAGTAGAGGATCTTGAGATTGAAATCGAAGGTCTTGAAAAAAGAGCTGAAAAATTTCATGCAGACATAAAAGATCAGGATGATCAGATCAAAACCAAGCATGAAGTAATCAACCATGCAAAAACTTTAATTGAAAAATACAGATCTCAGCAGGATAATGTAAGAAACAATAAAGAGTTTGAAGCATTAGGTAAAGAAATTGAATATCAGGAACTTGAAATTCAGCTTGCTGAAAAAAGAATTAAAGAATTCGGTGCCAAGATCAGCCACAAAAACGAAACGCTTGACGAGCTGAACGGAAAAATCGACGATCTTAAAAATCACCTGAAGTTCAAGAAAGAAGAACTGGAAGGTTTGGTTTCTGAAACACAGAAAGAAGAAGAATATCTGATTGAGCAGTCTAAGGAATTTGCTGCTAAAATCGACGAAAGATTACTGGCTTCTTACAACAGAATCAGAAAAAATTCTCCGAACGGTCTTGCAGTAGTAGGGTTGGAAAGAGGTGCTCCGAAAGGATCATTCTTCACTATTCCACCTCAAAAGCAGATGGAGATCGCCCAGAGAAAGAAAATCATTATCGATGAACATTCAGGAAAAATTCTTGTGGATGATGAATTGGTAATGGAAGAAAACGAAAAAATGAAATCGGTCATTAAATTTTAATTACAACGATTTTTTCAGAATATGAAGCTGTCTCATTTGAGGCGGCTTTTTTGTTTTTTTAAGTTCCGATAAATAATATTTTACATTCATAATTAATTCTAAATGAATAAATAAAGTTAAAAAATAATAAAGTCACGAATATAATTCTCCTCACAAAGAATTATTGTTTTTAGCATTTGATTTCTCTTTATATTTACTCCCGAAAAACACAATCGCTTATCTTCTCAAGCTGTTAAATAAATGAAAGGTATTGGATTAATATTCATTGCTGATTCATTATTAAAATATGTTGCAACAGAAGGGCAGGACTAAACCGAAAACCTGTCTCCGAAAGGAAAGCCGAAGTTTCACTGTAGAAGATTTGGCAAAATAAGTAGGTGAAAAAAAATTATTTAAGAAATGAAAAAATTTAAAAAATTAACCCGTGAAGACCTTAAAACAGTAAAAGCAGGACAGGTTTGGATTGCGGAAACTTCGTGTGGCGTAACTGCAACGACCAATCAGGATTGGACTCCGCAACAAGCAAATGAATGGCGAGAAAAGATCGAAGCAAACTATTGTAAGCCAGCTATTCATTCTGGACCTAGTAATAGTCTCGCTTAATCTTAAATTTATGCATTTATGGTAGAAATTCTTGCTGTAAGTGCATATTTATAAATGATAATGTTATGTATTACTTCAAAAAAATGTTTTGGTTTTTATTCTTTCTTTACAGCGCAATATATTACCCACAATCATACCAACAATATACTTTAAAAGGTGAATTTACCTATAATTTAAAAGCTAAATTTGATATGAGAATCGATAGATATCATGAAGAGCTGTTCGTACTAAAAGTTGGGGAAAAAAGAGCTCTTTTTGCCAGTGTTGTATCTTTGAAAGGAGATTCTGTAATGTCAAAATCAGGTATAACAACACATAATGCAGACGGAAGCATAACTCTTGGTTGGAAAACAGGAGTGACAATTCCAAAAACAAATTTTAACTTTACGATTATCCAGACCAATGAAAATATACAGTTTTTTGATTCCGCAGGTATGTCATTATTTACCTATAAACAACCTGTAATATCAAGCTGGGAGCTTGCAGATGAAACCAAAATAATTAATACCATTATCTGTAAAAAAGCGAAAGTAAAGTTTAAAGGAAGAAACTGGATCGCATGGTATGCTCCGGAAATTCCACTTCCGTACGGTCCAATGAAATTTAGTGGTTTACCGGGATTAATCATCAAAATAACAGACGAGAAAGAGGATTACGATTTTGAACTGGTAAAATCCTTGTCCGTTTCTCAATTGAAAGGCAAATTTATCAATATTAGAAGAAACAGATATGCCGGAGCTATAGAAACAACACAGGCTAAATTAAAACAAGCGCAAAAAAATGCTGACGACAATGCTGCCGCTGTACTGGCAAGTTACGGAACCACGATTATACATGGGCAGGAAATGTTAAAGGAAAGAGAAAAAGCAAGAGAGGAAAATGAAAAATATAAAAATCCGCTTGAACTAAGCGAGTAAAAAACCGCCTCAACAGAGGCGGTTTATTTTATTCCTTATGATCGTACATTTTGTTGTAAAGATCAATGAATTTCTCTTTAATAGCCTTTCGTTTAAGCTTCAGAGTGGGCGTTAAAAGCCCGGATTCAATGCTCCAAATTTCAGGAGTAAGTTCGATTTTTTTGATTTTCTCCCAGTTTCCGAGATGCTCGTTGGTATTTTCAATTTCTTTTTCAATCCTTTCTTTGAGCTCTTTACTTTTTGCGATCTCCTGAGGCGTTGATCCTACATTCAGGTTGTTTCTCTGGGCCCAGCTTTTGGCAAATTCAAAATCAGGCTGCACTAATGCAGTAGGCATTTTTTCGCCATCACCCACTACCATGATCTGTTCGATAAACTTAGATGCTTTCGCAAGATTTTCAATGGTTTGGGGAGCAATATACTTACCGCCGGAAGTTTTAAACATCTCTTTTTTACGGTCTGTGATCTGAAGAAAACCATCACTGTCAATATGCCCGATGTCACCCGTTTTGAAAAAACCGTCTTCTGTAAAGACTTCTTTCGTCATTTCATCATTTTTAAAATAGCCTTTAAAAATGGAAGGTCCTTTCACTGTGATCTCTCCGTCTTCCTGGATTTTTACCTGAACATTATCCAAAGGGAGACCCACGGTTCCAATTTTCATTTTTCCGAAGGCATTAACGGAAATCACGGGAGAAGTTTCCGTCAGTCCGTAACCTTCCAAAATAGGGATTCCGGCATTCTGAAACATTAGATTCAGACGCGTTGAAAGAGCTGCCGATCCTGAAACCAAAGTGATAATTTCGCCACCGAGTCCTTCACGCCATTTTTTAAATACCAATTTATCTGCAATTATCTCCTGTAATCCGGAAGGCTTGGAAACTGTTTTCTTTTTAGAAATAAGATTGAGTGCCCAGAAGAATATTTTTTGCTTGAGACCGCCTGCTGATGAGCCGGTTGCATATATTTTATCATATACTTTTTCTACCAGTCTTGGTACAACACTCATGTAATGAGGCTTTACTTCTTTTACATTTTCGCCCATTTTTTCAATGCTCTCTGCAAAATAAATCGAGAAACCATTGTATTGAAAGAGGTAAAAAAGCATTCTTTCAAAAATATGACATATCGGCAAAAAGCTCAGTACCCTTGTATCTTTATAATCAAGGTTATTCTTCTTGGGAATTCTTGGAATGGATCCTAAGACATTGGATACGATATTGTGATGGGTAAGCATAACACCCTTTGGTCTGCCCGTAGTCCCGGAAGTATAAATAATTGTTGCCAGATCTTCAGAATTAATTGTATTGGAGAGATCTTCGACCTCAATTTGAGTAGAATCATCTTCCCCCAAATCAATTACTTCTTTCCAGTTTGCAGCCCCGGTAATATTTTCAAAGGTGAATACACCCTGCAGCGACGGAATATTGTGCTTTACTTTGGTTACTTTATTCAAAAGATCCTTATCAGATAAAAAGCAGTATTTGATCTCCGCATTATTGAAGATGAATTCATAATCCTCCGGAGAGATACTCGGATAAACAGGTACCGAAACGACGCCGATTTGTGAAAGTCCTAAGTCCATAATTGCCCACTCGGTACGGGAATTTGTGGTGATAAGGGCTATTTTATCCCCGGGCTTTATGCCAAGCTTTAACAGTCCGCGTGAGATTTTATTGGCCTGATTGATAAACTCCTGAGTAGATGTTTTCTTCCATTGCCCCTGATATTTTGTTACAAACATATCCGCTTTTGGATAGGTTTCTAATGCGTAATGAGGAATATCGAATAATCTTTTTATGGTCATGATGTTAAGTAATTGGTTAAAGGATTTTAAATATAAGCATTTTTTTTAATTGGGGACATGGTGTAGTGAAATTAACAATCAGTAAAGATTGTTCTGAATTATATATTGCTTTATATGTTTTTGAGATAAAATTTTAACAATAATATAATCAATATATTTATTTTTTAAAATCTGTTTAATTGTTGATTTTCAGAATCTAAGACTTAAATTTTAATTCTGTTTTCAGATTTGATCAAAAAGTGTAAATTAGCGACCATCTAATTATTCAATTTTTATGGACTTTAATTTATCGGAAGAACAGCTGATGATTCAGCAGGCAGCAAGGGATTTTGCACAAAACGAATTATTACCTGAAGTAATCGAAAGAGACCGCGACCAGAAGTTTCCTGCAGAACAGGTAAAGAAAATGGGTGAAATGGGGCTTTTGGGGATGATGGTAGATCCTAAATATGGTGGTGCAGGCATGGACAGTGTTTCTTACGTTTTGGCCATGGAAGAGATTGCTAAAATAGATGCTTCTGCAGCCGTAGTAATGTCTGTAAACAACTCATTGGTATGTGCAGGGCTTGAAAAATTTGCTTCTGAAGAACAGAAAGTGAAATATCTTACTCCTCTTGCAAGCGGACAGGTGATCGGGGCGTTTGCTTTATCCGAACCAGAAGCAGGTTCTGATGCGACTTCACAAAAAACCACTGCAGAAGATAAAGGAGATCATTATTTGCTGAACGGAATTAAAAACTGGATCACCAACGGTGGTACGGCAACATATTATATCGTAATTGCTCAAACGGATCCTGAGAAAAAGCATAAAGGAATCAACGCTTTCATCGTAGAAAGAGGTTGGGAAGGATTTGAGATCGGTCCTAAGGAGGACAAATTAGGAATTAGAGGTAGTGATACTCATTCCCTGATTTTTAATAACGTTAAAATTCCGAAAGAAAACAGAATCGGAGAGGACGGTTTTGGTTTCAATTTTGCGATGGCTGTTCTGAATGGAGGAAGAATCGGTATTGCATCTCAGGCATTGGGTATTGCTGCAGGAGCTTACGAACTGGCATTGAAATATGCTAAAACAAGAAAAGCTTTTAAAACGGAGATCATCAATCACCAGGCAATCGCATTTAAACTGGCAGATATGGCAACCCAGATCACAGCGGCAAGAATGCTTTGCTTTAAAGCGGCAGTAGAAAAAGATGCCGGAAAAGACATTTCTGAAAGCGGGGCAATGGCTAAATTATATGCCTCTCAGGTAGCAATGGATACCACGATAGAAGCGGTACAGATCCACGGAGGATACGGATATGTGAAAGAATACCACGTAGAAAGAATGATGAGAGACGCAAAAATCACTCAGATTTATGAAGGAACTTCTGAGATTCAGAAGATCGTAATCTCAAGAAGCATTGCAAAGTAATTGCTTAATAATAAAAATGAAATAGTAAAAGGCTCTCAGAAATGGGAGCCTTTTTACTTTCACACGAACCACAAAATATTAATAATATGTTGTTTTAATTATTGTTTTGATTGATTTTTTTAACGTAAGTTAAATTATGAATTTAATTAATTTAACAATACAAAGTTATACATAACAATTATTGAAGAAACGGAATTTCGATTAAAATATTATTAAAAATAAATAATACGCCCGCTTTTGGTTACAAATTTTTATCCGTAGTCTTTCGTTTTTTATAAAAATAATAGCCTATTCCTACGATAAGAAACAATGGCCATAGCGGAAGTATAAACAGGAATATGGAAGTGATGACATTCCAGCCCGAAGATATCGCGGCAAAGGATTGTTCGCCGAAAGTTTTGGGTTCGTCATCTTTTATGTAGGCTCCGTCTTTTCCGTAAAGTGTGATGTCAACTTCACACATGGTATTCTGAACAAAATCCTGTCCGGAAACTTCTATACCTTTATTTTCAACTTCTCCCAGGTTAGAACTCAGATCTTCCATCAGATAGTCGAACTTCTGAATCGGAACTCTTATTTTTAAATAAGCGATCTTCTTTTCATTGTTATTTAACGAAATATTTTCACTTCGGAGAAATCCGTCGTATTTTGAAACTTCTTCCTTTACGATTTCTTTTGCAGTTTCAGCATCATCAACCGTTACTTCCAAAACTCCTGTTTTTACCAATTTATTTTTAGGAATATTCAGTTCAAAATTTTCATTTTTTGGCTTGTCTTTATAAACAATTTTTGTTTCTTTAATCACTTTCGGAGCCGGAACATTTACCACAATATTGCTTTCTTTTTTTGCCGAATCCTTCTTTTCAGCTTTCGTTTCCAGTTTTACCGATGAAATTTTTTCAGAAAGAGAATCCACCATTTTTGAAGTATTTTCCATATGATCTTTAATTTCATTTCCGGCCTGCTGAAAGTCTTTGATTTTTACATGGGCAGAATCCAGCGCAGCATTTGCTTTATCATCAATTGCACTGATTTTTTCAGACGCATCAGAAATAGTGCTGTCTGCCGAGCTGATTGTATTTTCCAGCTGTGAAACCGCTTCTCCTTTTTTACACATGATGAATGTTCCCGATACGGCAACAAGTAAGATTAATTTTTTCATACGATTAATTTTTTCGATGAAGTAAAATTAGTAGGGAAGCTTTTGTAAAGATTGTAAAGGACTTGTTTTGATTGTGTAAATTGATAAAGGGTTGATTTTGATGTTTTTGTAAAATAATTTTAACTGTTTTACAAAAAGTTTTCAGATATAATAATAACCGGATTATTTAGAAAATAAAAATCCGCAGAAAATTTCCGCGGATTATATTTAAATTAATTATTTCTAATTAAGCATTCCTGAACTCACTGATGAAATGCAATTTCACGTTCGGGAATTTTTCCTGGGTCATATGAATGGTAAACGAAGAATCAGCAAGGAAAACCAATTGGTTGTATTTGTCTCTCGCTAAAAATCGCTGTTTTAATCTCGCAAATTCTTTGAACTCTTCAGACTTTTCGTCGGCCTCAACCCAACACGCTTTATGCATAGAAAGCGGTTCATAAGTACATTTTGCACCATATTCATGTTCCAGACGGTACTGGATTACTTCATACTGAAGGGCACCTACTGTTCCGATGATCTTCCTGCCGTTCATTTCCAGCGTAAACAGCTGTGCAACACCTTCATCCATCAGCTGATCGATGCCTTTTGCCAATTGTTTTGCCTTTAACGGATCGCTGTTATTAATATATCGGAAATGTTCAGGAGAGAAGCTCGGGATTCCTTTGAAATTCAGCTTTTCACCACCTGTCAGTGTATCACCAATCCTGAAATTTCCTGTATCATGAAGTCCCACAATATCTCCCGGGAAACTTTCTTCCACCACTTCTTTTTTATCTGCAAAGAATGCATTGGGTGAAGAGAACTTCATTTTTTTACCCTCTCTTACCAGTAGATAATTTTCGTTTCTTTTAAAAGTTCCTGAAACAATTTTCACGAAAGCCAGTCGGTCTCTGTGTTTTGGGTCCATATTCGCATGTATTTTGAACACAAAGCCGGTGAACAGATTCTCTTCAGGCTTTACCAGACGCGTATCGCTTTCTTTTGGCTGAGGCATCGGTGCAATATCGATGAAGGCGTCAAGCAATTCACGTACCCCGAAATTATTCAATGCCGAACCGAAGAACACAGGCTGAAGATCCCCTTTCATATAATCTTCACGATTAAATTCGGGATAAACCGATTGTACCAGGTCCAGTTCCTCTCTTAAAGTAGCAGCTGCTTTTTCACCGATTACTTCATCAATAGAAGCATCATTAATATCGTCAAACTTAATAGCTTCACCAACTTTCTGCTTTTTCTCTTCCAGGAACAGCTGGATATTATTTTCCCAGATGTTGTAAATTCCCTGGAAATCACTTCCCATACCAATCGGTAATGAAAGCGGAACAACAGTTAATCCCAGTTTCTGCTCAACCTCGTCTAAAAGGTCAAATGCATCCTTACCCTCACGGTCAAGCTTATTGATAAAAACGAGCATCGGGATGTTTCGCATTCTGCACACCTGTACCAATTTTTCAGTCTGTTCCTCAACTCCCTTTGCAACGTCTATTACAACGATTACCGAGTCTACGGCCGTCAGAGTTCTGTATGTGTCTTCAGCAAAATCCTTGTGTCCCGGAGTATCAAGAATATTGATTTTATGATCCCTATATTCAAAAGCAAGTACGGAAGTTGCTACGGAGATCCCTCTCTGCCTTTCAATTTCCATGAAGTCGGAGGTAGCACCCTTTTTTATTTTATTGGATTTTACCGCTCCCGCTTCCTGAATGGCCCCTCCGAAAAGAAGCAGCTTTTCTGTAAGCGTCGTCTTTCCGGCATCGGGGTGAGAAATAATCCCGAAAGTTTTTCTTTTCTCTATTTCTTTGATTAAGTCTGACATATCGTATTTTGAAGTTGCAAAAATCGTAATTTTTAATGGAATCTGAAAATGATTTCATTCAGGAAGAGATCTGTATCTCAAAAAAAGCAGTTGTTTTTTTGTACTTCATTATTCAAACAATAAAGAAACTTCTTAAAAACTTTTATCTTTGTCCGATAAATCTGAGTATAAAGTATGGAAAACAGCAGATATCCGAAGTTTACATTTACATGGATAGGCGGACTTCTATTAGTGGCTGGGATGGTAGTTGGTACCATGGCGGTATCATTTTTTAATATCTTCTGGATGTTTGCCTTCAAAGAAAGTCTGCAGTATAAAGAGTGGTTCTTAATGCTTTCCAATGCCGCAGGATTTCTTACCGCTATCGCCTTTTTTGATTTTTTTATAGTAAGACCAAAAACAGGAAAAAAGCTGAATTTCAATTTTTCGCCCACAAATTTCTATACCTATCTTCTGATTTTTCCTATGATGCTCGGAATGATGTTTATTGCAGAATTTATTGCAGCACAAATTCCTACAACAGGTCCTTTTTTCGGAAAATATTATGAATTCTTTACAAAACTGATGGAGCAGCTTACTAATGACCCGGTCGTGATGATCATTACTGCAGTGATATGTGCACCTATCTTTGAGGAAATTGTTTTCCGCGGAATTATTCAGAAAGGCCTCATCAATAAAGGGGTGGAGCCCTGGAAGGCTATTATCTCCGCATCCGTAATTTTCGGTCTGGTTCATGGGAATCCCTGGCAGTTTGTAGGAGCGGTTTTATTGGGATGTGTACTTGGTGTTGTTTACTATAAAACAAAATCTTTATTGTTGCCGATGCTGTTGCATGGGTTTAATAATTTATGTTCAACCATATTGATTGCGTATACGAAAAACGAAAGTTTTGCAGATGCTTTTAAAATTCCCGAATGGGTAATACTTACAGTCGGAATTCTGCTTTTTTCCATGTTTTACTACCTGTTTACAAGGAAATATAAAGTGCATTATTCTGAAATTTAAATATAAACTGATTTTTAAATAAAATTAATAAATGAACATGTGTTTCGCATTTATTTATTTAAATTAAAAAATAAATATAAATGAATAAGGATATGGAGTTATTGGTAGCCACCCACAACATACACAAAAAAGAAGAGATTCAGCAGATTTTGGGTGATGGTTTTATTGTAAAAAGCCTTACGGACTATGATATACATGAAGAAATTGTGGAAGACGGCGACTCTTTCAATGCCAATGCTTTGATTAAGGCTAAATATTGCTTTGAAAAAACAGGAATTCCAAGCCTTGGAGACGACAGCGGACTGGTTGTAGAATCTTTGGACGGAAGACCTGGGATTTTTTCAGCACGTTACGCCGGAGACCATGATTTTGCCAGAAATATTGAAAAAGTATTGTCGGAAATGCAAGGTGTAGAAAATAGAAAAGCTTATTTCATCACTGTTTTGTGTTACTATGACGAAAACGGAGCAAAATATTTCGACGGAAGAGTGCACGGAAATCTGCTTAATGAAAATAAAGGGTTTAAAGGATTCGGTTACGATCCTATTTTTGTTCCTGAAGGATATAATAAAACCTTTGCAGAAATGGATCCCCAGGATAAAAACAAGATCAGTCACAGAAAACAGGCATTGGATCTGTTTCTGGATTTTCTGAAAGATTAGTTAGGCTGAGGTTACGTAATTTAATTAATATTAAAAACGAGATAAATCTTTAAATAATTTTTAAAAATAATTGCTTTAGTCTCAATCTTAACCTCAACCTTAATAAAATCTCAACCTCACTCTTACCTAAATTCCGTACATTTGTTTATACAATAAACGATAGATTTGAGTACTTATTTAACGATATTAGGCTTTAATTCAGCAATTCCTACCATCAATTCTTCTCCTACCGCACAACTTCTGGAAATGGAAGAAAGATCTTTTCTTATCGATTGCGGAGAAGGGACACAGGTACAGCTGAGAAAAGCAAAAGCGAAATTTTCACGGATTAATCATATTTTTATTTCCCACCTTCACGGAGATCACTGCTTCGGTTTGCCGGGACTCATTGCTTCTTTCCGTCTTTTGGGAAGAGAAACGCCGCTGCATGTATACGGCCCGAAAGGAATAAAGAAAATGCTGGAAACCATCTTCACCATTACCGAAACCCATCGTGGTTTTGAGGTAGTGTACCATGAGCTGGATAAAGATTATTCCGAAAAAATTTATGAAGACAGCAGGGTAGAGGTGCATACAATTCCTTTAGATCACAGAATTTACTGCAACGGATATCTTTTTAAGGAAAAGCCGAAAGAAAGGCATCTTAATATGCAGGAAATATCCAAATACAATGAGATTGAGACCTGTGATTATCACAATATTAAAGCAGGGAAAGATTTTGTATTAAGCGATGGGTACGTCCTTAAAAATGAAATTCTTACAACGGATCCCGTTCCTCCGGTTTCTTATGCGTTTTGCAGCGATACGCGTTATCTTGAAAATGTAATTCCGGTTATTAAAAATGTGACGGTACTTTATCATGAATCTACATTTTTGCATGATTTAAAGGAAATGGCAGATTATACAGGCCATACGACCGCGCTTGAAGCGGCAATGATTGCTAAAAAAGCTGAAGTCGGAAAACTGATATTGGGACATTTTTCCAATCGATATGCAGATCTTACGGTTTTCACCGATGAAGCAAGAACTGTTTTTCCCAATACCTTCTTGCCGAAAGCATTGGAGCCTGTGAAAATTTAAAATAAATGATGTTGAAATTTGAAGAATTAAAAATTTTCCTGGATGAAAAAGCAGATCAGTATAATCACCCGGGATTTATAGAAAATGATCCTATACAGATTCCGCACCGATTTACGCTGAAACAGGATATTGAGATAGCTGGTTTCCTGGCAGCTACCATTTCGTGGGGAAACCGCAAAGCAATTATAAAATCTGCGGAGAAAATGCTGGATATTATGGGAAATACACCGTATGATTTTGTTTTGAATCATTCGGAAAAAGACCTGAAAATAATTGAAAATAAAAGCATACACCGTACTTTTAACGGAGAAGATTTTACGTATTTTATTAAACAGTTTAACCGGATTTATAATGAAAATGAAAGTCTTGAAGTTTTATTCAGGCTCAATGAGTCGGAAACCAGTTTCCTGCATTCGGTAGAACGCTTCAGAAGCAGTTTTCTCGGAACTGAAAAGCACAGAAGTCATAAACATGTAAGCTCACCGTATAAAAATTCGTCCACCAAAAGAATAATTATGTTTCTGCGGTGGATGGTACGCAAAGACAAACGTGGTGTAGATTTTGGCATCTGGGAAAATATAGATCAGCGGTATCTTTCCATTCCGCTGGATGTACATACAGGAAATATTTCCAGGAAATTAGGGCTGATTTCAAGAACGCAGAACGACTGGAAAACGGTAGAAGAACTGGATGCTGTCATCAGGAAATTTGATGAAAATGATCCTGCAAAATATGATTTTGCACTGTTCGGGTTAGGGGTTACTAAAGAATTATTATAAAAGCAGTACAATGAAAAAGCATGAAGAAAGAACTGAGGTTTTAGAAAAAATCGCCAACGGAATAACCTGGTGGATAGGCTCTATTCCGTCACTTATTGCACATACGTTGTTTTTTATTATTTCATTCCTGCTTCCTCTGCTCGGTCTTGTGGAATTTGATAAAATGCTTCTCATTCTCACAACGGTAGTATCTCTTGAAGCCATTTACCTTGCCATTTTTATTCAGATGTCGGTAAACAAGAGCCATGAAAAAATTGAAGATATTCAGGAAGATATTGAAGACATCCAGGAAGATATCGAAGAGATCAGCGAGGATATTGAAGAGATCAGCGAGGATATTGAGGAGATTAATGAAGACATCGAAGATATACAGGAGGATATTGAGGAAATCAATGAAGAAGAAGATGAGGACGACCACAGTGAACGTGCAAAAAATGTCATGCTGAAAAGTAATGTAAGCTCAAACAAAAATGAAATCAAAGCGCTGAAAGATAGGATTCAGGAACTTCAGAGTAAAATTGATGAGCTTAAAAATGAATGATAATCCAAGTGAATTTACATAATAACTCTACAAACAAGGCTAATAAAATTTAGTCTTTTTTGTATTATGACAGATATATTATCTGATATGTACTGATTTGGTGAAATAGATTGGCTTTTTTGTTGCAATTATTTCATTTCTTGTTAAATTTTAAGTGAAAAATTATTATTTTTGAACAAACAACAACAAAATGTTAAATTATAGACTGAAAAACTACTTCTTTTTTTTAGTGTTGCTTTTGGTTTCAGGTTCTGTTGCTGCTCAGCAAGCATCAAGAAAAAACGGTAAAGTAAAACTGACTTCAGAAAGTATGAAAGCAGGTGCTTTTATTGATGTCAATGCATCATCATATCCTGCATCTTCTTATAGTATTCAGCAGCTTGTTCAGCAGGTTCTTATCAATGGACAGTCAAGTTGCGCAACTCCAAACGTTACGAATGTTACGTTGAGCCCAAATCAATCTCAAACCGACCCAAACAGATTTTGGGGGTACTTTAATAAAGGCACCACAAACTTTCCCTTTACAGACGGAATTGTTTTGATGACAGGAGTGGCATCACAGGCAGGAAATACAGCCTATGCAGGAGATATGTCCGGTGTCATCTCTCAAAACGGAGATGCGGATCTTGCTGCCGCTACTGGGACAAGCCAAGGCAATCAGCGTGATGCTGTTGCATTGGAATTTGATTTTGTACCTAATTCCAATCAGGTAAAATTTAATTATTTGTTTGCCTCTGAAGAATATACGGGTACTTTCCCTTGTAGTTATTCTGATGCATTTGCTTTATTAATAAAACCCGTTTCGGGAGGTTCTTACGTAAATTATGCTGTTCTTCCGGGAAATGCAGGACCTGTAAGTGTTACAAATATTCATCCCGCGAATCAGTTTAACGGTAATCCGTTTCCAAGTAATTGTCCGGCTATAAATCCAACCTATTTTGGAGGTTATAATACAACAAGTATTGAGACAAATTTTAACGGGAGAGTAGTTCCTTTAACAGCTGTAGCAACGGTTACTCCGGGAGTAGCTTACCATTTTAAAATGGTGCTGGCAGATTATACGGATAATTCACTAGACTCTGCAGTTTTCTTAGAGGGAGGATCTTTCGATATTGGTATTGGCTTTACAGCAGGGCCAGGAGGACCGGTTTTGCCGAGTACAATCAATATGTGTGACAATACTCCACAGATTTTAACGGCTCAAGTGGTAACATCACCTGGAACAACCTATCAGTGGTTTAAAGATGGAGTAGCTATTGCAGGAGCAACAAATATTAGTTATACAGCAACTCAGCCAGGAGTTTATGGGATACAGGTTACGATTCCGGGAAATCAATGTCCCGGTTCAGCGGAGATTACCATTGTGGGAGGAACAACGCCTCCTGCTCAGGATGCGACCCTGAAGCTTTGTACAACACCTTCCGTTTCCACATTTAATTTGAATGATGCTAGACCTTTGATTACATCATCAACCTCCGCTATTGTTCATTATTATGTAAACCAGGCTGATGCGGTAGCTCAAAACAATAATTTTCTAAATGCAGCTGCCGTGAGCAGTTATAGCGGTACCGACGGACAGGTATTGTATGTTGTTGTTTCCAACGGTGCTTTCTGTAGCAAGATGGTTACATTAACCCTCAGAAAAGAAGCCACACCTGTCGCACAGCTTACCGCAACAAAAGTAAGATTATGCGTAGGAGAATCTACCACTCTTACAGCAGCGAACGGTGCTACCTATGAATGGGTAGGAATGACTGCTACAGGAGCGACAATGACGGTTTCTCCAACTCAGACAACAACCTATTCTGTATATGCTATCGGTGCACAGGGATGTAAATCTTTGCAGCCGGCATCTCTTACCATAGAAGTGGTACCTGCGATTACATCCAATCTTTCAGGAGGAATGATCTGTCAGGGTGACGTGATAACTCTGGATGCAGGATCAGGACCGAACTACACATATTTATGGAATACCGGAGATACATCGCAGACTATTTCTGTAGGAACGCCGGGAGCATATTCTGTAACAATCAATAACGGGGTTTGTTCAAAAGTGTTTACAACACAGGTTATTCAGGCTATTATTCCTGAAATCATTAACGTAAACTACACGGAGAGCGGAACGATGGTTCTTACGGCAAGCAACCCAAGCAACGGAGCATTGGAATATTCTATTGATAACGGTCTTACATGGCAGAACTCCAATACATTCAGCAATGTACCGAGAAATACGGTAATATCCATCAGAGTGAGAGTTAAGAAAACAAGCTGTGTAGGATTCCTTCAGTATTTTACTTTCGTGATGCAGAATGTAATTACACCGAACGGAGACAACATTAACGATATTATTGATTTCCGAGGAGTAAATCAAAACAAAGATTTCAAAGCTTCCATTTTTGACCGCTATGGAAAAGAGGTTTATAAAGAAAGCAGTCTTCAGCCTTATTGGGACGGTTACTTCCAGGGAAAACGCCTGCCTACGGCATCATACTGGTACCAGGTAAGCTTCGAAGATCCTGCAAGTAAAAAACCGGCACTGAAGACGGGATGGATTTTGCTTAAAAACATAGAATAGAAGAAAAAGAATAATTTTTAAATATTCAAAGAAAGACCAATAATTTGTTGGTCTTTTTTTCGTTAATAATTATGAATTGAACATATATTGTAAAATCGGCCTTATTGTATTAATGATAATGTAATTTGGGCTGAATTGATATTCAATCAAAAAAAATAGTATTTTTGTTTAAAATAATATAAAAATGTTAAATAGGAGGACGAAAAATTTACTTTTGGCTTTATTTTTAGTTTTTACGGGATCTTTGCTATTTGCACAGGACAGGCAAAGTAAGGTTTCTGCTAAAAAACCTACAGCCGCAAGTATGAAAGCCGGGGTCTTTATCGATGTGAATGCTGCCGGCTATCCGGAATCAGCCTTTAGTATTACACAATTGGTAAAGGATGTGCTTATCAGTGGTGGTTCCACATGTTCGGCTGCCAATGTAAGCAATGTGGTTGTCTCTCCCAATCTTGCAGTTACCGACCAGAACAGAAGCTGGGGATATTTTAATAAAGCGACCACTAATTTTCCCTTTGCCAAAGGGATTGTTCTTACCACAGGATATGCCAGAAAAACGGGAAATAATTTTCAGGGAACTTTAAGCGATGTGCTGTCCTCCGGAGGAGATACAGATCTTGCAACGGCTTTAAATGTAAATAATACCAACTTAAGAGACGCAACCTATATAGAATTTGATTTTGTACCTGCTTCCACGAAAGTTTCGTTCAGGTATCTGTTTGCTTCCAAAGAATATCAGAGTAACTTTACATGCAGTATTTCAGATGGTTTTGCTTTATTACTGAAAAAAGTAGGAGATCCCACATACACCAATTTAGCGATTCTTCCCAATGGTGATCCTGTGAGTGTTACCAATATTATTCCGGCAAATTTACCTTGCGGCCCTAAAAATGTTCAGTATTTTGCAGGAATTAATAACCCTCAGGTTGAAACCAATTTTGACGGACGTACTATTCCTCTTACGGCAACAGCGACGGTAATTCCGGGGCAGACGTATCATTTTAAAATGGTTCTTGCAGACTATCAGGATTCAAACTTCGATTCGGCTGTTTTTCTTGAAGCGGGATCTTTTGATATTGGAGTTCAGCTTCTCAATCCTGCCGGTGTAGAGCTGCCCTCATCCATAAACGTCTGTGACAATGCGCCGCAGGTTCTTACTGCTTCTGTTCAGGGAGGAGGAGCTACTTATCAGTGGTTATTAGGAACTACTCCTATCCCGGGAGCAACAGGTTCATCCTATACAGCAACCCAGCCCGGATTATATACCGTTCAGGTTTTTCTACCCGGCAATACGTGCCCCGGAACCGCTTCCGTTACAATTGTTGGAGGAACTTCACCTACCGTACAAAATGCTACTTTAACGGCATGCTACACACAGGGAAATGCAACATTCAACCTTACTTCTGCACAAACTTCAATAAGTACGACACCGGGAGCAACATTTAGTTATTACGTCAATCAGTCGGATGCTTCAGCCGGAAACGGTAATACAATAGCCAATCCTGCAGCATTCCAGAGTGCCGGACAAACAGTATATGTTCTTGTAAAAAGCGGATTCTGTTCGAAAGTTGCACAACTGCAGCTTGTAAAGGCACCGCAGATAATTGCTACAATTGCAACACCATCTATTTTAACATGTACCAATTCGCAAACTACCCTGAATGCTTCAGGCTCCACTTATCCGGCCGGATCTACATTCGCATGGACAACAACAAATGGAAACATCGTCTCCGGCGCCAATACCCTCAATCCGGTGGTAAACACGGCAGGAACTTACACCTTAACGATTTCAAATACTTATCAGCCGGGTAACTTAACTTGTACAGGAACGGCGAACGTTACCGTAACCGGCGACAGTGCTCCGCCAACTACTGGTTTAACGGCTTCTAAAACGCTAATATGCTCCGGCGAATCTGTGACATTAACAGCATCCGGCGGTGTTACCTATAATTGGGTGGGACTTCCGGGAAATGGAAATATCCAGGCTGTTTCACCAACTACCACAACAACGTATACGGTCACAGCAGTTGGGGCCAACGGTTGTGTATCTCAGACTCCTGCAACCATTACCATACAGGTTTCACAACCAATTACCGTTCAGAATGCTACATTGTTTAAGTGTTATCAGGCTGGAGGAATCAATTATAACTTAACGGAAGCGCAATCTCAGATTACTTCTGCAACCGGAGTTACATTCTCTTATTATCTGAATGTTGCTGATGCCAATGCAGGAAATACCAATACCATAGCAAATCCCGCGGCATTTAACAGTGCGGGAAATCAGACAATTTATGTTCTGGTTGTAAGCGGAGGGTGTAAATATGTTGTGAATTTACAGCTGTTGGCAACTCCTCAAACAACATTGACTATTGCTCAGCCTCAACAGATTACCTGTAATACACCACAGGTAACCCTCAATGCATCTGCGTCTGTAATTCCTACAGGTTCTACCATTGCATGGACGACAACCGGCGGAGGAAATATTGTTTCAGGAGGAAATACATTGACACCTGTTGTAAACGCAGGAGGAGTGTATACATTGACAGTGACTAATGTTAATCAGCCGGGCAATTTAAACTGTTCTTATACGTCGAACGTTACGGTAACACAGAATACCACACTACCGGTGGCAACGCTAACATCAACCGTTCAGCAAATCTGCTCCGGAGAATCGGTGACATTAACAGCATCCGGCGGTGCTACTTATACCTGGGGCAATAATCTTCCGGGAAATGGAAATACACAGGTCGTTTCTCCTACGAATACTACGGTTTATACGGTTTTTGCTGTAGGTGCCAATGGCTGTGTATCGGCAACCTCGGCTACTGTTACCATTGTGGTTGGTCCGCCTGTGGCCATATTGGCAGCATCAAAATCTAAAATTTGTGTAGGTGAGTCGGTTACATTAACAGCAACAAGTGGCGTTACCTATGAATGGGTAGGCCTGCCAGGGAATGGAAGTACTCAGATTGTATCTCCTACCGCTACGACTATCTATTCTGTTTTTGCGTTGGGTGGAAACGGATGTAGAGTAGCAAATCCTACCTCCATTACCATTGAGGTCGTACCTGCAATTGAATCAACATTGAAGGATGTCTATGCCTGTGCAGGAGATTCCGGAATTCTGGATGCCGGTTCTGGAACAAATTATACCTATCTCTGGAATACAGGAGCCACAACACAGACAATTTCTGTAAATACTCCGGGAACATATTCCGTAACGATAAGTAACGGTACCTGTTCTAAAGTCTATAGTGCGCAATTGATCAATCCTGCACTTCCTCAGTTTACCAACGTTACATATGATAATCATGTTTTAACAATATCAGCAACCAATCCGACAGGGGGAGCTTTAGAGTATTCGTCAAATGGGGGAGTAACATGGCAGGATTCAAATATCTTTTACAATATGCTGGATAATAACAACTATAATCTTATGGTACGGGTAAAAGATGCGAAGTGCGGAACTACATTATCCTTCTTTACATTTGTCGTAATTAATGCTATTACTCCTAACTCTGATGGTAGAAATGATAGCGTAGATTTTACAGGAATAAGCAAGTATAACAATTTTGCAGCCTCTATATTTGACAGATACGGACAGGAAGTATTTAAAGCTGGCAAAAATCAGACAAGCTGGAACGGACTGTTGAGAGGAAGCTTAATACTTCCAACGGCGACATACTGGTATCGTGTACAGTGGGAAAATCCTGCAAGCAGAAAACTCGAGCAGCGCAGCGGATGGATTTTGTTAAAAAATAGAAATTAACAGTCATAAATATAATAAACCTCTCAATTTGGGAGGTTTATTTGCTTTTTTGATATAAAAAAGTTAAATATGTGTATATATTTATAAAAAACAATTAAATTTGTTCAAACAACTTATTTATGAAGAGATACTTACTATTGTTTTCCTTATTCGCGGTCTCGTCGTCGAGTCTCTTTTATTCACAGAACATTACACCCAGAAAGCCTCAAAAAGAAAAGGCATCCAGTTTAACAATGAAAGCAGGTGCTTTTATTGATGTAAATGCTGCCGGTTATGCGCCGACGGATTATACTCCGTTGCAGCTGGTAAAAGATGTATTGATTTCTTCAGGAACAAACTCTTGTGTAACGCCAAGTGTATCCAACGTTCAGGTAAGCCCGAACTTACCGGCAAGTAATGTTCAAAGATCCTGGGGTTACTTTCATAAAGGGACCACCAATTTTCCTTTTAAAGATGGTATCGTGCTTACAACAGGCTACGCAAACAAAGCAGGTAACAGTTATAATAGTAGTACTTTAGGAGATGATTTGCCTACTGGAAGTGATCCGGATCTTGTAGCGGCTACTAATCCATCCGGAACACTTAACGATGCTGTTATTTTAGAGTTTGATTTTATTCCAACCTCTTCTCAGGTGAAATTTAATTATTTATTTGCATCAGAAGAATACACCGGGTCATTTCCTTGCAGTTTCTCCGATGCTTTTGCTTTACTGTTAAGACCGACAAGTGGAGGTCCTTATGTAAATATGGCAGTATTGCCTGCTCCGGGTACAGGGCCGGTAAGTGTAACCAATATTCACCCTCAGAACAGTTTTAGCGGATTTGATATGGGATGCGGAGCTCCGAATGTTTCTTTCTTCGGAGGATATAATACCGCTAATATTGAAACTAACTTTAATGGCAGAACAGTGCCTTTACAGGCTACAGCAACAGTAGTTCCCGGCCAGTCTTACCATTTTAAAATGGTGTTGGCTGATGCTATTGACAGCAGCTATGATTCTGCTGTATTTTTAGAAGGAGGTTCATTTAATATCGGGGTTGAATTATTAGATCCTAATGGAGGAACTTTACCGGAAGAGATCAATGTATGCGACAATGTGCCTCAGGTTATTACAGCTTCTGTAAGTGATCCGAATATGAATTACCAGTGGTTCTTCAACGGAGTTGCAATTCCGGGAGCAACAACGCCTACGATTACTGCTACACAGCCGGGGAACTATGAAATTCAGGTGTCATTCCCTGGAAATCCTTGTCCCGGAAAAGCAAATATTAAAATTAACGGAGGAACAACTCCTTCTGCAGTTGATGCATCATTACTGCTTTGTTCCACACCGGATGTGACATGGTTTGATCTGACGGATGCTATGCCGTCTATCAGTACGACTCCGGGTGCGGTATTCCGTTTTTATGTGAATCAGGCTGATGCGGTGGCTCAGAATAACAATTATATTCAGGATATTTTACATTATAATGGAAATGACGGACAGATTCTTTATGTTGTTGTTTCCAATGGAGGATTCTGCAGCAAAATGGCAAAATTAACCCTATTGAAAGAAACACGGCCTACGGTAACTTTGGTAGCATCAAAGCTTAAAGTATGTCCGGGTTCAACAGTAGATCTTACCGCTACCGGAGGGGTTACGTACGACTGGGCTAATTTCCAGGGAACCGGCGGTACACAGACGGCAACGGTTTATCATACGACAACATTCTCGGTATATGCTTTAGGCACAAAAGGATGTCAGTCTTCATTACCTGCCACGGTTACGGTAGAAGTGGTACCTGAGATCACGTCCCCACTCACAGATGTGGAAATGTGTCAGGGAGACAGAATTACTCTTGATGCAGGAGCGGGACCTAATTACAGCTATCTGTGGAGCACAGGTGAAATTACACAAACCATCAATGTAGATAACTGGGGTATTTATTCGGTGAAAATCAATAACGGATATTGTGAGAGAACATTCACGGCAGAGGTAATGGGGGCAGCATCTCCATTTGTTTCGAATGTTGATTACAGCAACAGTACATTGACAATTACCGCAGAAGTGCCGATGATCAATAATATTCCTCAGACTGCGGAATATTCTGTTGACGGAGGTATTTCATGGCAGCAGTCTAATGTATTTACAGGTATTCTGGACAATACAACGTATAATATTCAGGTGAGAACAGTAGGAACTCATTGTGTAGGAGCGCTGGAATTCTTTACATTCCAGGTGAGAAATATTATCACTCCGAATGATGACGGTATTAATGATACGCTTGATCTTACTTCACTGGGAGGCTTCAACAACTTTACAGGATCTATTTACGATCGTTATGGTGCGGAGATGTTCAGATTCTCAAAAGAAAACCCGATCTGGAACGGTACCGTTGGAGGAAAGAAATTACCTACTGCAACGTACTGGTACAAATTCAACTTCCAGTATCCGAAATCAAAAACCAATATGAGCCAGTCTGGCTGGATTATGCTTAAAAACAGAGAATAATATCAGTTGGTATTTTAATAAATAAAGCCCCGAAAAGTTAATTTTCGGGGCTTTTAATTTTAAGTGTTCAGAGATAAAATGATTGTATTTTTATATAAAGTTCTTTCATAAACTTACAATACGAAAATGTAAAGTCACAATATGAAAATATAAAGTTACAATGCAAGAATGTGAATTTACAATGGAAGAATATAAAGTTACAATACGAAAAAGTAAAACCACATCGAAAGAATGTAAGGTTGCATCGTGCCATTGTAGAATGATATCGGGTAAAAGTAAACTTACAAGGCAAAAAAATAAAGTTACATTATGAAAATGCAACTTTACTTTAAAAAAATGTTGATTTACTGAGCTACAATATTATTCAGACGTAAGCACACATTATTTTCTATTCGTAAATTCTATTGCGGAAACGGTGGTGTATTCCGGGGATGTGGCTCCGTATAGGCTTTTTACGTATTTTTTAATTTTCAGGGAGATGGCATAAACTCCGGTTTCTTCCGCATAAAGAATTCTGTCGCGTTCTATGATTTTGGTGTTCAGTTCAGACTCGGTCTGGTCTACAACGAGGGTTGCCGCTTGTAATGATTCGTGGTAGCTGCTGAGGTTCTGTATTTTTATGCTGTCTTCATTAGGCGTGTAAGCGGGTAGGGTAGACAGCATCTGTAACAGAAGACCGAAATTTTCAGCTTTTGAGGTGAAAGACTGGCGGGAAGTGGATGAGCTTTTAGGCGCTTCTTTACCATCTTCAACCGGTGTATTGCTCTTTCCTGAACTGCCCTGAATAGTCTGAACTAAAGATCTTGCCTGATCTAAGGTTCCCTTCGGTAAGCCTACAATTTCCAATAGATTGATGATGCTGGTACAGGTTGAACCTAAATTTTTGAAAGCGGTCTGACGGGCAACAACGGCATTTTTATTTGCGCTGCGTTTTTCTCCAACTTCTGTCAGTTTTGCATTGGCATCGGTGTATAAAGTCTGAAGATTTGCCACTGTAATGTCGGCAATCGGTGGATTGTAAAGGCTGTACGTAGAAACTTGCTGGATCATTTTCTGAAGGTTCGCTACATTTTTAGCGTGACCTACTTCTGAAGTGCTTGACATATCAATTGTGTTTTGTTGTTAACGCTTCAAATATAAAAATTATTTTGAATGTGTGGTAGGGTTTTTAAGTATTTTGATTTTAAGGATGTTATGTTAAGTTGGGTAATCAAAAAGACCGGAATTGCTTCTGGTCTTTTTTAATTTTGTGGTCTTTCGCTGGCGCAAGCGTCTCGCTGGTGACCGCTATAGATACGAACGTGACGCTCGCACCATCCGTGTTACTGATTATTCAGCATTATTTGTTATAGCATTATCTACCTTTGAAGTTAAAGAATCTAATGAAAATTCTTCTAAAAACTCATCATATGCTTTAATTATATCATCTCTATTTGTTGTTTTATCAAACCTATTCTCAAAAACCCAATCGTAAACCTTATCATTTAAAACAACTGAGACACTGTATCTATTTTCTCTTTCTTCATCATGATTTTCTGTTACTACGAATGGAGAGACCATTTTTGGGTATTCGAAATCTATAATATGACTTACATGAAAATGATATAAATACGGAAGGCTAGAATCAGTTTTTAACTGTAATTTACTATATCGCTTCAAACAAGGAATTATTTTTCTTGATGATCTATTCCAACTAATTGATCTTTTATACATTTCCACATATTTTTCCGAAGGAAAAAACTCATTTCCATTATTTACCAGATCAAACTCAATTTCATTCAAATATTCATTTCCATTTATCACGAAGTTTTTAACTGCTTTAATCTCTTTTTGAATTAGAGAAAAAATTAAGTCGGAGATGGGAGAATTTACATTGTGATTAGATGATGTAATTATCAAATAATCATTATTAAATGAATAGGTATCTTCAGATGGAAAAGGGTTTCCTTCATCAAATATTAACTTAATTGTTTTAGTTTTGATAATTAAATCTCCCAAATTCATTTTTAATCCGTCAGAAAATTCTAATTCAAAATTTTTCCATTGTTGGAATTGTGATAAATTGAAGCCGTCTAAAAAATCATGTTCATTTTGATATAATTTTAAAAACATACTAGCCTTTTGTTTTTCTTTCTCTTCAATAAATATTTCTTCAAATTTTTCTGTTATCAAATTAAAGCAGCTTACTAAAATTTCATCGGATAAATCATCTAAAGCTTCTGATTTAATTTTATTTCTATTTAATGTTAATATCTTATTAGCTTTCTGCTTATGAATGTTTATATATAAAGCGATAAAAGGTAAACGATTAAATCGAGCTTCAACGTGTTGATTCTTATAGAATGTTACTGTATTGTTATATCTTAAGTTTGTGGAAATATTTATCTCTAGTGAATTATTTTTTTCAAAAAAGTTGAAAAAATTTTCTTCTTTTTTTGAAAATTCATATTGTTTCGAATTGATAAATAATTTTATAGGTATAATTGAAGCATGTTCAAATTCTAATATCTCATCTACAATCATTCCCAAATTAATGTCAAGTGAATCATTCGTCAATGGATCAAAATTACGAGCAATATTTAACGCGTTGTTATGCTTATTCTTTATTGACCAATTTTTTGGAATTGCATCTGTTTTGTAAGCTATAGTTATAATAGAGCCAGGCTTTACACTATGGTTTGTTTTTTTCTTTTGAATCAAAACAGCTCCGTCTTTAGCACTATTTGGACTGTGTAATTCTATTCTCTGAAATTCTTCAGTAAAAAAGCTTTTTGTTTCAATAACAACTTCGTCGGTCAGCATGAATATGCTCTGAAATCCTATTCCAAATATGCCTGAGGGTTGCAACCATGCTGGCATTTGCTCTACAATATTAATTTTTTTTCTATTTTTTGAGGAACTACCAGTATTCATTAAAAACTTTAGATCTTCTGTTGAAATACCAGTACCTTTGTCTTTGATACTTATTAAAGATAGTTTTTCGCTACCTATAATCTCTTTTTCTTCGATTGATACCTCAATTGGATAATTTTTTAAAAATTTTAAAAAGTTGTCATCTTGAGGAGTTTTAAATTCATGATCGTCTTTATGCTCCAACCAAATTCGAATCAAGGTGGAATCTACTGCATTTTGTAATAACTCTCTGATTGATTGATATGCATGCTCATATAAGCCTGCTCCTTGGAGAAGTGAGAGTGCTTTATCAGTATCAACTGAAAATTTAGGTTTCTTTTTACCATCTAAATATTCATATTTATCCAATTCTACTTTCAAAGTTCCAATTGTAGGAAGATATCCAAAATCTTTAAAGGGAACAATGTCATTCCAGTTAATCATTTGTGTTCTTATTTCAGAATCTAAATAATTAAACCAATGCTGAGTGATATTTGCTACATCATAATCGTTGCACTTTGCAAAAACTTCTATTTTTTGATTGTCAACTCTAAAAGATTCTATTGAAAGATGTTTGGTTTTATGATTTAAAGTATCTATAGGTATTTTACTTAATGTTCTTAGCATAACTTCAGAAAAACGATTATTATCTAAATCTAATAAATCACCTATTCTAAGCATACATGCAATAAGTCTGGGATGAGCATCTTCAACGTCAATACCTACTTCGGAAATAGGCAGTTTCATAACATCGTCAAAATCTTTTGTATGAGAAGAGCATATATCCCCAAGTATTTTAAATATACGATTTGGGATTACTCCTCTTGGCGTAGATAGAGATACTTCATGTGTAGGATTTACAATTATTTCTTTTGATCTATCAGAATGAGATCTCCGGAAAAATTCGGCTAATATAAATTTTATTCCATCATGATATTCTAAGTTTAATTCATCTTGTTTATATCTGATTTTATTATTCTCAATTTCGAACTGATTTGCAAATTCATGTAAACCATTTTTTGAATCTTCTTTTAGATCTTTGAAGAAATCTAAAAATTCATTAGAGGCTAATGCTTTAACTAATTCGTCACTTGTAACAACCATTCCTAAATCATGGCTATAACTCGCCTCAAGAATCAACCACAAGTCTATTGCAGACAACTTTTTTATATTTTCAAATCCAATAACACGAACAATATTATTGATTATAGTTTCTGAATGAGATTCGTCATGAAGACTATAGTGGGGAAATAAATTTGCTACTGCATTAAGTGCTGATGGAATAACTTTTTTATCGTAATTCCGATGTGCAAAAAGAATATCACTTTGTTTACCTAAAGTTTTGCTATATAACAACTCTTCAATTTCTTTTATCATAAGTTTATTAGTTTATATTTTAAAGTAATTAACGAAGATAATATTATTTGACAAAAAAAGATTACGGCAACCCGTAATCTTCTTCTAATTATTTCCTAAACTTCTTCTTCCTCTTCCAAGGTGCATTCTTCTGCACATCACCTGCCATGATACATCCGTACGGCAGCACTTCATCCAGCACTTCACACAATCCGTATTCTTCGATCTGTGCCCGTACATTTTTGGCGCTTTTATAAGCCGTCGGAAGTTCTGAAATATCAATATCATTCGTAAAGAAACGGACATCCAGCCCCTGGGTTTCTTCTGCGAAAACTTCTTCAATCGTTTTATGGGCCAGCGATTTTTTATGCTGAGTTCTGCTGAAGTTTCTTCCTGCTCCGTGCGGTGCAAAACCCAGATTTCTTTCGTTCGTTGTTCCCTGCACAATCAGAACGGGCTCCGCCATGTTCAGTGGAATCAATCTTGGTCCGGTAATATCCGGTAAAAATTTATCATCCAACGGTGTTGCTCCTTTAGCGTGGTAGAACAGATCTCCGTCTCGGAAAACGAAATTATGCTCATTCCAGTACCGGTCTTCTTTCTCGATGTTCATTTTGTTTAAAACGGCATCATGGATGGATGTATGGTTTTCCTTGGTCCATTGTCTGATCAGCTGCAAAGCTTCCCAATATTGTTTTCCTTCTTCCGTATCATAGGGAATCCATGCGTTTTCTTTCAGTGTTTCCGGGGAAATTTCCATCCTGAATTTGTTGGCGACTTTCATTCCCTTATCATACAAAGCCGCACCCGGAGCTCTGGAACCGTGATGCGTTACCAACATCGTATTTCCGGTATTTTTTGAAATTCCGACGAACAGGAAATGGTTTCCGTCTCCCTGTGTTCCCATATGCGAACGGGCAATGCTGATCAGTTTTTCATCATTCAGGAAGTCATTTTCCCTGAAAGCATCCATTAATTCCTGTGACATTGGCATCTGCTCACCTCTCGGTCTTCCTCCGTATCCGAAATGGGTAACGGAATGGGCGGTATCTAATACTTCTTTAGGATCTGCCTTTCCAAAATCCGTCAACATGACCGAACAGCAGATATCCGCGCTATGAAATCCCGGGTGAATGGCATTTTTTGCCACAACCACTCCTCCGACAGGAATATGTCCTGCAGGACCTGTAGGACAGGCATCCGGCATGATCGCTCCGTCAATTAGCGTAGGTGTTTTCATCAAAACTTTCATAGTGTTGATTACTTTTTCCACATTGTCATTTTCACTTTCGTGTTCGGCTCTGATGTTGATCACAAAATCTTTGGCCGTTTCATGAAGCGGAATCAGTTCAGGCTGCTTAAATTGTTCCAGGTATATTTTGATTTGATGTTCGTCTAAATTATTTTCATTAATGAATTCGATTGCTTCTTTAAACCATTTTGAAGGTCTGTATCCTAATTCGATTAAATGATTTCCGTTAAATTCCATGTTTTTATCTTTTTGTTGATGCAAAGTAAGAGTGCAAGTGTGCAATCTTTTTGCGCAGATGAGATTATTTTGATTATTTTTGATAAAATTTAGATAAAATGTTGTTCGAACAGTTAGAAAACGCGCCCCAGGAAATTCAGTTTAAGGATGTCATTGCTTTTATTGATGAGCATTATGATTTTACCCCTACAAGATTCACCAATGGAAATACAGTAAATGAAGCCAATCAGAACAACGGTTCGTGCAAAGTGTTTAGTTTTGCGCAACTGCTTGGTTTAAGTAAACAGGAGACCCTGAATCTTTTCGGAGAATTTTACAGGGAAGATGTATTAAAAAATCCTGAAGGAGCAGACCATCAGAATATCAGAAACTTTATGGAGTTTGGATGGGACGGAGTTTCTTTTGAAGGAAAAGCTCTGCAAAGAAAATAGAAATTTATATATAGGATTTATAGCTCTTTCGAAAAAGCCAATTGTAAATGAGGTACAGACAAGAGAAAATATTGTGCAATGGAAAGTTCAAACTTATTACAGAAATGAATGAGTTTAGAATGTCATTATGGATTAACGGTTTCGGATTGGAAAATGCAACGACAGGTGAGGAAATTCTTCCACTGCTTTCCCATTTTAATCTTGATACTATTGAAGAAGTGAATGAAGAGATTTTGAAAATAAAGTTTAGGATTTATCCTGATGGCTCAAAAGATTATTCAGTCGAAGTAAATCCATTTTCTAAAAGATTTGAATATGAAGGAAGGATTTATTCAACCGATCATTTTTATAAAACCATTACTGGGGAAGATTTCAGGTAAATACGGTTAGGAAACTCCATCTTATTTTAATTTTTTGGTGGCGAAACCTTATAGGTTTTTAAAACCTATAAGGTTTGACCTGAAGTAAGCACTTACTAATTTAAAAACAATGTCATCCAACAAAAACGCTCTGATCCGCTACAAAACGCTGGATAAATGCTTAAAAAACAAATTCCGGAAATACACGCTGGAAGATCTTATCGATGAATGTTCTGAAGCACTGTTCGAGTACGAAGGGAAAGAATCTTTTGTAAGCAGACGCACAGTGCAGCTCGACCTGCAGAATATGCGCAGTGAAAAATTCGGGTATGAGGCTCCGATTGAAGTGTACGAAAGGAAATATTACCGATACAGCGATCCCGATTACAGCATTCACAACATTTCCGTCAATGAAAGTGACCTCAAAGCAATGAATAATGCAGTACAGATTTTGAAGCAATTCAAAGATTTTTCCATGTTTAAAGAAATGAACGGGGTCATCCAGAAACTGGAAGATTCAATTCATGCAACCCATCACAAATCTATTATTCACCTAGATAAAAACGAGCAGCTGAAAGGCCTTGAGCATATCGATATTCTTTACGAGAGCATTACCGGCAAAAAGGTGCTCCGCATCTTATACAAAAGCTTTACGGCAAGAGACGCGAATATTTTCACCGTTCATCCGCAGCTTCTAAAAGAATATAATAACCGCTGGTTCTTAGTATGTGTCCACAAAGGAAAAATGTATAACCTGGCTCTGGACCGCATGGAGCATATTGAACAGGAAGAAAATGGAGAATATATAGAACGGAATCTTGACGGAGATGAATACTTCAAGGATATCGTAGGCGTCACCGTTTCCGAGACAATCAAACCCCGGAATGTTGTTTTTTTTGTTGATGCCTCCAACGCGCCTTATGTGAAAACAAAACCATTTCATAAAAGTCAGGAAATTGTTAGTGAAACAGAAGAGGGGACATTGTTTAAAATCTGTGTGCAGATCAATTATGAACTGGAGCGCCTGTTATTAGGCTTTGGTGAATGTCTTATCGTGCATCAGCCAAAGAAACTGAGAATGAGAATGCAGGAGAAATTCAGAGCGGGATTTAATAATTATAATAACCTGGATTTAGAAGGTGAGAACTAAAACAAATTCTTTGTGGCTTGGAAATTGTATTACCCAAAATACAAAAAATAATAATATGAAATCAAGAATATTAAAAGCTGTGGTAGCAGTAGTAGCACCTTTGGTGATAGAATTTGTAATTAAAAAAATAGCTGAAAAGTTTGATGAAAAACCAGCTGAAGATAAAAAGCGGGTTCCCGTACAAAATTGGGAGTAGCTAATTTAATATTGTGAAAAAAGAGGTGTTATGAATAACACCTCTTTTTTTTATACAAAATCGTAAATACCGTTTTTCCAGCCCAGTACTTTAGAAGAATCTGCCTTCAGCCAGTTTTTAAGAACAGTTGCATAGACTTTTCTGAAATCTTCAGAGTAAATAAGATCGCCTTCATTCAGTTTTGTGAGATCGGGTAGTGGATTCAGAATTCCTTTTTTCTTCAGTCCGCCACTGATAAAAAACATCTGGTTGGCTGTTCCGTGATCAGTTCCCTTGCTGGCATTCTGAGCAACCCGCCGTCCGAATTCCGAAAACGTCATCAGCAAAATATTATCAAAAAGGCCATTGCTTTTCATATCTGCTACGAAAGATTTTACGGCTTCATTAATATCACTGAACAACTTTTGCTGTCTTTCATTTTGATTGACGTGCGTATCAAAACTTCCGATGGAAAGATAATAAACCCTTGTGTTAATATCAGATTTAATTAAGGAAGCAACTGTTTTAAAATCTTTTCCGAGCTGTGAATTGGGGTATGCTTGTGTTGTTTGTTTCGCCTTGCTCTTTTCAAAAATATATCCGGCATTGTTGATGGTGGAACCCAGTGTTTGATAGAGATAGGAAACTGTTTCATCGTCGTGATGATGATCATAAAGCGATTTGAAATATTTTTCCTGGCTGGTTTGGTACAGTCTTTTGGGATCTTTAAATGCAAAAGCTTTATTTTTTTCACCTTTTAACGCAAGACTGAGCATATCATCTACTTCCAAAGCCTGGGTTGGATGTTCGCAACGGTAACATTCTTCGTCGAGAAATCTTCCGAGCCAGCCTGTTTCGAGGTATTCATCGCTTTTGCTGGCGGAATGCCAGATATCCATGCTTCTGAAATGGGATTTATCGGGATTAGGATACCCTACATTGTTCATGACCGAAAGTTCGCCGCTGTCATGCAGTTCTTTAAAATAAGAAAGAGCAGGATTGATTCCTGTTTCATCGTTCAAAGTCAGCGAATTATTAATGGCAATGCTGTTTCTTTCTTTAAAATAGATGTCATTCCGTACGGGAATAATCGTATTGAGGCCGTCGTTTCCTCCTGTGAACTGCAGGACGATCAGTATTTTCTGATTAGGCTCCAGCGCTTCGTCGAACGTCATCGCTTTAAGGAAATTCGGCATCAGTAATGAAGCGGTCGCTAATGAGCTTATTTTCAGGAATTCTCTTCTTTTGATTAGCATAAGGCTTGGTTTTAGGTTACATTACATCAACTGATATTCAGGAGTGCACATCAGATTAATAACATTCATTTTAATACTGTTGTCTGAAAAGTTTTTCACAGAATCCAAGTCTAAAGATTTTGAGCTCTGTATAAGATACTCTTCAGGATTTTTTCCATTAAAAATTTTTTCCACACGTTGCCAGTCAATCGTAATATTTGGATTTTTAAACGATTTATTCATTGCATTTTCCGGGGATTTCATTCCCATATCGATGTCATCATCCGGCCGTGGTCTGTATTCTAAGGGCCGTAATCCCGACCAAATCTGGGGAATCTGGAGTCTTAACATCAACGTAGAGCTGTCGATCCAGGATTTTCCGTTGGGCCAGCCCGCAACATTCGGCGGATATAAAAGCATCTGTCCCAGTAATTTCTGGTAAACAATGAGATTTTCCGGATTCTGAATATTCATCGGTAATGTACGCATGATTCCGGCCATCAGTTCTATCGGTGATTTTATTCTGTTTCCGATATTTTTCTGATCATAAAACCATGAGCTTGAAAATATTTCGATCATCAGTTTCCGGATATCATAACCGGATTTGTAAAAATGATCTGCAAGCTGGTCAATAATTGCTTTATCTTCATTTTCATTAACAAAAAAGCGGTAAATTTTTGCGGTAATAAATCTGGCTGTGGCTTTCTGTTCAAGAATAATATCTAACACATCATTCCCCGTAAAGTTTCCGATTTTGCCTAAAAATGTTTTTGATCCTTCATCATGAAGCTTTCTTCTTTCCTGGAAATTTCCTTCTTTATCGTAACCCCAACCTGTAAAAGCTCTTGCACCTTCCCGAATGTCTTTCTCGGTATAATTTCCTCTGCCCATGGTGAACAGCTCCATTACTTCCCGTGCAAAATTTTCATTGGGATGATCTTTTTTATTTTGCTGATTATTAAGAAAACCCAGCATAGCAGGAGCTTTGCTTACTTCAAATAAAAGATCCCTGAAATTTCCCAGCGCATTTTTTCGGATAATATTCAGGATTTGCCGGTTGAACTTTGGATTCTGTACTCTTGAAGCGAAGTGTCCGTGCCAGAAAAAAGCCATTTTTTCTCTCAGCTGTTCGGTGCCGGTTACCATTTTATAAAGGAAATTCAGGTTTAGTTCTTCATTCTGCCGGCGGTTGATCTTCTGGATTTCTTTTCTATTTTCTGCCGGAGATTTATCGTTCATATAATCTACAATTTCGGTATCGGGCGTATCATAATTGATATACGTAAAAGTCTCTTCTTTCAGAAGTTCATCCAATAACGTTTTGGAGTCATTGTTTTTCAGGTCTTCAAACTGGTTGATTCCTGCTCCAAAGCCTGCGCGCCAAAGCAGATGTTTATTGTGGATAATTGACCGGACTGTCATAGCTGTATTTTGTTTTTGGATAGTGTTATGATGATAAGGTTAAAAATTATAACGGTTAACAATTGTTAATATAACAAGCTTAAATGGGTTTTTGTCATATAATTAAACAATCATTTAAATTTTAATAAATTTAATGTATTGAAAATCATTGTTTTGTAATTATGTTTAAATGTAAAACGATTGTAGACGCCTTGGTTGGCACGATTTTTACAGTTTTCAGCTTAGTAAAATTAAAAAATCAGAGTTATGAAAATGTTAAAACATGCAATTTTATTTGCCGGAATTTTTACTGCTGGAGCTTTGAGTGCGCAAAGTGCACAGATGAATAATATGATTAAAGTAGGAGCAAATGTTGGTTTAGCAGTTCCTTCTGATAATACAGCAATGGCAGTAGGTGTGGATGTAGCATACCAAAACCTTGTGACTCCGGGATTCGGATTGGGGATTGCTACAGGATATACTCATTATTTTGGAAAAGATAACAACGGATACAGCAATAACGATGTAGGGGTAGTTCCTGTGGGTGCGCTGATCAGAATTTATCCGAAACAGACAGGTTTCTATTTTGGGACTGACTTAGGATATGGTTTCCTTGTTGGTGATGATAAAGTAGCTTCTAATGCTTCTCTTGACAGACCGGATGGCGGTTTTTACATCAAGCCGGAGATCGGATATCATAACCAGGACTGGAACTTTTTCGTGCAGTACCAGAAAGTATTTGTAGGAAGCAAAGGAGATTTGCCGGGTCAGGACTATAATGTTGGCAACCTGGGTGTAGGATTTTCCTACAACATTCCATTAGGAAAGTAGTTAGATTTAAATATAAGCAATTATTAGCCAAACCTTTTCGAGTTTTTGAGAAGGTTTTTTATTTCTAACGAAAATTTACGAAAAGTATTATTATATTTGATAAAATTTGAGGTTATGATTTTGAATCCGAAATTTCCGCTTTATTTACCAGGAGCAAAAAATGCTGGCAATGATAACATTTCAATCATTGGCGCAAACCTTCGTGAAGATATTACAACTTTAGGTCATTTTATTTCCGCCAACGGAGGCCTTGAGGTTAAAATCCAAAACAGTTATCCAACCAAAGAATATGCTTCATTTGCAGACATTTTAAGAAAATTTATCCAGGATAACATGCTGGAAAATGTAAAGAGACTTAGTGTGGCTGTACCCGGCCCGGTGATTAACGGGAAGAGTAATCCGATACGACTAGGGTGGAATCTTGATATTGAAGATTTTAAAAGAGATTTTAATTTTGAAAAAGCAGATATGCTTAACGATCAGGAAGCTTCAGCATACGGAATGGGACTTCTGGAAGATTCCGATCTTGATCCTATCTATACCAGCGGAAATCTTGAAAAAGGAAATGTTGCCATCCTCGCTCCCGGAAACGGACTTGGAGAAGCAGGATACTTTTTCGACGGCAAATACATAAGACCTTTCGCAACGGAAGGCGGACACTCCGAATTCTCCCCGAGAACCAATGTAGAAGTAGAGTTCTACCAGTTCCTGAACAATATCTATGGAATTGTAAGCTGGGAAAATGTATTGTCCAAAACAGGATTATTTAATATCTACCGTTTTTTAAGAGACGTAAAAAGACATCCCGAACCAGAATGGCTTGCCGAAAGACTGTCAGAAGGAAATTTCGTACAGGAACTTTATAAAGCGGCCGTGGAAGATGATGTACTGATCTGTAAAATCGCTTTAGATACCTTTATAGAGTTTCTCGCAAGAGAGGCGAATAACCTTACTTTAAAACTGAAGGCAACAGGAGGTTTATTAATCTCCGGCGATATTCCACAGGAAATCAGGTCCTACATTGATAAGGATAAGTTCTACGAAAAATTCAAGATCAGTGATAAAATGGAAGAAATGCTGAGAAACATTCCGATTTATCTGAATAAAAATGAAAATACAGCTTTGAATGGCGCAGCGCTATACACCGCTTATTATCAAGACTAACTTTAAGCTCCGGATTTCCGGAGTTTTTTATTTATAAAAATTATTGCATTAATTGATATACATCAATGAAATCTATCGTTTCTGTTGATTACATTTGCATCAGTAAATAATAAACAAGCAAATAATTTTTTATCAATGAAAAAAATATTCCTATTAGCAGTTTTAGCGAGTGGTTTAGCATTCGGACAGGCAAAAAAAGTAGTAAGCTCTGATGTTCAGTGGTGGGGTTACAAAATCGCAAAATCTGAAGCGAGTTCTCACAACGGAACCGTAAAAGTAAAATCCGGTGAAATGGTAATGAAAGGAAACCAGTTGGTTGGAGGTACATTTGTATTAGATATGACTTCTATCAACTCAACCGATCTTTCCGGCGAATATCAGCAGAAGCTGAACGGGCACCTTAAAAACGGAGATTTCTTTGAGGTAGAAAAATATCCTACTGCAACTTTCAAAATTACAGGTGTGAAAAAGAATAATGATAAAGTATACAATTCTTTGGTAACAGGTAATTTAACAGTGAAAGGAAAAACAAACGCGATTTCTTTCCCTGCAAAAATTACGTACGCCAACGGAACAGTAAGCTTAATGTCAAATAAATTCTCAATCGACAGACAAAAATTTGACGTTGCATACAAATCTACCATGCAGGATGTTCTTGTGAAAGATGACATGGATTTGCAGGTAAAAGTAACAGCAAAATAATTTAATCAAAAAAAGATTGTTAAAAGTGTAGAAGTTCTACACTTTTTTTTATTTTTGTTGAATTGTAAATAAAAAAGAATGAAAAGATTACTATTGTTTGCTATGATGTGTGTATGCATGTCATTTGTTTTCGGTCAGAAGAAAGGAGATAAAGTGGTAAAAGTAACATCGTCGGAGATCAGATGGTGGGGATATAAAGTAGTGAAAACAGTTCCTACAACGCACTCGGGGACCGTAAAGCTGAAAAGCGGAAAGTTTACTTTTGATAAAACCGTTCTTGTAGACGGAGAATTTGTGATCGATATGAAGTCGATTATGGCAGGTGATGTTTCAAGCCAGGATGAAGATATGGTAAAACTAACGAATGATCTTAAAAGCACCAATTTCTTCGATGTTAAAAAGTTTCCGTTGGCGAAATTCCATTTAACGAAGATTATTCCACTGGCAAACAGCGATTATAACTCTACAGTTTATGGTGATATAACGATAAAAGGAGTAAGAAAAACAATTACTTTCCCTGCAAACGTTTATATCACACAGTTTACGGTAGTAATAGAATCTGCAAAATTCTCTCTGAACAGAAGAGATTTCAAAGTATTCTATCAGTCTTCTCTTAAAGATTACTTTATCAAGAACGAAATGGATATTCAGTTTAAGATTTCAACCGAGAAATTGGATAACGAAAACAGAACCCCTGTTAAAAAGAAAAAATAAGACATCCGTCTTTATATAAAATCAATGAGCGATTTCTTCTGAAGCCGCTCATTTTTTTGTCTTAATTTTTTATTTTAGTAGTATGAAAATATATGTAGTAAGCGGACTGGGCGCAGATTTTAAAGTGCTGGAAAAAATACAGTTTCCCAAACATCATGAAGTTGTTTTTATCGATTGGCTGATTCCTGAGCAGAATGAAGAATTTCTGGATTATGTTGAGAGAATGGCTGAAAAAATTGATGATTCGGAGCCGTTTTATCTGTTGGGATATTCTTTTGGCGGAATTCTGGTTCAGGAAATAAATAAACTAAAGCCAGCCCGGAAAGTGGTCATCCTGGGCAGCATCAGATCGGATAAGGAAAAATCAGTACTCATAAAGACCGGACAGATTACCAGGATTCCGAAACTCTTACCGGTAAGGCTTTTCAATGAAAAGACAACCAGTATCTATTCGATGTTCAGAAAATTTTTTGATCCTAAAAATCCTAAAATCCTACAATATTTTCAGGTAAGAGATCCGTATTACCTTAAATGGTCTATTGAAAAAATATCCGACTGGAAATTTGATGAAAATCCGGATGTTATCCAGATTCTGGGGGATAAAGACATTGTTTTTCCCATTAAAAACTGTCGGCCAGATTATATTATCAAAGGAGGAACTCATCTTTTTCCTGCAACTAAATCTAAAGAAGTATCAAATATTTTAAAGGGGGTATTTGATTAATTTATTACTAAAATTTAAAATATGATATAATTTTTTTAGGGGGTTAAAAAATATTTTATATGTTTTTGAAAATTTATGCTTACTTTTGAAGGGGTAATACATAAAATTTATGACAGTTGGTTTAAAATGGATTGTTTCATTCTCCATTATAGCATTGGTTGCAGTAGGCGGTTTATTCTGGAGTCCTATTGCGGATTTTCCGAATACCGGAGAATTTCTTAGTGAAGATAAAATTGTTGGCGCCGATGTCGCTTGGATTCTTGCTGCTGCCGGTTTGGTTTTACTTATGACTCCCGGACTTTCCTTCTTTTACGGAGGAATGGTAGGAAAGAAAAACGTAATTTCAACCATGCTTCAGAGTTTTATTGCACTGGGAGTAATTTCTATCCTGTGGGTGGTGATCGGTTTCTCCCTATCCTTTGGCGATTCCATCGGCTTTACTGTAAATGGAGAACATTACGGAATTATAGGTAACCCGATGAGTTACCCGTTTTTCAGCAGGGTAGGGGTGTTGCCTCACAAACAGATGGCCTCTACTATTCCGTTTATTCTTTTTGCTTTATTTCAGATGAAATTTGCCGTAATCACGCCTGCTTTGATTACAGGGTCTTTTGCCGAACGGGTACGTTTTATCTCCTATCTTTTGTTCATGGTGCTTTTCAGTATCTTTATTTATACGCCGCTTTGTCATATGGTTTGGCATCCGGACGGATTGCTGAATAAGTATTTCGGCGTGAAAGACTTTGCAGGAGGAACGGTCGTTCACATGAGCGCGGGTTTTGCGGCACTTGCCGGCGCAATGGTTGTAGGAAACAGAAAAAGGCCACATCATGAGCCCTCTAATATTTCTTATGTCTTATTGGGAACGGGAATGCTTTGGTTCGGATGGTTCGGTTTTAATGCGGGTTCTGCACTTAGTGCCAATGCTACTGCAGCCACAGCATTCGGAACAACAACGATCGCCTCTGCTTCTGCGATGATGACCTGGATCTTTTTCGACCGTATCAATAAAAGAAAAGTTTCTGCTTTGGGAGCATGTATCGGTGCAGTCGTAGGTTTGGTCGCCATTACACCGGGGTGTGGTTTTGTTTCGGTTTCTGAAAGCTTATTTATCGGATTTATTTCTGCAATTGTTTCTAACCTGATGATGAACTGGAAAGCGCTGAAAAAAATAGACGATACGCTTGATGTCTTTGCCTGTCATGGCGTCGGCGGAATTATGGGAATGATCCTTACCGCGATTTTTGCTCATGGTGAAAATGCAAGCCTTCTTCATGGCGGACTGGAAGTTTTTGCCCACCACATGGCTGCATTGTTGTTGGTTTCCGTATTTACCTTTTTCGGATCATTGCTTTTATATAAAATTACAAACAGAATAATTACACTGAGGGTTTCGGAAGAATCAGAAAATCTCGGACTGGATATTTCTCAGCATGAAGAAAGCCTTTGCTGAAAAGTGAATAATGAGGGTGAAAGTGAATGGTCAATATTGAATCTATTAGGTTTAAATTTAAATTAACTGCGAAAGCAAATTGACTATTTATCATTGATATAAAAAAATCTACTAGTGTTCATATAGTTTTAATTAGAAAGCCGGAGCTGATTTTTCATCTCCGGCTTTTGCATTTGGATTTATCATGTATCTTTGCGTTAAAGAAAAGGAAGAATTTCTATATGGAATCAATATCGGTTTTTGAAATCATAAAAGTGGGAATTGGCCCGTCCAGCTCACACACAATGGGACCCTGGAATGCGGCTTCTGCATTTATCAGGATTATAAAAAGGGAAAGGTCAATTGCGGAAGTGAAAGAAGTTTTCCTTGAGTTTTTTGGCTCTCTTGCCAAAACGGGCATCGGACATGGAACCGATATTGCCGGAATGCTGGGTTTAAATGGTGAAGATTTTAAAACCATTGATACCACAAAAATTGATGAAAAAATAGCTGAAATAAAAAGCTCGCAAAAAATTAGTCTCGGGGGCGAAAAAGAAATTCCTTTTATTTATGGCCATCATCTCGTGTTAAATATGAAACAGTCGCTGGATTATCATCCTAACGGAATGATTTTCAAAGCCATTTTCGATGACGGAACTGAACTTGTGCAGGACTTCTATTCCGTAGGAGGTGGTTTCATTATGAGCCAGGAAAAAAAGTCAATTGAAAAACACTGTATCCGTACTTTATATCCTTGTCATAAATCTTCGGATATTGTAAAATATTGTGAAAAACTGGGTCTTACGAAAATTTCAGACCTGATTCTCATGAACGAAGAAAGCTGGAGAACACAGGAAGAGACCAGACAGGAAGCATTATATATCTGGCAACAGATCAAAGAATGTATTTATAAAGGTGTTAATAAAGAAGGAGTGCTTCCGGGAGGATTAAATGTTTCGCGCCGTGCTGCCGGAATCAACAGAAAATTATTAGGAGATAAGATCTATAAAAATAAAGATGAATGGTTCCGGCAGGTAGTAGACGCAGAAGAAAATTTCACCAATATCAACAAGTGGATTTCGTGCTTTGCACTGGCGGTGAATGAAGAAAACGCAAGCTTCGGAAGAATTATCACTGCGCCTACAAACGGGGCGAGCGGCGTTATTCCTGCCGTACTGATGTATGCTCAGGCTTTTACACCCTTTACGAGTGAAGATGATATCGTACGTTTTTTGCTGGTAGCAGGTGAAATCGGAACTTTATTCAAGAAAAATGCAACCATTTCTGCAGCAATGGGCGGCTGTCAGGCGGAAGTTGGGGTCTCATCGGCAATGGCTGCGGCAGGACTTACTGAAATTCTCGGCGGCAGTGTAGGACAGGTTCTTATGGCTGCAGAAATCGCCATGGAACATCATCTGGGAATGACCTGTGACCCGATCAAAGGTTTGGTTCAGATTCCATGTATCGAGCGGAATACAATGGGTGCCATAAAGGCAATTACCGCTGCTAATATCGCATTGGAAAGTGATCCTGCGAAAGCAAAAGTAAGTCTGGACCAGGTAATCCAAACAATGTGGGAAACTGCTTTATCTATGAACGACCGCTTTAAGGAAACTTCCGAAGGCGGATTGGCAATTGCAGTGAATGTAGCAGAATGTTAATGATAAAAAAGTTTGCAGTTTTGATTAAAACGAATATTTTTGCGCAATATTAATCAGAACCATGAAAAAACTTTTTACTCTTTTGCTTGTTGTTGCATCTTTAGCCGTTTATTCTCAAATTTCTATTCCTGAAAGTTCGTCAAAAGGAACAATTGTTACTCAAAATAACATGACAATTCAATATCGGGATTTAAAATATGAGAAGGGAAAAGTAACTTATAAAAATGCGCAGACCGGAATAGAAGAATTCTTATACGATAATTCTGTAAAAAGTATTCAGGAAAATATTCAACCTGAAGTTTCCGTAACGAACGAAAATCCTGTTGTTACTTCTTCCGTAGAGATAAAAAAAGAAGAGAAGTTGACTTCTGTGAGAGAGATTAAAGATTATCTGAAGCAAAACAACAGCAGCTACCGAACGGCAAAAACATTAAGTGACGTAGGAACCGGCCTTATTGCAGGAGGCGGTGCGGCATTCCTTATCGGAGGCTTTTCGAATCTTTCCAAAGCCAACCAGTCAACCGCAACCGGAACTGTGAAAAAAGGATCGTCCACACCACTTATTTGCGGTATTATTGCAATGGCAGGAGGGCTTGTACTGAAATTGGCGGGGAACTCGCAAATGAAAGATCTGGTCAGGGCGCAGCAAAATGCAGATACAAGAAAATTTCCGAACAGTTATTATGTGATTAATGATGGTAATGGTGTGGGAATGATGATGAAATTTTAATGAATTGAATATATTGTTCTATTTTTTCACCGTAATACCAGGATTTACCGCAAGAAGATCCCGTTCAAAATCATTAAAATCCTTTGGTGAAATAACAATACTTCCGGATTGGTAATAGATTTCTACCCTAATCATAATCGAAGGGGCAGGAGACGAAATCATATTCCAGGTTTTTTCTATTTTATAAATGTCTTTAATGCTGATTTTTGTTGTGCCAAATATTGAATTTTTGACATATAAAAAGTCAGAATCCAGCTTATAACGAATCGTATATATTAGAAATAATATGACAGCGATAACGGCAGAAGGCACGAAAACTATTTCCCAATTGTTGTTTCTGATTTCTGGAATAACAGGGGAAAATATAATACAAAAAACAGGAATAAAAAGTTCCCATCCGATTCTGACAGGTATATTTTTCATAGTTAATATGCTTTTAACAAATTTAAGAAAGGATTAATTATCAAACATTATTTATCTAAAATTCCCCTGATTTTATTGGCGTTGGAAATCAATTCTTCAAGATACCCGTAATTTTCTTTTTCTAAAGCCGATTTGAATTTTCTTAGTTGAGAGATATGCTCGTTGAGCACGTCCAGAACATTTTCTCTGTTTTGCTTAAAGATGGGCACCCACATTTCCGGGTGCGACTTTGCCAGCCGGACAGTGCTGGAAAACCCCGAACTCGCCAGCTGGAAAATGGTTTCTTCCTCACGCTCCTTTTCCAGAACGGTATTGGCCAGCGCATAGGAAGTAATGTGTGAAATATGGGAAATGTAGGCAGTGTGTACATCGTGATCCTCTGCATTCATGTAGATGGGATGCATATCAAGGCTTTTAACAATTTTTTCCACGGTTTTGAGGGCATCTTCGGAAGATTCTTCTCTATTGCAGATTACTCCGGCTTTTCCGGCAAAGCTCTCGGAAATTGCTGATTTCGGACCGTTGTTTTCGGTTCCCCACATCGGGTGAAAAGCGACAAACCTTGATCGGTTTGGATGATTTTTTACGGCTTGTACAATTCCTGCTTTAGTAGATCCCGTATCCATTACGACCTGCTTTTCGGTGATGAGATCCAGAACCTGAGAAAGGAGTTTCCGGGCAGCATCTACCGGAATTGCAAGAATGATGAGATCAGAATTTCTGATTCCATATTCAAGATCTGCATGGGCATCAATTATATTTAATTTCAGCGCTTCATTCAAATGGTCAGTGTTGTTATCGATTCCATAAATAAAGTCTGCTATTCCTTTTGATTTCAGTTTTAAGGCAATTGATCCGCCGATGAGGCCTGTTCCTACAATACTTATCTTCATTATTTAAATTTTAAAAATAAAAAACCCCGTCCGGGGACGAGGTTATGTTTATCTATACAGAAATCCTTTATCCCAAATCTGAGCTAAAAATTTCATAATAATATGTTCCGATGTTTATAATCACAACACGAAGATAGGTAAATTTTTTTAATTGAAATTAAGAAAATGAATGGTGAATTTTGATTTGCAGGTCAATTGTCAATTTGTAAATTTGCGTGATGATAACAATTTAATTTACAACAATTTAATTGCCTTTTGAGATTCACCATTCACCTTTATTAAGGATTGCTGATGATCAACGTGGAAGGAATATCCGAAAGCCAGAGACTTTTACTGTCAATCAGATTTTTCCAGCTTTTATTGCTGATCAGCATCAGGTCCTGAGAAGTGAGAAATTCTTTTTCAATTTTCTTCTCGTTATATAAAGTGATGTGATTGGGGGCTACCTGCTCAATACTCCGGATGAGTTCTTTTACTTCGATATTGTTCCGGATCTGGCCGGCAACATCAAGGATGATAATCTGGGAATTGTTATTGTTGATGAGCCTTTTTGCATATTCAAGGAGATAAAAGTCGCTGAGATTGAATATCGGAACGAATACTTTATCTGCGGCGCTGAAATTTTTATCCACCATAATCCCTACCGGAATATTGGTTTTATCTAAAATCTGAAGGGTAAAATCGTCAAAAGGAGATGTGTTGAAGATATTGCCTTTACCTTTTACGGTATTAAGCAGTTTTTCAGGGTTAATGATCTTAGTGGTGAAACCTAAAAGCCTTCCCAGCAAACTTCCTTCATACATTGATTTTCCAAGCATAATAAGCAGGAGGTCGTAGTTTCCTTTATTTGAGATCTGGGTAAGATCGCTTTCGATATCGGTAGAAGCCTTAAAATGAGTGGTAATTTCCAGGCTAAGTTCCTGAGAGGTTTCGATTACATTCCGGAATTGTTCGTTTTCATATTCATTGATATCATAAGCGTGCATTTCGTTTACCGGGGCAATATTGATAGCAGTTATGCTCTTATTGGCATTCATTTTTTTTGTAAAATCGTGCGCAAGCTTCAGCAGAGTGCTTGCCGATTCGGGGTTATCGAAGGAAAGCAGAACTCTGTACCGGGCAGTATCACTGTCATTACTTTCATCTTCTGTTTTTTTAGATTTAAAAATAAAATTAATAAAATCCAGCGCCGGTCCCGTCATAAAAGTGGTAAATAAGGCCATAATGACCATCATGGCAAAGATTTCAGGACTGAGAACGCCAAGATCATATCCTATATTCAGGACGATTAATTCCATTAATCCTCTTGTATTCATTAATGCTCCGATGGTTAAACTTTCTTTCCAGTTGATACCTAAAAATTTAGCCGTTAAAGCGCTGCCTGCAAACTTTCCTACAACAGCGGTAAGGATGATAAACCCTGCTGTGATCCAGAGATGTCCGTCATTCAAAAGCCCGATCTGTGTACGAAGTCCGGTGAAAACGAAGAATAAAGGAAGCAATAGAACAAGCGCAACATCTTCTACCTTATCAATAAACATGGTTCGGAATTTTGCGTTTTCCGGCATAATGGCACCGGCCATAAAAGCACCGAATAATGCATGAATACCAATGACTTCCGTAATGTATGCCGAAAGAATTAATGTTAAAAAAAAGATAGCGACCATCGGTCTGTTGATCGTATTTTTACCGGCCTGCAAATCTCCGATTCTTTTTAAGAACGGCCTTACGATTTTTATCATCAAAAATACATAGGCTATCGCCATTAAAATCACATAAATAGAACTGGCAAAAGACCCGGCCTTTACAATAGCAATTACCGCTGCCAGAATACACCATGCGGTAATATCATCTGCTGCGGCACAGGTAATAACTACCGTTCCGAGCTTGGTTTTCTGAAGGTTTCTTTCCTGAACGATTCTGGCTAATACCGGAAAAGCAGTAATGCTCATGGCAATTGCGATAAATAGAGCAAAAGAGGTAAACTGAATTCCGTCCGGAGCAAATTCCCGGTAAATGAAATACGAAAGACCTACTCCCAGCGCAAAAGGAATGATAATACTGGCGTGGCTGATCACTACGGCATCATGTGCTTTTTTTCTCAATACACTGAGATCAAGCTCCATTCCTACAATGTACATGAACAGAATTAGCCCGATCTGGCTCAAGAACTGTAGATTTCCCAGAGATTCTTTCGGAAAGAGGAATGCGGAAAATTCAGGGAAATACATTCCTACAAGTGAAGGCCCCAGAACGATTCCCGCAATCATTTCACCGATTACGGAGGGCTGCTTGATCTTGATGCAGATCCAACCGAAAAGTCTTGCGACAAAAATGATGGTAACGATCTGTGCCAGGAGCAAAGCCAGAGGGTGGTGGAGATTAGCCATGAAAGATTCTGTAAAGCTTTCCCACATGCCAGAACCTGTGTTTTTGGAAGGTGCAATATTCTCCCCGATTTCCAGTGTCCTTCCTTCCACAAAAAACCAGTACATCAGCATCGAAAAGAATGCAATGGTGCTTACGTAAAAAATAATATTCCTATATTTTCCCAGATTCATACTCCGATTTTTTGCAAAATTGGTAAGAATAAAATTATAATATATACTATTCTTTTTTAAATGTAATGAAAGCAATAAAAAATGCAGTTAAGTTATTTTTCAAATAACTCGGAAAGCCTCTTTTTATATATTTCTCCAATCTGAAGCTTCAGAAAACTGTTGTCATTAACAGGAATAGTGGTGATAATTTCGTTGGTGGAAAAAACTTTAATGGAAGAAAGCGCGATGATTTCTTTTTTATTCACCTGCACAAAATCTTTTGCAGGAAGCATCTCCAGAAGGGTTTTAAAATTAAGGTTTTTCAGTACGATACCGGTGCCGTCGTTGAGGATTATATCTTTGTCGCGGCTGTCGATCTCAGAAGTTTTAATATAGGCGATCTGGTCTGTAAAAATTACGGTTTTGCCGATGTTGGTATTCCACTCAATAAAATCTTTTTTATGACTATTCTGCACGAGTTCTTTCGCCTTTTCAAATGCCTGCATGAGCCTTTCTACTTTGATAGGTTTCCTTACATAATCTACTACATTAAGGTCAAAAGCTTCTGCTGCATACTCCTTATAGGCTGTGGTGAAAATAATTTTTTTTGAATCATGAATCAGTTCTGCAACCTGGAGACCATTCATTCCCGGCATTTCGATGTCTAAAATACAAACATTACAGTCAATATTTCCGATCTCATTTAAAAAAGCTTTCGGATCATTGAATGCTTTTACAACTTCAACATTCTCAATCTGTTCGCAAAGCAGTTTCAGGTAGCTGATAGCCAGTAATTCATCATCAAGAATAACGCATTTTATCATAAAATTCTCCTAAATTGATGGTTAATTCTGCGGTGAAGATACCGTTTTTTGAATTTTTATGCAGCGAGTAGAAATTATTGTAAATCATTTTCAGACGCTGATCAAGCGACTGGCTTCCGAATCCGCTTTTCTCTTTTTCAAGAACATTTTTGAGCGAAGCTTTATTGCTTACTTTCATTGAAAAAATTCCCTGCTGCAGTTCCATGTGAATGGCAATAAAAGAATCCTGAGCAAGAAAATCGGTGTGTTTAAAAGCATTTTCAATCAGATCAACGGAAATCAGCGGTGCAAAAACTCTTTCTTCAAACAAAGCATCAAATTTATCGATTTTAGATTTAATTCTGAAATCAAAGAGGGGATTTACCTTTATTTTATTAATCTCAATTAAGCTTAAAGCGAAATTTAATTCTTCTTTGGGGCTTACAAATTTATTGTTGCTTTCATAAAGAATATAATCAAGAACGTTGGCCAGCTTATCGAGCGACATATACGTCTGATAGGCATGTGACTGTACTGAATTAAGAATATTTTTGAATAAATGCGGATTTAGTTTTGTACCGATGTGTTCCAGCTGTACTTCATTCAGCCGCTGCTGGATCATCTTATTGGCTTCGCCAAGCTTCGCATTTTTAATCCTGAACTTCTGGTTCTGGCTGAACAGGTAAATGCTTACTGTCACAAAAAAGAAAATGGCAAACACCCCGATGAATATCAGATAATCATGAATCATGTAGTAATTGCCGTCCATTAAGTTTTATAAAAAAATTAGATATTTTTCCGATATATTTTCTCTGAAAGATCCGCGTTTTATAGAATCATTTTTTACACGAATTTTTTCAAGGGACTCTATTGTAAATTCTTTTGACAGCTTATCTTTTTGCACAAGCATTTTTACTTTAGGACACTTAAAAAGACAGCTTACTAAAAAAGGACTTGTTGTAAAATATCCATTTTTATCGGTGTATAATCTTACCGGTTCAGAAAGTCCTTTAACAGTATACCTGAAATTATCTTTTACTCCTTTTTTTCGCAATTCTTTTCTTTTCGCAAGCGAAATGGTATCAAATTTATCTCCTGCTTCTGTTATGGTGTCTTTATTGTTGAGAATCAAAGCGATATAAGCATTTTCTATCGGTTCGTGTTTATGATTATAAACATTTCCTTCGTAATGTAGTACAGCCTCGCAGGAACTGAGTATAATTGCAGATAAAAAACAAAGAAATACGGATAATCTGTTTCTTATTTTCATTTTAAATTCATGTAAAAAAGTCTACTTCAGTTTTTTCAGAGATGTCATTGTTGCTTTTTCCTCACACTTTTCAAATGTAATCTCATATGCCGGATTTTTGTCAGGATAAACTAAAAGATAATCAGGACAGGGTTTTTTCTGGGCATGGCTTTTATCAAAATCAATTTTTCCTTTGGTGATGATGCTGTCTTTTAGGAATTTTTCATCAACCTTTGATGCAGCCATTTCAGCTTTAAACTGATCGGAATAGGTGAAATCTTTAGACAGTGTTTCTGCGATGACACGGCTGTTGGGAAGATATCCGCTGCAGCTTGCCCCTTTTTTGTTTAAAATAAAAAATACGATAATAAGTCCCGGAATAAGACCTATCATATAAAATTTGAGTTTTTTCATTAGAAGATTAAAAGATTGATATCGTGATAGGTAAGCCCGAAACGGTCGCAGATGATTTTCTTCGTATGTCGTCCTTTGTACATGTAAAGGCTTTGTTTCATTTCATTTTTGCGGACCAACATATTTTCAAAACCGCCTTCTTCATCATAATGAAGAATGTAGGAAAGGAAGAAATTGGAAATTGCTTTTGTTGTTGTTCTTGGCATTCTTGACGTTAAATTGGGAAGTCCACAGTGAATCACGCCGTGCTTAATGATGTAAGGATCTTCCATGGTGGTAAGCTCGGAAGTTTCAATCACTTTTCCGTTGTCGATGGTAATATCGATAATAACACTGCCTTTTTTCATTTTCATGACCATATCTTCGGTCACAATCGGTGTCATATTGAGTCTTGGTAACGCTCCGATCACCACATCGGCTCTTCTTAATGCTTTTTTAAGTTCTTTAGGATCAATGATGGAAGTCGGAACCCGGCTGTCTACTAAAGTGTGAAGTCTTCTGAGCTTTGAAAGTGAATTATCAAAAACCCTTACGCTTGCTCCTAAACCGATGGCTGCTTTGGTTGCAAATTCACCCACGATTCCGGCTCCGATGATAACCACTTCAGCTGGCCTTACTCCTGTAATTCCTCCCAGCATGAGCCCGTTTGATAAAGCTAATAATTCTGAGGCATACAGTATGGAAACTGTTCCTGCAATCTCGCCTACAAGCCTTACTAAAGCTAATTGCTTGTATTCATCAACGATAAATTCGAAGGCTATGGCATTTACTTTCTTTTCTGCAAGTTTAAGGAAATAATCTTTATCCCGGAGATTGATCTGAAGAGCAGACACGAGATAAGTATTAGGACGCATATAATCGATTTCCTCATCGGTGGGAGGGTTTACTTTAAGAATCAGATCCTGAGAAAAGGCTTCTTTAGGATCATTGGTAATCTTTGCGCCCGACTCGGAGTACTGAAGATCTGTAAAAAAAGAACCCACACCGGCACCGGATTCTATAATGATTTCATGACCACTTTCTACCAGAACCTGTACAGCATCCGGAGTGATACAAGCTCTTCTTTCATTCAGGGAGGTTTCTTTAGGGATTCCTATGCTGAACTGTTTTCCTTTTTTGATTACCTCCAGCTTTTCTTCTTTCGGCATCAGTTCCTCTTCGGTAAAAGGAGTAAAAATATTTGTCGTACTCATCCTTTAAATAATTAAATTCTAACAGATCGTTATTTTACATTCAATTTCAGAAACAAAGATACATAATATTTACTCGAATGAGATTTCTCTCTGTTCACCTGTATTAATGATGCTCATTTCGTGGTATTTAAGACCGTAAAGATCATCTTCATATACTTCAGGCCATTCAATAATACACAAAAAGGCATTATCGAGATACTCTTCCATACCGATATCGTAGACTTCATCAATATTTTTTAACCGGTAAAGATCAAAATGAAATATTTTTCCCTGAGGTGTACTGTACTCGTTAACAATAGAATATGTGGGAGAACTTACTTCATCTTCGCTTCCCAGCTTTTTAAGGAGAAATTGGGTGAAAGTAGTTTTCCCCGCTCCGAGATTCCCTTTCAGAAGAAGGATGTTGTGTTGTAATCCTGAAGCGACTTTTTCCGCAATATGTTGCCAGTCGTCCATATCATGAATCGTGAATTGCATATTTTTAAACAAAGATAATTAATTACAATAAATTTTTTATAAACAAAAAAATACTGAAGAAATTCTTATTTCTATTCGGCGTTTTATTTACGATCTGAATACAATTTTAAAGCCTATTTGTCATTTTTTAGATTATTAATGTAAACCTGATTTAAATATTCTGCCCGTGTTTTTGCTCTTTCAGGATTTCTGTAACGGTTATTTTTTACGGGGTTTTCATAAAGCGATACAATTTCTGCCATTTCAATAGATTGCAATTCTTTAATATCCTTTTTAAATAAGGATTGCGAAAGTTTCGAAATACCTTTTCTGTTTTCCAAAAAGTCGAAATGGCTAAAATTAAATGAAAGACATTCTTCCTGACTGTAATGACGTTCAAGATATCTTGCAACAACAAAGTGATCTATACTTTTTTTGTTGTTAATTGCTAAAACAGGTGTCAGTTGAAAAGCGGCAGCTTTACAAGGGCATTCCTTTATCCGAGCATTCTGACCTATCAGTAATTGTAATACGGTATGCCACGAATTTTCATGCAAAGCATTCGGGTAAAGGGTATTGTAAAAATTGGTGAAATTTTCCGGAAGTTTTTCGCTGGTTTTTATTTCGTGAGTAATCATTCGTTTATCAGAATTACCGATGATAAATCTTCCAGCAAACTCAACATACAAAAACAGTAAAACAAGTGCTGTAAATGCTAAAGCTGTAGAGATTTTAAAATATTTCATCATATAAATGGAGCTATTTTATTCAAAAATAATTAAAATAAAACTCTAAAATCACTTTAAGCAGGAATTAATCTTGTTACTTTGCTGTATTATACTAAGAACATTTTTTTTGTATATTTTTGCATCATGATTTCCAAACAGACCATTGATAAAATATTCTCAACAATCCGTGTAGAAGAGATTGTGGGAGAGTATGTGCAGCTGAAGAGGGCAGGGTCTAATTACAAAGGACTTAGTCCGTTTCATGATGAAAAGACGCCGAGCTTTGTAGTTTCCGCGAGCAAGCAGATCTGGAAAGATTTTTCTACAGGTAAAGGAGGAACGGCGATTTCCTTTTTGATGGAAATTGAAAATTTCACCTATCCTGAAGCGCTGCGCCATGCCGCAAAAAAATACGGAATTGAAATTGAGGAAGATCAGCGTGAATACTCTGAAGAAGCCAAGCAGGCGCATACAGAAAGAGATTTACTCTATAAGATTCATGAGGTAGCTAATAATTATTTCCAGGAAATACTTTGGGATTCCGAAGAAGGAAGATCGATCGGGCTTTCATACTTTAAAGAGCGTGAGCTGAAAGATGACATCATTAAAAAATTCCAGCTCGGATATTCTCCCGAACAGAAGAATGCTTTTACGGCTTATGCACTTGAAAAAGGTTATGCAAAAGATATCCTGGAAAAGTCCGGACTTTCGATTTTCCCCGAAAATACACCTTCCGGAGTTGACCGTTTCCGTGAAAGGGTGATCTTTCCGATTCACAGCTTTTCAGGAAGAGTATTGGGTTTTGGAGCGAGGATTCTCAAGAATAATGTTAAAACGGCCAAATATCTCAATTCCCCGGAGACGGAAATTTATCATAAATCCAATGTTCTTTACGGACTGAACCAAAGTAAGCAGGCCATTTCAAGAAAAAATGTCTGTCTTTTGGTGGAAGGATACATGGACGTGATCTCGCTGCACATGTCGGGAATCGAAAATGTGGTGGCCAGTTCGGGAACGTCGCTTACTACGGAGCAGATCAAATTAATAAAAAGGCTTACCGAGAATGTTACCATTCTTTTTGACGGTGATAACGCAGGAATAAAAGCCAGTTTCAGAAGTATCGACATGCTGCTTACCGAAGGAATGAACATCCGTGTTCTACTGTTCCCAGACGGAGATGACCCTGATTCATTTGCCAGAAAGCATCCGCAGGAATATGTAGAGAAATTCATTGAAAACCAGGCAATGGATTTCATTGACTTCAAAGCGGAGATTTTGCTGAAAGAAGTAGGTAACGATCCTATCAAAAAAGCGGAAGCCATCCGGGATATTGTAAAATCGGTATCATTTGTTCAGAATGCCCTGAAAAGGGAAGTATACCTTAAGGAAGTTTCCAATAAATTCGGACTTTCGGAGCAGAGCCTTTTTAATGAACTCGATGTTCAGAAGCAGATCACACAGAACCAGACTCAGAAAGCCCAGGTGAAAGCCGAAGCGCAGCAGCCTGCCAAACTGCAGATTGTAGATGAACCGAGAGATCAGGTAGACCCGATTGTTTTTAATGTTACCAAGATGGAAAACGACCTGATCAACCATATGCTGAACTATGGTGATGTGGTACTGCAACGTACGACACCCGATGAGCAGAATTATGAAATTACGGTCATCGAGGAAATTCTCCACCATTTTGAGGAAGACGGTTATGAATTTCAGGTGGAACTCAACAAAAAAATCGTAGATTATATTAAAGAGGGAATTGAAAAAGAAGAACTAAGAAAAGGAAATTTCTTTTTCGGATTAATGGATGAAGAACTCAGTAAAGCGGCAGTTAATTCTATGAATATCTACAGTGAGCTGAATGACTGGTCCACCCGGAATATTATTTCACCCAATTACGGTGACAAAATTCCCGAGCAGGTTGCCGGTGATATTCTGATTCATAAATTCCGCTATGTAAATTTTTTAATTTTAAAAACCAAAAAGGAGCTTGCAGACCATGCTGATTCTGATGAAGGAAAATATTTTGAACTGATCAAAAAGATACAGATGCTCACTCTGGTGTCAGTAGAACTATCCAAAGTACTGAATTATTCTGCAATTACCGGAATTTATTCTGACAGATAACCATAATTTTTTTTCCTTTTTAAAAAGTTCTGTGACAAAAAGTCCTATAATATTTTAGGAATAAAAGTTGTAATTTAAACTTCGTAAAATTTAATAATACATAACAGAAATATGGACATTAAAAAAGAATTCAGAGATTTCTCTGTAAAGCATTTAGGAAACAGCGGTCTGGCTACCGATCAGTATATGGGAATGTATGGTCCTACCAATCTTACACCGTACATTATGGAAGAAAGAAGATTGAACGTTGCTCAGATGGATGTATTTTCACGTCTTATGATGGACAGAATCATTTTCCTGGGAACTGGAATTGATGACCAGGTAGCGAATATCGTTACGGCTCAGCTTCTTTTCTTAGAAAGTGCAGATCCATCCAAAGATATTCAGATTTATATCAACTCGCCGGGCGGAAGTGTGTATGCCGGATTGGGTATTTACGATACCATGCAGATCATTAAGCCGGATGTAGCAACGATTTGCACAGGAATTGCCGCTTCAATGGGAGCTGTATTACTGGTTGCAGGGGAAAAAGGAAAACGTTCTGCGTTGAAGCACTCAAGAGTAATGATTCACCAGCCTTCGGGAGGCGCGCAAGGGGTAGCTTCCGATATGGAAATCAACCTGAGAGAGATGTTGAAACTTAAAAAAGAATTGTACGAAATCATTTCTGAACACTCCGGACAAACATACGAGTGGGTAGAAAAGGCATCAGACCGTGATTACTGGATGACTTCCGAAGAAGCGAAAGGTTTCGGAATGGTAGACGAAGTATTACAGAGATCAAAAGACAAAAAATAATTTTTGTTAAAGATAGAAAAGCGCATCAATTTGTTTGGTGCGCTTTTTTTATTAGGAGCTATTCCGGCTTTCCGCACTCGCTATTTTAAGGTTTTTGGCGGCGCGGCGAAGCCGCGCCGCCAAAAACCTTAAAATGAGCTCAGACAATTGCTGCAATCCGGGCTAAAACAGCAGCCTTGTTGAAATTTACACTCAATAAGGTTGATTTTGATCCAAAAATCAAGACTTTAACAAACTTTATAAATTCAGGGGGCTAAACGGCATCATTTTTCCAATTATAATGACATAACACTTAAATCATAAAAATTATGTCAAAGAAAATTGCAATTTTAGCAACACACGGATTTGAAGAAAGCGAATTGAAATCTCCAAAAGAACATTTGGAACAGCAGGGCTGGACTGCTCACATCATCAGCCCGGAATCAGGAGCCATCAAAGCATGGGCTGAAAAAGACTGGGGGCAGGAATATCCTGTTGATAAAACATTAGATGAAGCAAACGCTTCCGATTATGATGCTTTGGTTTTACCGGGAGGTGTCATCAATCCGGATCAGTTAAGAACAAATGAAAGCGCACTGTCTTTCGTAAAAGATTTTTTCCAGCAGCAAAAACCGGTGGCCGCTATTTGTCATGGACCGCAGATTCTTATTAATGCTGAAGTAGTAGAAGGCAGAAATATGACTTCCGTAAATTCTATCAGCCAGGATCTTAAAAATGCGGGAGCACAATGGGAAGATAGTGAAGTGGTTGTTGATAATGGACTGGTTACCAGCCGTACTCCTAAAGATCTTCCTGCTTTCAATGCCAAAATGGTGGAAGAGATCAAGGAAGGGAAACATGAGGAGCAGACACTGTAACTCACTAATTAAATAAAATAAAAAAAATTCGGCGGCATCGAAGATGCCGCCGAATTTTTTATTCTTACTGTATAACCTTTTTTCTTTTAAAGAAAATGATATAGACCAAAAAGGCTTGTAATAAGACATTGCCCAGAAATATCAGTATAGACTGATAGACTGGTATCGGTGCATAGAAAGGCAATAGTTTGTTAAAGAAAACTGCCGGTGCACAAGCCATATATTGAACTGCAATCAATGGATATTGTAAAAACTCAGGCTGAATCCCAATAAAAAACTGATCATACAGGAAAGTATACACAATATCAAACAGAAAAACTCCAAAAAATAAGAGGATAAACTTTTTCACCTTAGTTAAAAGCCTCAATAATTTTTGAAAAATCTTCAAGTTTTAAAGCAGCACCGCCAATTAACCCACCATCAATATCAGGCTGCGAGAAAATTTCTTTTGCATTATCCGGTTTTACGGAACCTCCGTACAAGATAGAAACCTCATCAGCCACTTCCTGTCCGTATTTTGCAGCGATAATGCTTCTGATGTGCGCGTGGATTTCCTGAGCCTGCTCAGGACTTGCTGTTTCTCCGGTTCCGATGGCCCAAACCGGTTCGTAAGCGATAACCACTTTTTTAATTTCCTCTGCAGAAAGCGTAAAAAGTGCCACTTCCGTCTGGTTTTTTACCACTTCAAAATGTTGTCCTGCTTTTCTCTGTTCCAGCGTTTCACCGTTACAGTATACCGGAATCAAACCTTTATCTAAAGCCAGTTTCACTTTTTTGTTACAGTGGGAATCGGTTTCACCATGATACTGTCTTCTTTCAGAATGTCCGATCAGAGAACCGGATGCATCAATAGACTCAAGCATGTCTGCAGAAATTTCTCCGGTGTACGCGCCGCTTTCATACTCGCTCATATCCTGTGCAAAAACTCCGATTTCATCTTTCTCGAAAATATCTTTTGCCATCATCAGGTATAAAGCCGGCGGCGCAATCCATACCTCACAGTTGGTCGCATTGTTGTTTTTATAGCTTAGTAACTGAACCATCAACTGTTGTGCATCAATTACATTTTTGTTCATTTTCCAGTTTCCTGCAACTATTTTTCTTCTCATAGTTTCTTATTGTTTGAATGTAGATTCAGAATCATGTTAGAAGTAATTCTAACTTTTAAGTCTGATTTGTCAATTAATTAATATTCCAGATTTTTTTCAAAAGTGTATAGTAAGAGTGTTCTTCATCGGTTACCTTATTATCGGCTTTAATAAGTGTTTTGGCAAATTGGATAAAGTTCTGACGTTCCTCTTCTGTAGAATCATCGTAGAAGCAACGGGCATGGAATTCAAAATGACCTTTCCATTCTTCTGGTTTCAAAAGTGCGATGGTTTCAAGCTCATTATCAAGATCCGTTTTAAAGGGAAATTCATCTGCCAGATATTGTTGCACCAGCATTCCTTCTTCCGGAGCAAATTCCCCGTCCACTGAAGATAAGATCATCAATAAGTGGTATCCCGCAATCGGTTTATTTGATTTCTGCATTATTTAAATATATTAAGTTTAGTGTTTATTGTTAAGTCTCAAAAGTTATTTGATATATTCCTTTGCCGGCTGTTTGTCGATAATTTTTCCGTTTTGCAAAACAAGTACGAAAGGATTGCTTCTTGCAATTGTTTTAATCGCGGTGCCGTCCATCATCATATTTTTAAGGGTTTTGAAAGTATTCGGTTCTGTAGAAATCCCATATATAACGTTGGTCTTTTGTGCTTTTACTTTGGCTTCCACCTGCTTTAGTAATTCCGGGGAAACATCTTTCGGATGATAAGAAAAAACAAGAATGGCTTTCGGTGCATTGATGATCTCTTGCGTAACCTCCATTCCGGAAGGATCTTCAATTTTAAATTTTACAATTTCAGATTTATAGCCTTCTTTTATAAGCACAGATTCATTTTTGCCTTCCTCAATTTTCCATGGAGATCCTTCTGCCCAGTATTTTGTTTCTTTAATATAATCATCCTGGTTTACTTTCAGCGTTTCTCCGGTTTTCTCATTTTTAAGCGAATAAAACGTCTTGTATTCCGATGGATTTTTATTGATTTTTTCTTTTTCAGCTTTCAGATCAGTACCGATTTTATAGTCACGGAAATCAATCACCGGTTCATACAAAATTCCATAAGCTCCAATTCCGATCATTATCAAGGAGAATACTGCTAAAAGGATATATCTCACTTTACTGGATTCTTTCTTTTCACTATAGCTGTATCCATCTTTTTTTCTGAACTCTTTTTTATAAAGAATAAATAAAATAATTAAAGCGAAGAGCAGTACAATATCTTTGATAAAGCTTTGCCACGGTGTAAATTTAATAGCATCACCAAAGCATCCGCAGTCCGTTACTACATTGAAATATGCCGAATAGAAGGTCAGGAAACCAAAGAAAACACAAAGGGCAATGAGCGCGGAAACGGTGAATTTGAGTTTTAGTTTAAGCAGAAGCATAAAGCCTAGCAGAAGTTCAAGAGTCACCACAATTACCGAAAACAACAGTGCAAACTTTTCAAAAAACGGCATGTTGAATACGGAAGGAGAGAAGTATTCCTCCATTTTAAAAGAAAAACCAACCAGGTCCACCGCTTTTACAAAACCCGAAAGAATGAAAATAACGGCAATAACGAAACGTAATAAACCTTTGATCATATATAATTAGTTTTGAGATTCAATACTGTTTTTCTTTTCAGAAAATTTAATGAGGCAGAAAACGGAATAATTCAGCATGTCAAAATAATTGGCATCAAGACCTTCTGATACGACCGTAATCCCTTGGTTATCTTCAATTTGTTTGGTTCGTAAAACTTTCTGGTAAATCAAGTCTGTAATTGAAGAAATCCGCATGTCTCTCCATGCTTCGCCGTAATCATGGTTTTTTCGCTCCATCAATTGTCTTGCTTCAGTTGCATAATGATCATACAGATTCAGAATTTCCTCTTTATTTTCATTAAAATCATTGGAAAAGCCTTTCTCAAGCTGAATAAGCGCAATAATCGAATAGTTGATAATCGCCACAAACTCATCCTCTTCACTTTCATCCACCATTTTTTTTCCGGTCATCTGCAGTGTGCGGATTCTGTTGACTTTAATGTAAATCTGATCCGTAATAGAGCTTGGTCTTAAAACCCTCCACGCCGGTCCGTAATCCTGTAGTTTCTTGCTGAAAAGTTCACGGCACTGACTGATAATTTTCTCAAACTGTATTGATGTTTCTGACATAAATTTTCTTAATCTCCCAAATATACGAATTTTTGTGTGTTGCGTTGTTTGATCGCAGCGTTAGCGTGTAGAGTTTTAGGGTAGGAGCGTATAAGAGTTTGAGTTTTGAATGGAGTTTTTTTTGAATGACAAAAGTTTTTATTCTCTATTTTTGTAATATAAATTTTCAGTTTTATATCGTTTTTATATCGTTTTTAAATTTTAATCATAATTATAAGTTTTGCAAGTACCTTCACTCTCTGACTCTTCAGCTCCCCGAAGCTCCAGCTCAATCAACTGTAACGGAAGATTGGTAGACCTTTCGGTTCCTAAGATCATGGGAATTCTCAATCTCACGCCGGATTCATTTTCAGATGGCGGAAAATTCAATACGGAGAAGGCCTCACTGGAACAGGCGCACAAAATGCTGAAAGAAGGCGCTGAAATCATTGATATCGGTCCGCAATCCACAAGACCAAACGCTGAATTTCTGACTGCTGAAGAGGAAATCAGAAGACTGGGGAATATCATTTCATTCATCAAAAAAGAATTCCCTGAAGCTCTTGTTTCGTTAGATACTTTTTATGCTGAAACGGTAAAGTTTGGTTTTAATGAAGGAATCGATATCATCAACGATATTTCCGGAGGCCATTATGATAAAAAGATGTTTGATACCGCTGCCGAAACAAAGCTTCCTTACATTTTAATGCATGTGAATCCTTCTTATGAAACCATGCACGATAAGATAAAATTTACAGATATTACACTTTCGGTTAACCGGTATTTTTCCGGAAAAACTGCAGAGTTACTCAATAAAGGAGTTAAAGATATTATCCTTGATCCGGGTTTCGGTTTCGGTAAGACCGTAGCAGACCAGATGAAAATGATTGATGAGGTTAAATATTTGGGTTTTGGAAAATTCCCTTTACTGATAGGGATTTCAAGGAAATCTTTTATTTACAAACCTTTAGGTAAATCTCCACTGGACATCAATGAAGAAACACAAAAGCTTCACCTGAAAGTTTTACAGCAGGGCGCAAAAATCCTCAGAGTTCATGATGTTGCAGCGGCAAAAAAAACGGTTGACTTGTTTAAGAGTGGGAGGGTCTGAGAATAGGAGTGTTTTAGGGTTAGAGATATGAAACAATCATACATCGTTTATTAATGATAAATTTGTTAGTATTAATATGAAATTAACTTTCCTTTAAAAATCATCATTTAACTCTAAAACTCTAAAGCTCAATTAAGATTCGCAAGCTTATCTGTAAACTGTTTAGAAAATTCCTTTCGGTCTTCTTCCAGTTTGTCCTGATTCGATGGCAGAATATAGCTGAATAATATTTTTTCTTCCTCATCCAGGAAAATAATTTCTTTCTCATTTCCGTCGATCATCTGGGCAAAAATCTCCCACATGGAAGTGTCTTTCAGTTTTAGTAGTTCAAAAAACTGTTCTGCCTGTATTTGGATAGTCTGCATTTGTTTAATTTTATTTTTTATTATTTACTTTAAAATTCCAGAAGCTTCAGCTTAAACTGAACGGCAAAATTTTGCTTAAAATTCCTTGTTGTGTAATAACCCACTCTGTAAAATAACCCCAGATTAAAGTAGGTGGAAAGGAAATTATTCCATTCCAGGCCGACTTCCTGATACAAGTGGTCGAGCGGTTTAAATTTAAATTGATGGTATTCCGGATGCTTCATATTTCCGATGGTACCTCTCAAAACAAAATCAAAACTTGAAATATTCTGTCCGAAACTTTTAAAATATAGAGGCAGCTTATGGGTAAAATAGTAGGCTACGAAGCGGTCATTGTAATATTTCCCCCCTTCAAGCGTGGCAAACCCAAGAAATGAGGTAAGGTTGAAGTTAAAATCCCTTCTTGGCGAAGCCAGTCCGTTCATTGTAAAATTTTTCCATATCGGTGCATCCCCAATGACCATTCCGCCGTACAGCCGGAATCCGGTTGTTCCCAGCATAGTCTTGAAATTATGTACGAAAAGTGCATCAAACCTCGTATAATTGAAGTCACCGCTCAATGCCTTATAGCTTTGTTCATAATTAAAATACAGCTCCGGATATTTCTGATCAATAAGGGATTTTCCCTGCGGTGTCATGATATTGGTAGAATTCGGGGAATATTTTAACGTAAACAGCGTATTGAAGTTATTAAAAGAAGAACCTCTGTCGCGGAAAGAATAATCAAACATGGCTTCCTCAAGATTTGTGCGGGCTGCAAAAACCAGCGTTAATCCGTTCGTAACATCATTAAGATAAGAAACAGAACCTCCTCTGTAATGATAATAACGGTCGTTATTCAGATTATTGCCATAGTTGGCCGTTCTCATTTTGAAGTTCCAGAGTCTTCTGTAAAATTCGCCGGAAGCAGTTACATCATCATAATAATCGATCCTGAAATAAGAATCTTTTTCAAGAGTCGTCTTAATATCAAGTCCGATTCTGTATTTCCATTTATCATCCTTAAAACCATAGGCAAAAGTGTAGTCCGGTGAAAAATACGGATTAAAATTTTCATTAAGTTTTGCTTTTAAACCTACCCTGAAGCCTTCGTATAAGTTATAATTCACGATTTCATCCACCGCAAAGTCTACAACGCCTATTTTTATCTGTCCGTTTAACAGGAGTCCGCTTAAAACTCTTGCTTTACGGTCAATATTATATATTTTTCCGAGGCTGTCGATGGTTTTATAGGTATTTCGTTCCCTTTCCGTTAAAGGATCCGTTCTAAACCGGTCCAAAGTTTTCCCGTCAATATTTTGTACAGAAAAAGTGTAGCCTTTAAAATCATTTTTATCATGATCGGCAGGCGACTGGTAATCAAAATACCGCGAAGTCAGGAAAGCATACGTTCCGAAGCTCTGCTTCTTGTTTTTTGCATGTTTTTCATCGGGATATTCTTTGTTATCCTCCTGCATGACCATATTGCTCATTTTCAGCTTTACGGTTTCATGGGCAAGGAACCATTTGTTATTGAAATAGATCCAGGTACTTGTAATGATGCCGTCATTTTTATTTTTGCTGAAATTTTCAATTTTTTTAATACCGTACGTATCGGTATCAATATAGATAGCACCGTTATACTTTCTTTTTTTATCAGGATTTTTAAAATTGACCTCCCTGAAACGGATCACGAAGTTCTTTCTTCCGTCTATTTCAATGGTATCTGTCAGAAAGAATCTGTACAGTCCTCTGTTTTCCTTTTTAAGCTGTGCGGGAAGCTGGTCTCTGTTGCTCTGCTGGAGGGCGATCATTTCGTAGATCGGCTGTTTTAATCCGGAAATCCTGTTATCAAGGATATTGATTTTCTCGCCGTATTTTTTGGTATATAAGAATTCCTGGGCTCTTTCCCAGAGAAACAATTTGCTTTTCGAAAATATTTTTCTGGCAGAAATGTTGTTCAGGGAATCTTTTTCTCTTTTTTTTCTGAATAGATCGGCATTTTCAAAAAATTGTTTGTATTGTAAAATGCTGTCTTCGTCAATGTCCAGAGAAATTTTTTCATACGATTTGTAGGAATAGGAATCCAATGTTTTCGGTGAGTTTTCACGGAACAGCTGATTAACCTTTTTCAGGATTTCAAGTGCCCGGGGATCACTTTTATCTTCAATCACAACCGTTTCAATAGAAGTGACTTTTGATTGTGAGAAACCAAAAATGCACATACAGAAACATAAAAACAAGGCAATCCTTTTCATAAAGAGATGGCAAAATTAGTAATATTTATAATGCTGTAAAAGGTTTATTAATTGATATTAACAGCCGCTTTCATTGATGGTGTTGCTAAACGACATAATCCCGGAAATTCCGGGATTATTATTTCTGATCTTATTATATTTTTATCTTAAATTCTTAACAAATAACATCGTTTATTTTTAACGGTAAAAATGTTTTAATATTACTTATCTGATTTGAGTTCGCACTGCGGTTAAAAGTTTAATAACATAATTGGTATCAGTTCAACAGGTTGAATTTTATCTTGATACCGATATTGTCTTTAAATTCCGAAGTCTGGTAATATCCGAGTCTGTAAGAAAAGCCTACCCCGAAATTCGTTCCCAGAAATTGGTTCCAGATCAGCCCGGCTTCTTGATAATAATGATCCAGGGCGACAAATTCAAACTGGTGATCCTGTCTGTTTTTAAAACCACCGATGGCCGACTGATATTCAAGCTCAATGGACGAATATCTTTTGCCCAGCGTTTTAAACCTGAAAGGCAAATACTGTGAAAGTTTAAATGCCGCAAATCTGTCTGCAAAGAATGTTCCCGATGGCATCGTGGCAAATCCGAGATTTGAAGGCGTACTGATGTTGGAGTACCATTTGTCAACATTGGCATCGTTCTGCCCTGCAATTTCAAAGTTCTTCCAGATCGGTGCGCTGCCTGAAGAAATTCCTCCGAATAATTTAATATTGGTAGTTCCCAGTTTCGATCTGAACTGATGGATGATTAATGCGTCCAGCCTGTTATAATCAAGATCGCCGCCGAGAGTTTTAAAACCTTTCTCATAATTGACAAAAACCTGCGGATAGCTCTTTTCATATGTGAACTTTCCGGAAGGCGTCATGATATTCTTGTCATTCGGTGCAAATTTTAAAGACAGAATAGCATTGGTATTATCAAAGCTGTTGCCTAAGTTTTTATACTGATAATCAAAAAGGGCTTCCTGTTTTTCTTTGTTCACCGCGATTTTCATGCTTAAAGAATTGGAGATGTCATAAAGATATGCAGCGCCCCATTTTTGGTTTTTATAGAAAACTGCATTGTGAAGATCAAGATTGATATCGGATACCTTCATCATCATATCCCACATGTGGTTGCTGAATCTTCCTGCTGCAAATACATCATCAAGATATTCAACCCGGAAAACTGACGTTCTTTTTTCGGAAAGTTTTACATCCAACCCAAGACCGTACTTCCAGCGGTGGTCCTTAAATCCATATCCGAAATATCCGTCCGGAGAAAATGTTTTACTGAATTTTTCGTTAAGCTTAATGCCCGCACCCAAACGAATTCCCTGGTATTTGTCGTAGCTGAAGAACTTGGTAAGATCAAAATCGATCATTTTATAGCGGAGATTTCCTCTTAAAAGCTGGGTTAAAGTATTTAATTTTTTTTCAAAATCATGTTTCTGTACAAAACTGTCGATTTGGGTGTAAGTATTACTTTCCCTTGCAGTAAGGCTGTCGGTTCTGTATTGCTGCAGCAGGCTTCCGTCGGAGTTTTTCATCTCAAGCGAGTAGCCTTTAAAATCAGAAGCTTTCTGGGGCTCATTAATCTCAAAATCAAAGAATCTGTTTTTTACATACAGGTAATTTCCGAATTTCTTCTGGTTGTATTTACTTTTTTCACCGGGCTTTATACTGTCTTTTTTAGAAATATCAAAACTTGTATCGCCCATTTTCAGCTTAAGATCCTCATAATCCAGAAACCATTTATTATTGATCGGTTTCCAGACCGAAACAATATTGCCTTCATTTCTTTTTTTGCTGATGCTTTCAAACTTTTTCAGGGCAAAAGTTTCGGCGTCAACATATATTTTCCCGTTGAATTTTCTCGGATTCTGCTTCTTCTTATCGGTAATTTCTTTGAATTTGATCACAAAGGTCTGCCTTCCGTCCAGCTGTATCGTATCTGAAAGGTAATAATTGAATAACTCCCTGTTTTCCGGCCTTAGCTGTCTCGGGGTTCTGTTAAGATTGGAAATATTAATGGCCATCGCTTCATAAATCGGATTTTTAAAACCCGACATCCTATTGTCGATAATATTGGTTTTTTCACCGAACTTTTTAGAATATTTGTATTCGGTAGCTTTTTCCCAGAGAAACATCTGGCCTTCCGCGGAAGCGTCAATAAAATCTTCAGCAATCAGGGAATCCTTTTTTTCCTTTTCTTTTTGCTTAAAACCTTTTTGATCCACCTTTGAGATGGAATCTTTTCTGACTGCTAAAAAATTCCTGTACATGTCAATCGAGTCTTTATCCAGGTCAATGGAAAATTTAGCATACGATTTGAAATTGTAGGAATCTAAAGATTTTGGGGAATTCTCTTTCGCTCTTTTATTAAGCTCGTCAAGAATTTTCAGGGCACGCGGATCACTTTTATCATTGATGACGACACGGTCGATATTTCCCCTTTTCTCTGATAATGGCTGCATGAAAACCTCCATGTTTTTCTTTACCTCCACCGTTAGATCTTCAAAATTGCTGGCCAGAATTTCAACTTTTTTACATTTCGTTTTAAAGGATAAAGTTCCGCTAAGATCGGTTTTTCCAAGAAGCTCATCATCGCAGTAAACGGCCGCATTGTAGATAGGCTGCTGGGAAGCTTTACTGAAAACCTTCAATTGAGTCTGCCCGAAAACCATTACTGTTAACAATAAAAACAGGGTGGATAAAAGTTTTGTCATTAGTCTTTTTTAATAGTTAGACAAAACTATTGATAAGAAAGTTACAATACCACAGAAGAAAATATAATGTTTTGTTAAAAATGAAATCAGCTATAAAAGAAAATTATTAATAGGGTCGGGCTTTAGCCCGACTATAAATAATTTTACAATAATGGCTTTAGCCAAAATGATTTTAAGTTTGGCTAAAGCCAATCGCATTATTTAATCTTGTAAATGGGCTGAAGCCCATTTCTATTGATATTAAAAGTTCAGGAAAAATAAAAGCAACTGCCACGACGACAGTTGCTTTTTTTTATTGAAGCTTAAAGATTCAACGCCTTCTGATACGCGTTCTCAAGGCCGTCAAGATTCTTTCCTCCGGCTGTGGCAAAGCCCGGATTTCCGCCGCCGCCGCCCTGGATTTCTTTAGCTAAATCTTTAATCAATGCTCCCGCCTGATAAATTCCGGCTAGATCATCAGAAACGCCCACGGTAATCATTGGTTTTCCGTCTGCGTCGGAAAGAATAACCGTAATGGAAGTGGGGATTTCTTTCTTTAACTGGAAGACGATATCTTTTACCGAACCGGCATCCAGAGAAGTTCTTTTTACCAGAAGTAATTTATCGCCTTTTTGTTCGTAAGCTCCTTTCCATTCGCCGATTTCTCCTTTGGCCTTCTCTTTCTTCATCGCATCTACTTCAGCTCTCAATGTTGCATTTTCTTCCATCAATTTCTCAATAGAACGTACGACATCTTTTGATTTCAGCAACTGTGAAAGCTCAGCAATCTGCTTTTCAAGATTTTTGAAATACTCTTCAGCCTTATCTCCGGAAATCGCTTCAATTCTTCTGATTCCTGCTGCGGCAGAACTTTCGGAAATGATTTTAAAATGTCCGATTTCGCTGGTGCTTTTCACATGGGTTCCTCCACAAAGTTCCATAGAAGTTCCAAACTGAATCATTCTTACACTGTCACCGTATTTTTCACCGAACAAAGCCATGGCGCCTCTGTCTAATGCTTCCCGGATCGGAATGTTTCTGAATTCCTGTAAGGCTATATTTTCCTTGATCTTGGCATTAACCTTTTCTTCTACTAGGGCTAATTCCTCCTCCGTCATTTTATTAAAATGAGAGAAGTCGAAACGCAGGTAATCCGGACCGACGAATGATCCTTTCTGCTCCACATGAGTTCCCAGAACTTCTCTAAGCGCTTCATGCAGTAAGTGCGTTACCGAGTGGTTGGCCTGGGAATTTTTCCTTTCTGTTGCATTTACTTTAGCATAGAAAACAGCGCCTGCATCTTTCGGAAGACCGTTGATTAAAGAAATAATCAGTCCGTTTTCCTTTTTTGTTTCTAATACCTCAAAGCTTTCTACAGCGTTTTCCAGGGTTCCTTTATCTCCGACCTGGCCTCCGCCTTCCGGATAGAAAGGAGATTCACTTAAAACCACCTGGTAAAATTCTCCGTCTTTATTTTCTACTTTTCGGTATCTGGTAATATAGGTTTGAGATTCAAATTGATCATAACCTACGAAGTTTTCAGGTTTTTCTTCCAACGTTACCCAGTCATAGACTTTCTGGGCAGAGTCGGCCTTTGAACGCTGTTTCTGTTCATTTAAAGCGTGTTTAAATCCTTCCTGATCAATTGTTAAGCCTTTTTCTTCCGCAATAATTCTCGTTAAATCATCAGGAAAACCATACGTATCATATAATTCAAAAACTTCTTCCGTAGGCAAAACCTTCGCATTATTGGCCATCGTCTGCTGAATTAATTTTTCAACCCGAATCAATCCGTTTTCAATGGTTCTTAAGAATGATTCCTCCTCACTTTTAATCACCTCAGAAACAAGTTTTCCTTGTTTTTCAAGTTCAGGAAAGAAGGCACCCATCTGATCCTGCAAAACAGCAACTAATTGATAAAGGAAAGGTTCTTTCATTCCTAAGAAACGGTAAGAATAAGAAATTCCCCTTCTCAAAATCCTTCTGATTACATAACCCGCTCCTCCGTTGGAAGGCAGCTGTCCGTCAGCAATCGCAAACGAAACCGCTCTGATATGGTCTACCACCACGCGAATCGCAATATCTTTTTCGTCTTCTAAAATCCCGGTGTATTTTTTTCCTGAAAGTTCTGCAACTTTAGAAATTAAAGGCGTGAAAACATCCGTGTCATAATTGGAAGATTTACCCTGAAGCGCCATACAAAGACGCTCAAAGCCCATTCCCGTATCCACATGTTGTGCAGGAAGTTTTTCAAGGCTTTTATCCGCTTTCCTGTTGAATTCCATGAATACAAGGTTCCACACTTCCACCACCTGCGGATGATCATTGTTCACCAATTCGAGCCCCGAAACTTTAGCTTTTTCTTCTTCAGTTCTCAAATCGACATGAATTTCCGAACACGGTCCGCACGGTCCGCTTTCACCCATTTCCCAGAAATTATCTTTTTTATTTCCATTGATGATCCTGTCTTCGGAAATGTGGGATTTCCAGAAATCATAAGCATCCTGGTCTCTGTCAAGATTCTCGGAGGCATCTCCTTCAAAAATGGTTACATACAGGTTTTCTTTAGGAATTCCATAGACTTCCGTCAGCAATTCCCAGGCAAAAGCAATAGCATCTTTTTTAAAATAGTCCCCGAAAGACCAGTTACCCAACATTTCAAACATGGTGTGGTGGTATGTATCACGGCCCACATCATCCAGGTCATTATGTTTTCCGGATACTCTCAGACACTTCTGTGTATCTGCAATTCTAGGTGCAGTAGGTGTTTTGTAGCCCAGGAAAAAATCTTTGAACTGCGTCATCCCCGAATTGGAAAACATAAGCGTCGGGTCGTCTTTCAGGACAATGGGTGCTGAAGGAACAATGAGGTGGCCTTTGCTTTTAAAATAATCTAAAAATTTTTGACGAATCTCTTGTGATGTCATAATTTATGTTGCTTTGCTTTTTACAATTTTTGATAAGATGCAAATTTAAGGTTTTTAAGTGATTTCTTTTACAAAATGTTATTATTGTAAAGTAAAGAACAATAGGAGTGGTTTCTTATTCTTTGCTGGCTTTTTGGTTTCGGCGTGGCTTTGCCACGCCGAAACCAAAAAAATAGTAAAATTTTCTTATCAAAAATAAAATTAAAATGATTAAATTTCTTCAAATAATTTGAAATTTGAAATCAAAATCAGAATTGTCGGCGAAGTGGGTAATTGGACTTACTCTTTGTTATCCTATTTTACTTATTTTTTTGTTTTTATCAGACAGTATTGATACAAATTATGTTTATCAAGTGTTTGCCAATATTTGCATTTATATTTCCATTCCTCTTTTTTTTCTGGATTGGTTTTTAATAATAAGAAGTCTAAGATTTGAAAAAACTACTTTAGCATATATTGGTTTAATTATTACCATTTTTTATTCACTGATATTTGTTTGGATTGTATTTGTGTTTTCAAATTTGAAAATGTGCTGAAATTTTTTAATAAATTTATGAATGACCAAAAACGAAACATTCAAAAACTGGATAGAACAGTATGCTGCAGCGTTGATGAGAAGGGCAGTATATCTGTTGTCCGATAAAGTTGAGGCGGAAGATATTGTTCAGGAAGTTTTTATTTCCGCTTTTTCATCCTATGAATCTTTTGAAGGGAAAAGCCGGCCGCTCACCTGGCTGATGACTATTTTAAACAGAAAAGTGGCTGATTTTTACCGTAAAAAATATAAATCTGAACCCAATATTAAACTGGATCATTTTTTTGATGAAGACGGAGTCTGGAAAAACAATGATATTTTGAATGACTGGAATGCAGGCAATCAGGAAACACAACTGTTAGACAATACAGAATTCAATAAAATCCTGGAAGAATGCCTGGAAGATCTGCCTTCCCGATGGAAAATTCCGATGAAGCTGTATTACCTTGAAGAAAAAAAAGCACCGGAAGTGAGTCAGGAACTTGATATTTCCACGACTAATCTATGGAAGATTCTGCAAAGAGGCAGAATGCAATTGAGAGAATGCCTGGAAATGAACTGGTTTACCAATCAAAACTGATCTAAAATGCTTAAGAAACTGATTCATATTATTTTTTTACCGTGCAGCGAAGCGACGATGCTCATGGAAAAACGGAATGCGGAAAATATTTCCCCAAAAGAAAACCGTAAGCTTTCTCTGCATCTCAGCATCTGTAAATGGTGCAGAGCCTATAAAGAAAAGCTGGAAATATTGGATAAAATGTTGAAAAGAAAACTTTCAGATGAAAATGACGTTGAAATTAATGATTCTGATATTCAGAATGTTAAAAAAAGAGTTTTGAAAAATTTAGATATTCCATAAAATATTTGTCAGGATTTTGAAATGGTTCCGACTATACTTTTGAAAATAATAAAGTATTCAATCAAAATCTTAAAAAATGAATGGAACTGTACTAAAAATTGATAATGAAAACCTTATCGGAAAAACGGGGTACTATCTCTCCCTTTTCGGAACCGTCATTATTCTGCTGTGGATCGGAATTTTCAAATTCACTCCTACGGAAGCAAATGCCATAAAACCTTTGGTGGAAAACCATTTTCTTACTTTTTTCGTATATGATATTGTAAGCGTTCAGGCAGTGTCTGATACTATCGGAGTGATAGAAATTATCATTGCTGTACTTCTGCTGTTTAGTGCAAAATTTGCATCATTGAGAAAGTATGCCGCAGCCGGAATGATTATTACCTTCCTGACAACATTGAGTTATTTGTTTACAACCCCCGGAATCTGGAAAACAGTCGACGGAATTCCGGTAACCGATTTCTTTATTGTAAAAGATGTGATGCTTTTAGGATTTGGTTTAATGATTTTAAATCTGAAAAAATGAAAAAAAATATAAAAATGAAGAACATATTGATTTTACTCGGCGTGGTGCTGGGAATAGCAGTATTTGCTACAAGTTGCGGAGATGCAAAAACGAAATCTACAGCTACAAAAAAAGAAAATGAGACCATTATGGACAATAGAAATCTAAAAGAAGTGTATTTTGCAGGAGGATGTTTCTGGGGAACTGAACATTTTTTTCAACAGATACGCGGTGTCGTAGGAACCGAAGTGGGCTATGCCAACGGAAATAAGCAAAATCCTACCTATGAAGAAGTAGTAAGCCATACAACAGGTTTTGCCGAAACGGTAAAAGTAAAATACGATCCTGAAGAAGTAGACCTTAAGCTGTTAATTGACCTTTACTTCAAAACCATTGATCCGACAAGTTTAAACAAACAGGGAAATGACAGGGGAGATCAGTACAGAACAGGAATTTACTCTACTGACAAAGAGACGGAAGCTATTGTAAAAGCCGAAGTGGCGAGACTGGCTAAAAATTACAGCAAGCCTGTACTGGTAGAAACGATTCCGTTAAAGAATTTTTATAAAGCAGAAGACTACCACCAGGATTACCTGGATAAAAATCCGGGAGGTTACTGCCACATTGAGCCGGGATTATTTGAAATGGCCAGAAATGCAAATCCTCCAAAGAAAAAAGAGGCAAAATATCAGAAACAGGACAAAAAATCTTTAAAGGAAAAGCTGACTGCCGAACAGTATAATGTTACCCAGGAAAACGGAACGGAACGAGCTTTCCAAAATGAATATTGGGACGAAACACGCGAAGGAATTTATGTGGATATTACAACCGGCGAACCGCTGTTTATTTCTACAGACAAATTTGAATCCGGTTGTGGATGGCCGAGTTTCTCAAAACCAATTACCAAGCAACTGGTAGAAGAAAAGCTGGACCGTTCCCACGGCATGACAAGGGTAGAAGTAAGAAGTAAAACAGGAGATGCGCATTTGGGACACGTTTTCAATGACGGTCCGGAAGATAAAGGCGGACTTCGTTACTGTATCAACAGTGCTTCGCTGAAATTTATCCCGAAAGCGGAAATGAAAGAAAAAGGATACGGCGAATATATCGCACTCCTTGACAAAAAATAAAAACTAGTGTTTTAAGTGAAGTGATTGAGGGGGCTGCCGAAAGGCAGCCCTTTCTTTTTATTTTGTTTTGAAAAATGTCATTCTGAATGGAGCGCAACGAAGTGGAGTGCAGTGAAGAATCTATAAAACAAATAGTATAGCTTCCGAAATAGAATATCCCACAGATTTCACGGATTACGCAGATTTTTTTACTGGTTTAATATAGTTTTAATCATAAACTTTAGCAAATCAACTTGTTGATTATTCTTTGCTCCTTAAATAAGAATGCTGGTTATTATAAACTTTGCGGTAAAATAAATCTTCCCATTTTTTTTAAAAACGGATTCATTATACGAAACGGCATCTCTGGATCTGAAACCTTTCCTTAATGCTGAACATGGAAATATTTAAAAATAAGAGAAAGCCGAAAAAGATATAATAAGCTCCGCCTGGAAGTTTTGAGAGATTTTGAAAAATACTCAGATAATATTGTTTAAAATCTGGTTTTACATCCACAAAAGTATAAATCACATCATGGCATAAAAGGCACCCCATTTTTTCTTCTTCTTCAGTTTTTGGACTTTTATAATTTACAGTGGCAAATACATGTCCTGTTTTTTCCAGATCTAAAGCATACGTCTCTTGTCCTGCAATCGCCATATCATTTAGTAAAGACACAAAGTCACCGTACGTATTATTATTGTCTAAAATAAATTCTACTCCGGAATCTTTTTTATTACGTTTTTGAAGAGCTTTAATTTCCGAAACATAAAATTTCGAATTTTCTTTAGCTTTTGAAGGATCAACTTTTATTTTTTTATAATCCCAGTTTCGTACAGATTCAAAACTGTATATATCATTGCTCTTATCTTCCCTTAATTTGGCAGGAATTCCGATATCAATTACATTATACTTCGTTTTATCAACATATGGATTAATATAGAACCAAAATAAAACAGGCACAATTACAGCACTGATAAGCCCCGGAAAATAATAGATCTTTTTCATGCAAATGTTCTTTTGAGTTGAAGATTTTCCTTAATGCTGAACATGGAAATATTTAAAAATAATAAAAATCCAAAAATAATATAATACGTCTGTTGGGGTATGTGATCAATAAATGTCTCAGGATTAAGAAAATTTAATGCGATTTTCTCTTTATTATATTCGCCTCCTACAACGCCTCCACAAATATATTCTCTCTCTACAGCGTTCGGATCTTTGTACATATGGACCGCAAAGAAATGATTGGTTTTCTCCACGTCTACTCCGTAGGTTTCCTGCTTTGCCAGCTTCATGGCATCAATTAAGGCAATAAAATCCTGATAATTATTTTTATCTCCGATCACAAATTCAATTCCAGTTTCCTTTTCATTTCTTGCCTGGAGCTGTTGCAATTCAGAAACATAATATTGTTGATTTTGAAGAGCGGTGTTAGGCTGAACAATGATTTTTTTATAATTCCATTTTCGGTAGGGTTCAAAAGTATTCAATGAATTTTTCTCTCCTTTCTTTACTTTTGCGGGGAGCCCCAGATCTATCACGGTGTATGGTTCATGGGTTCTTTGGCTCCCGTAAAACCAAAACAAAACCGGAACCAGCAAAGCACTGATGAGTCCGGGAACGTAATATATTCTCTTCATGGGATTAATTTTTTTAAATATAAAATAAAACTTCAATAAAAATAAAAAAAGTGATCCGAAAAACGAATCACTTAATTATGTAATGAATAAAATTCTAAACTTTTAATCTTGAACTTTGAATTTTGAATCAAAAATTACCAATCTCTCCTTTTTAAAATCCAATACGATCCAAAAATAAAAATACCGCACCAAACCAGACAGGCAATTAAGCTTTCCGTAGGATAGTGGAACTCATATTTAAGGCCTATCATTTTTGCCATTTTCAACCTCATTATCGGATTCGGAATTAGGCTGGACATACTTTCCAGTGGTAAAAGATGGGTAATAAAGAAATCATTTTGAAGTACTGCATTTCTTTGAGCTTCCTGCAGTCCGCGTACTTTCATAAAAACTTCGACTCCTGATAAAATCGCTTCTCCTATCCAGAAGACAAAAAGTGCGAGAAAAACAAAAACCGATTTTCTCAATAAAACAGAGAGAAACATTAAAAAACAAAAGAAAGTGAACAGTTTTACAAAATAATTTCCGATAAAAAAGATCTCTTCAAAAACCTTGGCAGATTCTGTGGTATCAGAATATCTATATCCCAGGAAGATTGTAATTCCAAAAACGATAATTGTTGAAACAATAGTAAAAAAGCTGATCGTTAGCAATTTTGAGGAAATAAATTCCTTTCTGCTTAATCCGTCAATTGTATTCTGCTTAAACATCCGGTTGCTGAACTCCTGTGAAATGGAAAAAACAATAATCAGCCCCAGAAAAATTTTCAGCAATGCAACAATCCATGTCGTAAAGTTCCATATTCCGGGAAAATTATAAATGCCCTGTTCTTTAAGATTGATGGTTCCCCCGAAAAGGTCGAAGTCAACAAGTCCGATAAAAAGCAACGCAATAAGAATAGCAAAATAAAGGATGGTGAAAATCTTGAACGGTCTGTAATTCAGATTTTTATAATATTCTAGTTTTAATAATTTGATCATGATTAATTGGTGTTTTTTACAAGTTCAAGGAATTGAGATTCAAGAGACATTTTTTTCTTGGTTAAATGAGAAAGGAAAATGCCCTGTTCGGCCAGCTTTTGGTTAAGAGAAGATGCGGAAATAGAAGCATCATCACGAATCTGAGCTTTCAGAAGATCTCCCTCCGGATGAACGGCTGTAAACCACCCAAGCGAATTTAAGGCATTCAGAAGCAATGTATTGTTGTCTGCTTTCAGCTCAAAATAACCATTATTGGCGGTCATTTCATCTACCCTTCCGCAGTAAATGGAATTTCCTTCTTTCAGCACGATCACGTGGCTGCATATTTTTTCGATCTCGTCCAGCAAATGGCTTGCAATAATAATGGTAATTCCCTGCTTTGCAATATTGCTGATGATCTCACGGATCTGGATAATTCCTTCCGGATCGAGACCATTCGTTGGCTCATCGAGAATCATTACCTCAGGATTGTTCAGCATCGCAGAAGCAATCGCCAGACGCTGCTTCATTCCCAGGGAGTAGGTTTTAAATGTATCTTTTTTTCTTTCCAGAAGGCCTACTGTCTGCAGAACTTCATCAATTCTGTGGAAAGGAGTTCCTTTAATCTCCGCTACAATTTTTAGATTGGTTTCCGCACTCAGGTACGGATAAAAGTTAGGCTGCTCTATAATGGCGCCGATTTTTTTGAGCGTATCCGAATCGGTTCCCTTTTTACCAAACCAGTACCATTCTCCGCTGGTAGGATTAATCGTGGAGAGCAGCATTCCGAAAGTCGTGGATTTCCCGCTTCCGTTAGGGCCCAAAAGACCATAAACATTACCTTTTTCGACGTCGAAAGAGATATTGTTTACAACGATTCTCTTGAATTTTTTAGTCAAATTCTTTACTGACAAAACTTTTTCCATGTAATTTGTTTTACATAGTAGTAGTCTATATAAATATTGAATTGTTACAGAAATTACGATAAATCAATTTAAATTTAATTTCAAATACGCTATTTTTGGTATTAAATCTGTTTAAAACAATTTAAATTTTACCACACCGAAAGTTCGACGGATTCAATAGATTCAGAAAATTATTGTTATTGTGGTTAAAATAAGTTTAAAACAGTTTAGCATTAATGTATCGTTATGAAATTAATTGATTTGGCAAAAGAACTGAATGTTTCCGCAGAAGCAATAAAACAGTTCATTCAGGATTTTGATCTTGATCTTGTAGAATGTATCAGTACCAATTTTGAAATAAAAAAAGACTTTGAAAAGTTTGCCCGTGAAAATATAGAGTTTTTAAGGCTTTACGAAAAAGACCTCGACAAGGCAAAAACCCTTGAGCAAATCGCCGAAAAGATCAATCAGCCTAAAGAAAAAGTAGAAAAGGCAATCAAAGAAGCAGATCCCAATATTTTTGATAACGGCTTCTTCAAATCTTCCATTTCCAGCTACGGGATCGATAACAGGCTGGGAGGGAATTATAAATTTGTCTATGATTACTTCGGGCATAAAACCAGTCTTCAGAAAAGAGATTTTATAGGATACAGAGACTTATTTTTCTATATTTCCGGTATCTTGGAACCTTTTCTTAATCCGCAGCAGATCAAAGATTGGGGAATCAACAAACCTTCCGGAATTATATTGTACGGCCCACCCGGAAGCGGGAAAATTTTCTGGGCTACCAAAATCGCAGAAATTATCGGTTATCAATTCAAAGAAGTTAAAAAGCATTATCTCGGAACCTCCTTTGTAGATGGAACCCAGACCAATTTTAATGATTTTCTCGTTGCCATGATGAAAGAAGAAAAAGTATTGCTTTTCCTGGAAGATTTTGATAATATTATGATGGCCAGAAAAGCTGAAAACAATGTGGCTTCCTGCAATCTTGAAACCCAGGAAATCATTTTACATTATATTTCAAAATTTGAGCAGGAAGAACTGCTGATGGTTGGTTCTGCCAATTCCGTTTCAGAAATAGACGAAGAAATCCTGGCTCCCGGAAGATTTGATGTCATGATCCCTGTTTTTCCGCCTAACCATGCAGAAAGATCAGAAATAATCCTTTATGCGATGACCAAAAATCTGGAGAGTGATTCCCTTTTGTTTAAAATTTTAAAAAATAATAAAGCCGATAAAATTCCTTTCTGGCACGAAATCTCTTCCCAGATGAAGGTTTTTAGCAATACCATGCTGATTGATTTTACACAAAGTCTTAAGAAAAGAATTAAAAATCTATATCAGAAAACCAGGAATGAAAATCTTAAGATCGATCAAACTCTCCTGAAAGCCGCTTTGCGCGATGCTGCAGGAAAACTGACTGAAGAATACCTGGACCAGATTGCCAGATTTTTAACGGATGTTATCGTTAATAATTTTGACCAGTTTCAGAACAGGGCGAAAGATCTTAAAAAAGAGCTGGATTCTTACCGAGCTGTTGAAGAACCGAGAAGAATTATCGGTTTCCCTCACAATGAGGAGGAAGATAAAACTCAAGGTAAAGACAAGGGATAAAAGGAATAAAAATTTCTTATTTTTGCAAAAATAGAAATCGTGATAAACAACGACCAGATAAAAGAAATTCAGTCAAGAATCGACGACCTCCATAAATATCTTCAGATCGACAAAAAGAAGATTGAAATAGCGAATGATGATGAGAAGACCGCAGCCCCGGAATTTTGGGACAACCCAAAAGAAGCTGAAGCATTCCTGAAGCAGCTCCGTTCCAAGAAAAAATGGGTAGAAGCTTACGAAGAAATCCATACTCAGTTTGAAGACATTCAGGTACTGATGGATTTTGCCAAAGAAGATCCTGATTCTGAAAAAGAGCTTGATGAAACCTTTCCTCAATTGGTAGAGAAGATCGAAGATCTTGAGTTTAAAAACATGCTTTCTAATGAAGGTGACGAACTTTCTGCCGTATTGCAGATAACGGCCGGAGCCGGAGGAACCGAAAGCTGCGACTGGGCTTCCATGCTGATGAGAATGTATACCATGTGGGCGGAAAAGCAGGGTTACAAAATCCGCGAACTCAACTATCAGGGAGGTGATGTTGCGGGTGTAAAAACCGTAACGCTTGAAATTGACGGGGAATTTGCATTCGGATATCTTCGGGGCGAAAACGGTGTTCACAGGCTGGTAAGAATTTCACCTTTTGATTCCAATGCCAAAAGACATACAAGTTTTGTTTCGGTGTATGTTTATCCTTTAGTAGATGATACGATCGAAATCAACATCAATCCTGCTGATATTTCCTTTGAAACGATGAGGTCTTCCGGAGCGGGAGGGCAGAATGTCAACAAGGTGGAAACAGCTGTTCGTTTACGTCACGCGCCGACAGGAATTATCATTGAAAACTCCGAATCCCGTTCACAGCTTCAGAATAAAGAGAAGGCAATGCAGTTGCTTCGTTCCAGATTATATGAAATGGAGCTCGAAGAAAGAATGAAGGCCAGAAATGAAATTGAAGCCAACAAAATGAAAATCGAGTGGGGAAGCCAGATCCGAAATTACGTAATGCACCCTTATAAACTGGTAAAAGATGTACGTTCCGGATATGAAACTTCGGATGTGGATTCTGTTATGAACGGAAATCTCACCCCATTCCTGAAAGCATTTCTCATGGCCGATGGAACCGCGGTTTCAGACGATGATATGGACTTATAAAACTGATGTTTAATTTTCGTTAAAATCTTATAATAAATTTCGGAATGACGTTTATTAATCCTATTTTTGTTACTTATCAAAACGTATGGAAGATTTCAATAGTTGGAAAGATTTATTAAATCCTGAGTTTTATATCAAACTTGGCGGATTTTGGCTTATTCTGTTTATTATTTTTGCTGAAACAGGTCTTTTTGTAGGCTTTTTCCTTCCGGGAGACTCGCTTCTTTTTGTTTCGGGAATTTATTCAATTGAAATTATAAGCGCAACTTTCGGATCTACGGGAAGTGACTTCTTAGATACGTTTATCCTGGCTTCTGCTGTGGCATTGGCGGCTATTATCGGAAATGAAGTAGGATATTATTTTGGAAGAAAAGCAGGCTCTACCTTATACAAAAAACAGGATACCTGGTTATTTAAAAAGAAGTACCTGTACCAGGCACACGATTTTTTTGAAAAGAACGGAGCACTGGCAATCATTATGGCAAGATTCCTGCCGGTCGTAAGGACATTTACACCCATTGTAGCCGGAATCGTAAAAATGGATAAAAAAGATTTCTTAAGAGATAATATTATCGGAGCTGTTTTGTGGTCTTTCTTATTAATTTTCGCAGGGCATTATCTTGATAAATTATTCATCGATCAATTCGGAATCGACCTTAAGAAGAAACTCGAACTCATTATTATCGTTATTGTTCTGATTACAACAGTTCCGGTAATTATCAAATTTTTATTCGGGAAAAAAGAGGATTTTTCGAAATATGAAAATCATAAATTTGACGAAGACGAAGAATAAATTTATTAAAATTAAATAATACAAGATTAAATAATACAAGCCTGCGAAAGAGCGGGCTTTTTTATGCAGTATATTTAAAAATCTAAAAGCCTGCAAAAATGCAATTTCAAAACACAATCCTCCGTTGTCGTCAACAAACAACCATCATAAACAACCATTAATCATCACTCATCATTCATCATTTATTACTCATCACTCATGATCTTATCCATTCGAGAATATTCGGATAAATGAGAGTATCTCTTTTTTTCTTGTTAAAAAATCTGGGAGCGTGCCCCGTATTTTTCATAAAGATCAATTTGTGCGGAATGTTTCGTGCCGTTAATGCCGAATCTAAGGCCAACCCCTGTTGCTTATTCACCAAAAAATCCTGATTTCCCTGAAATATCAGCGTGGGGACATTGGAAACATTGGCTATAGGACTTGCTTTTCTGAATTCCTCCGACATATTTTTCCTGTGAAATTTGGCGCCTACTACATTCTGAACAGTCGGCGATGAATATTTTGAATAAAATGAGTTTAAATATTCCGGGGAGTAAAAATCGGTGGGGGCGCTCATAGAGATAATCTTTTTAATCCGTTCAGGATTCTGATATCCGTAGAGCAAAGCAAGATGCCCGCCTGCACTTTCGCCTAAGAGAATATAATTGTCGGGTTGCAGCTCGGCCTTATGCGCCAATTTGTTGAATTTTGCAATTACAGCATTAATATCTTCCAGCTGTTCCCGGTAGGTGATTTTTTTTGATTTTGAAACCAGCCGGTAATTCATATTGATGCTCGGAATATTGTGGTTAAAAAGCATTTTCTGAATGTGGATCATATGCTCTTTCTTTCCGTATTTCCAGGCGCCGCCGTGAACGAGCAAAACTACCGGAGAATTTTCAGAATATTCGGATGGCAGGAAAATATCCATCTTCTGTCTTTTGTGTTCGCCGTATTTCAGATTATAGATTTTCTGTTCGTTATTCGTTCCCACCCAGACTCTGAATTTTGTATTGCACGATTGGAATACAAAGCTGATTAATCCCAGAACGAAAAAATGATACTTTAGAATCAGCTTTTTCATAAATTAAAGGTACATAAAAATTACAAAAATAATATCCGTACGGGATTTAAACTTCATCACTATTTTCTTTTGCATGGAAGTTGATAATGTAAGAATGTTGATTTGATCTTGCGATTGGCTAAGTACCTTTTAAAATGTTCACAATCAATTTTATTAAAATTAAATGATAGTAATTCTTTCTAAAAGGCGAATTCATCATAGAGTAAGTCAAATTAAATAATTATTTTTGTTCTTTAACAATTATTAAAAAAATATTAAAATGGCATCTGGTTTTTTTGCAATTTTGGATGATATCGCAGCACTGATGGATGATGTAGCGGTGACGAGTAAAATTGCAACTCAAAAAACAGCAGGAATCCTCGGGGATGACCTTGCGGTAAACGCTGAAAAGGCAACCGGCTTTCTTTCGTCACGCGAACTTCCGGTATTGTGGGCAATCACCAAAGGCTCTTTCCTTAATAAACTGATTATTCTTCCCATTGTATTTTTGCTGAATTGGCTGTATGCTCCGGCGATTAATTATGTTCTGATTCTGGGAGGACTGTATCTTTCCTTTGAAGGAATGGAAAAAATCATCGAATTTTTATTTCACCGCGACAAAAAAGGACATGACGTAAAAGAAGAGATTGAAGATACAAAAGGGCAGAGCCCTGAAGAAATTGAAAAAGCCAAAATAAAATCAGCCATTACCACAGACTTTATTTTATCCATTGAGATCGTTATCATTGCGCTGGGAACGGTATTGGAAGAAAGCCATCCTTTCATTACCCAAATTCTTGTAACCAGTCTGGTCGCATTTATCGCAACGGTAGGCGTATACGGAATTGTTGCGTTAATCGTAAGAATGGACGATGCCGGATTCAAATTGATTAAGAAAAGCAATGATAAAGGATTTTTTGGAAAGTTAGGTCATCTTTTGGTAAAAGCGTTACCGATCGTCATTAAAGCATTGGGAATCATCGGTACCATCGCTCTGATTCTTGTTGCGGGAGGTATTTTTGCCCATAGAATTGATTATTTTCATCACCTGTTTCCAACCTGGCCTTCTATTCTGAAAGAGCTTGTCTTTGGTTTAAGTGGCGGATTGCTTGCGGTAGCTCTTTTTACAGCTGGAAAAGGAATTTATTCGCTGGCTTTTAAAAGGAATTAATTATTTTTATAAAATCAGTTTAGTTTCGGGGGCGGCTTCGAAGAAGCCGCCCCCGAAACTAAAAAAGAGGCTTTAAAGCCTCTTTTTATATTAATTGAATAAGTCTTTCACTTTATCAAAAAAAGTTTTTTCTTTTCCGGATGGTTCTGCAATCATTTCACCGCTGTCCATCTGTTTTTCAAAGAAGTCTTTCTGTTCTTTTGTCAGCTTCTGTGGTGTCCATACGTTGATATGGATAAACATATCACCCTTTCCATAGCTGTCGATGCTTGGTAGGCCTTTGCCTGCAAGTCTCAGGATTTTGCCTGACTGTGTTCCAGCATCGATCGTGATCTTCACTTTTCCGCCAACGGTCGGTACTTCTTTTTTTGTTCCCAGAGCTGCTTCAGCAAAAGAAATATAAAGTTCCTGGTGAAGATTGTCTCCTTCTCTCTTGATGGTTTTATCAATTTCCTCTTCAATGATTACCAGAAGATCTCCCGGAATACCGCCAAAAGGCGCATCATTTCCTTTTCCTCTTACATTAAGCTGAATGCCGTCTCTTGCTCCGGCAGGAATATTGATCGTAACTTCCTCTTCATCTTTAACAAGACCCTGTGCATTAGCTCCGGCAGGAATTTTATCGGCAACTTTCCCGATTCCCTGACAGGTTCCGCAGGTAGTCTGCGTCTGCATCTGCCCGAACATCGTATTCATAACTTTCAGCTGAACTCCTGAACCTCCGCAGGTAGGACACGTTTTTGAAGTCGCCCCTTCAGCTAACTTCATTTTTTTTACCTTGATGGTCTTTTGTGTTCCGTTTACCATTTCATCAAGATTCAGCTTGATTCGGATTCGTAAATTGGAACCTTTCACCTGCTGACGTCCTCCGCCACCGCCAAATCCGCCGAAACCACCTCCGAAAATATCTCCAAACTGACTGAAAATATCTTCCATGTTCATTCCGCCGCCAAAGCCGCCGCCTCCGAAACCTCCATTTCCGCCCACTCCGGCATGACCGAACTGATCGTATCTCGCACGTTTCTGTTCGTCACTCAGCACTTCGTAAGCTTCAGCAGCCTCTTTGAACTTTTCTTCAGCCTCTTTGTCGCCCGGATTTTTATCCGGGTGATATTTGATGGCCATTTTACGGTATGCTTTCTTTATCTCGTCGGCTGATGCAGATTTGCTGATCTCAAGAACCTCGTAATAATCTCTTTTTGACATCTCTTTTCTATAATTGATTATTGATAAATGATAATAGATATTTAAAATGGGTAAATAAATGAATATACATCAATTATCACTCATCATTTATCATTCATAAATTTTAATTTCCTGTAACTACTTTTGCAAAACGGATCACTTTATCTCCTAAAGTATATCCTGTTTCAATCACATCTACAATTTTACCTTTAAGATCTTCCGATGGTGCAGGAATCTGAGTGATTGCTTCATGAAAGTCCACATTAAAGCTGTCTCCTGCATTTACCTCCATTGCTTTTAGCCCTTTTTCGGTCAGTTTACTTTTAAATTTATTGTAGATCAGTTCAACGCCCTGAAGATCCGAAGGATTACCGTTTTTGGCAATTTCCTTTAAAGCTCTCTCAAAATCATCCAGAACGCCCAGCATGGAAACCATCATATCCTGATTGGCATACTGGAAAAATTCCATTTTTTCCTTTGATGTTCTTTTTTTATAGTTTTCGAATTCAGCGTACAGTCTGATGTAACGGTCTTTTTCCTCTGCCAAAAGTTCCTCCGCAGAAGGTTTTGCTGTCACATTGTCTTCTGATGCCGCTTCATTCTGAATATTCGTTTCTTCCTGATTATTGATGCTTTCTTCGTTGATATCCTGATTTTCCATAATTCAATATTTATTTGGGTTAGTATTGACAAACATTCTGCCAAAGGGGAAAGGGTGACATTTAGGCAGATATTGTGATTTAAATTCACAACTCACCATTGACTTTTTTAGGAGCTTTTTCGCGCTATCCACTCATACTCCTCGCGCTGCCGCATGCTTTCAGCGCCAACGCGTGCTGTGGGGTAACCGTTACTATCGCGGCTAGGGTAGTAGGTTTGATGACTTCGGGAACTCAGCCACTATTGAAATTGCGGTCTGTTTAAATCTATTATTTTAATATGTATGAATCAACATTGCAAAATTCCCCTCTGGAGGAATGGATTCGACCAAAGAGAGAAGGCGGGGTGGCTTAAAATTAATTAAATAGAATGGTAAATTGTAAAACTGAGAATTTTTAAATATAAAAAGTTCTTAATAAATTTACTTTAAACTCCTTTTCCAAAAAAAGTCTGATACAAAAGATACACATTCAGGATTATAATAATAAAAGAAATAATCCAGACACAGATCTTTAAGAAAGGTTTATTTACAAACTCTCCCATCTTCGCTTTGTCACTGGTAAACATCACCAAAGGTACCACCGCAAAGCTCAGCTGCATGGATAATATAACCTGGCTCAGCACCAGAAGATCCGTAGTGCCCTGCTCGCCATACAGAATGGCTACAATCAGCGCCGGAATTACCGCTATTAACCTTGTGATAAGGCGTCGAAGCCAGGGTTTTAATTTAATATTCAGGAAGCCTTCCATTACGATTTGTCCGGCAAGAGTTCCCGTTAAGGTAGAATTCTGTCCCGAAGCCAATAAAGCAATCGCGAAAACAATGCTTGCCATGGAAGCTCCTAAAATAGGAGTCAGTAATTTGTAAGCGTCATGAATATCCGCTACATCATGATTTCCCGAAATGTGGAAGGTGGCCGCTGCAAGGATGAGAATGGCTCCATTGATAAAAAAAGCCAGCATTAAGGAAAAAGTACTGTCCAGCGTGGCAAATTTTATGGCTTCTTTTTTTCCTTTGGCATTTCTCGGGTAATCTCTTGTCTGAACAATGCTGCTGTGTAAATATAAATTATGAGGCATTACGGTAGCTCCCAGAATTCCTATAGCAATATAAAGCATCGCAGGATTCTGAATAATTTCCGCTTTAGGGACAAGGCCTCCCAGAAGTTCGTTAATGGCAGGTTTTGAAATAACAAGTTCATAGATAAAACAAGCAAGAATAATGAAGATAAGCCCTCCTACAATACTTTCGATCCAACGGAATCCTTTTGATTGAAGCAGGAGGATTATCAGTACATCGACAGTTGTTATCACAATTCCCCAGGTAAGAGGAATTCCAAAAAGAAGATTAAGTGCAATAGCCGAGCCTATTACTTCTGCGAGGTCACACGCTGCAATAGCAATTTCGCAGAATATCCATAATATGAAATTAGTGGTAGGACCGAAGTGGTCCCTGCATGCCTGAGCAAGATCTCTCTCTGCAACAACACCCAATTTCACCGATAAATGCTGCAAAACCATTGCAAAAATATTCGAAATCAGAATCACTGAAAGAAGGGTGTATCCAAACTGTGCTCCTCCCGCAATATCGGTTGCCCAGTTTCCAGGATCCATATATCCAACTGCAACCATTAGCCCAGGACCCGCAAAAGCCAGGTATTTTCTCCAGAAACTTCCGTTTTGAGGAACTTTTACCGAAGAATAGACTTCAGACAATGAATTGGATGTTTTATCTCTGCGCCAAGCGTTTTTTAAATTCAGATTCATAAATGTTAGGAATGACTAACAAATGTAATTAAATAAATGAAAACTACAAAATCATAAATAAAAATCCCGAAATACTTCGGGACTTACAAATATTTTATATTAAGGTTATTTTGCAAACCTTACTGCCATTTTACGGTCAACGGCTCTTTCAGCATCAGAAGCGGACGCATCAACGGTTGCAAACTCACTTCCGTATCCGTCTGCTCCGGTAATTTGTGATCCTACTCCCTGTTTATCCAGCCATGATCTTATAAATTTTGCACGATCGTCAGATAATTTTTGATTAGTGTTTTCATCTCCGGTTTTGTCCGTGTAACCTCCTATTTTAACCTTAATATCAGGATATGCTTTTAAAATAGCTACCAGATTTTGAAGTTGCCCTTCAGATCCTGCTTCAAGCTCGTTGGCGCTTCCCATTTTAAAATTTACATGGTCAAAATTATACCACGTATCTTTTAATGCGTCATCATTTTGTGCATTTTTATAACCGTCAGACTTTAGGAAAGCAATCATACGATCTTCCATACCGCCTTTGTAGCCTTTTAACGGAGTACCGTTTAAATCAATATCTTCATCTACCTTAGTTGACGACATATCTGCTGCTGCATTGTTAACAGTGGTTGTAGCTGTATCGGTAACTACTTCTCCCGAGTCAGTTACAATGGTAGTCGTTGTAGTTTCTTTCTCCTCGCACTGTCTCCAGATGAAATAAGCTGCGGCGATCAGCAATAAAAGAGGCAGGAGCCATTTCCAGATAGATCCGTCCTTATCTTTATTCCTGTCAGGAAAAGTTCCGTTAAGGGTGGTGCTTCTTGTAACTTCAGGCTTTGGTTCTTCCTGAGCAGGCATATTGATGGCATCTCTGTCATTATCAAATTTATATCTTGCATCCCAGTCGCCCATACTTAAAGAAGCGAAAGAAAGACCTGCCGGTAATAATGTAGAAACAACTCCCTGCTGATCATTAAGAAGACCTGAAATTCCTGCTTTATCCAGATTATTATCTATAGCATATCTGCTGATGGTGCCCACTGTTGCTCCGGTAACCAGATTCAAAAGAGAATTTGAAGAATTATTACTGATTCCGGCGTATGTAGCAACAGAATTAATCAATCCGTTCAGCTTATCGCCGAATATCTGTGTAAGTACACTGGCAATCAATGAATTATTTGAGGAATTTCCTGAGAGGTTATTCAGGATATCCGGTGAAGAGGAATTCATGATAGCATCCAATACTAAAGGATTATCAGAGTTATTGGCCAGTCCGCCTACTACAGCAGGCAGCATTCCTCCGATCGCTTTTGAAATTCCGGATTCGCTTTCACCGTACTGTGAAGCAGCGTGGGTTACGAAAGCCGGTCCCAGCTGTCCTTTAATAAGATCAATAATGTTTAGAGACATAGTAAATTATTTTGAGATTAATGTTGTAGAATGCTATCAAAAACTCGTCCAAAAGGCTGTGATAAAAAAAAATCTGCAAAAATCCATCGGATTTTTGCAGATTCAAAATCTTATTTAAGATAAGTTAGTATGCTTTTGCAAACAGAACTCTTCTTTTTGAAGGTTTTCCGGAAATTAGAGAAACTCCTTCTTCGATATCATCATCCAAAGGAATACATCTTATGGTTGCTTTAGTCTCTTCCTTGATCTGTTCTTCTTCCTCTGCAGTGCCGTCCCAGTGTGCATATATAAATCCGCCTTTTTCTTCCAGAACTTTTTTGAATTCGTCATAAGAATCAACTTTTGTTATGTTGTTCTTTCTGAATTCAAAAGCTTTGTTGTAAATATCCTTTTGAATAGTTTTCAATAATTCTTCAATGTAAGAATCTAAACCGTCAATAGACCGTACTTCTTTCGTAAGGTTATCTCTTCTTGCGATTTCCACAGATCTGTTTTCCAGATCTCTTGGTCCCATTGCAATTCTTACAGGAACACCTTTCAGTTCATATTCTGCAAATTTCCATCCCGGCTTATTCTGCGTATCGTTATCAAATTTCACGGAAATTCCTTTCGCTCTTAATTTAGCCTGAATATCCAAAGCAACTTCACTGATTTGCTCCAGCTGCTCTTCTCCTTTAAAGATAGGAACAATAACAACCTGAATTGGCGCCAGAGTAGGAGGAAGCACCAATCCGAAATCGTCAGAATGAGTCATGATCAATGCCCCCATAAGACGTGTTGAAGTTCCCCATGAGGTTGCCCATGCGTGCTCAATTTTACCTTCTTTGTTGGTGAATTTCACATCAAAAGCTTTAGCGAAATTCTGGCCTAAAAAGTGGGATGTTCCCGCTTGTAAGGCTTTTCCGTCCTGCATTAATGCTTCTATACAATAGGTTTCATCAGCTCCGGCAAATCTTTCGGAAGGTGTTTTTAATCCCTGAATGACAGGTATTGCCATAAAGTTTTCTGCAAAATCAGCATATACTTTATTCATTTTTTCAGCCTCTTCAATCGCCTCATCTTTTGTAGCGTGAGCGGTGTGCCCTTCCTGCCAAAGAAACTCAGCAGTTCTAAGGAAAAGACGTGTTCTCATTTCCCAACGTACAACATTCGCCCATTGGTTAATCAATATCGGTAAATCTCTGTAAGACTGAATCCAGTTTTTATATGTACTCCAAATGATGGCTTCGGATGTAGGACGTACAATCAGTTCCTCTTCAAGCTTGGCATCAGGATCTACAATAAGTTTGGAAGGATTATTAGGGTCTGTTTTTAATCTGTAGTGTGTAACAACAGCACATTCTTTGGCAAAACCTTCTGCATTCTTTTCTTCGGCTTCAAACAAGCTCTTGGGCACAAAAAGCGGGAAATATGCATTGACGTGACCTGTCTCCTTGAATTTTTTATCCATTTCGTCACGCATTTTCTCCCAGATTGCATAGCCATATGGTTTGATCACCATGCATCCTCTTACTCCTGAGTTTTCAGCTAAATCGGCTTTTACAACCAACTCGTTATACCATTTGCTGTAATCTTCGCTTCTTGAGGTTAATTTTGCCATTAATTTTTTTTTAATTTTTTTAACTTTTCGCTATTATTGTTATCTAAAAATAAAAATCTATTTTTGATAGATTTTTGTACCTCTGGTGATGGTACATTTTTGGTACATTTTGCAAATATAATTTAAATAAAAAATTTTTACGTTATCATGAAAAGAAATATACATAAAAATTTGCTTGGTGCAATAAAGTCCAAAGGGATTTTGGCGGTGGCAGGCGGATTATTACTTGTGTCCTGCGGCGCCCAGATGGGTGGATACAGCGAGACAGATGGCGTTTATTACGACCCAAATAAAGATACCCTTCCGGAGGGAGTTATTATTAACGACAGCGGAAACAGAGTAGGACAGGATTATAACTATTATCAGGATGATTCCAATCTTATTCAAAATGCACAGACTAATGCGAGAACAGGCCGTTATGAAGACTGGAATAACTACAACTGGAATTCTACGGCAACTGATTCAGACTGGGGAATGTATGCAGGAAGCCAGACCAACTACTACGATAATTCGTGGGGCTGGGGTTGGGGAAATCCTTGGGGCTGGGGTGGCTGGTACGGAGGCTATAATCCGTATTGGGGCTACGGCGGCGGCTGGGGCATCGGACTTTCATGGGGAGGCTCATGGGGTTGGGGCGGCGGCTGGAATATGGGCTGGGGATACTCACCTTACTGGGGATATAACCCTTACTGGGGCTGGGGAGGATATCCGTACTGGGGTTATGGCGGCTACTGGGGAGGTAACTATTACGCACCTTATTACAGAAGAAGCAGTGCAGACGGAAGAGGATTTAATACCTACAACGGAAGTTTTGCCAATAAATATGGGGTAACCAGCTCAGGAGGCTTCAGAAGAAGCAATACTGGTACCACTACAGGAGGCTTCAGAGATAATTCAAATAATGGCGGTTTCAGAGGGACTGGCAACAACGGTGGTTTCAGACAAGGAAATACTGCTAATGGAGGATTCAGAGGTCAAAATGGTGTAAGACCTCAAGGTGGATTCCGTAGTCAGGGGCAGCCGAGACCAAATTACAATTATCAGCAGCCATCTCAACCTAGAAATGACGGCGGCTTCAGAAATAACGGCGGTTACAATAATTCCAACAGTGGAGGCGGCTTCCGGTCAGGAGGCGGTGGCTTCGGCGGCGGAAGCGGCGGCGGTGGTTTCAGATCCGGTGGCGGCGGAGGCGGAGGCTTCCGAGGTGGCAGATAATTTAAATTAAAACTATTCAAAAAATAATGTTAAAAAAATCTTTAGCAATAATGAGTATTTCTGCTGCATTTTTTGCGCAGGCTCAAGATGTTTCAGTGATAAGAAATACGGTGGACGTTTATTCTAATGCACCGAATGTAGGTTCAGCGAAATTTAATGCCATGGCCGGATCCAACGGAGCTTTAGGGGGGGATGCGAATTCTCTTCTTACCAACCCAGCCGGTTTAGGAGTTGCGATTTCAGGGGAAGTTTCGGGAACGCTTTCTATCACGAGCAATAAAAATACATCATCTTATGCCGGATCATCTTACGGATACACAATCAATAAAGGTGATCTTGGAAATATAGGGGCAGTAATGACCTTTCAGCTGATGACGGAAAGTGCATGGAAGTTTATCAATATCGGGGTGAACTATTCGAATCAGTCAATAGATAATTATATTGAAACTCCGGGAAATGCTAATTTGGTTTATGAATTTCCTGATACATCACTTTCTTCATTTGGAAGACATGCTTATGACCGGTACGGTTATATGTCTAAAACAAGTTTTGGTGTAGGAGCAAATTATAACAATAATCTATACCTTGGAGCCGGATTGAACTTCTTCAATTCATCAATTGATCAGTCTGATACGGCTATTTTCAACTCTTTAGCAAACGGAAGCTCAGAATATTTCAGTAAGCAGAACACTCCTTTTTATGAAAGAGGGAATGGTTTCTCAGCCTCACTTGGGGTAATCGGAAAATTAAGCCCGAATTTCAGATTGGGTGCATCAGTTGAAACACCTACTTTTTGGAATATTGACAGAAGCTATAATTTCTACAACGACCCGATTTATGGAGATGATTATGCTGTTGAAGACAGAAAGCTGACATCACCTATGAAAGCTACTGTAAGTGCTGCTTTTATCGCCAGCAAAAGTTTTGCTTTAAATGTTGATTATACTTTAGGTCTTACGAAACCTAAATACAAAGTATACGGAGATGCAGAATCTGAACTTAATGATTTCTTTAAGGACAATTACAAAAATCTTTCAGAATTAAAAATCGGAGCAGAATACCGAATTAAACAGTTCAGATTAAGAGGCGGTTATGCTTATTCTTCAAGCCCGTTTGATGCTCTTGCTACTGACAGATATACCAATGATGGTGGCATAGCAACAGCATATTCTGATAACAAACTTATACTTAATGACAGAAATGCACTTTCAGTAGGTTTAGGATATGATTTCAAATCTTTTTACATTGATGCATCTTATCAGAATATAACTTCAAAGTACAGCAATCCGTTTTTGTATGGTGTTGTTGATAACAATTATGAAGCGGGATACTATTCTCCGAACCGTCTGATTACAAGTGATGCGTATGCAGTATCCGATGTGAAAAACGTAAGAAATAATTTCTTTATTACGTTCGGATGGAAATTCTAAGATAAATAGTACAATCAGATAAAAAAAGCTTCGGAAATTTTTCGAAGCTTTTTATTTTATCTAAAAAAATAATTTTTTAATGATGGTGTTCCAAATGAGAATGATCATGGAAAAGATGCATTACCAAAGCTAATGAAACGCCGAGAATAACAAGACCGATCTTTAGCCAGTCTATGTTATGGTTTTTATTGCTTTCAAAAATAATGACGGAAGAAATATGCAGGAATATTCCTCCTACAATTGCCAGAAAATAAGGCTGTAAATCTGGGTTAAAATAATTCCCCAACAACATCCCCATGGGTGAAGCTAGTGCAAACAGCGCTACAATCAGAAGAGAAGGATATGATGGTGCAGATTTGGATTCATGTTTTCTGTTAAATAAAAAAGCTCCCAAAATAAAAGAGATCGGAAGGTTATGAAAAACAATTCCCCAGAGATAGGGTGAAAGCTCATGTTCTTCACTGGCAAGAGGAATTCCCTCAATAAATGCATGAATGAATAGTCCCACCATTAAAGCCGCCGGAAGAATGTTATGATCGCTGTGATGATGGAAATGACCATGCTCAAAACCTTTGGTCAGAGCTTCCAGGATCATCTGCAATAAAACCCCGATGATTACGAAGATTCCAAGGCTGCTTCCTGTTTCTGCAGCATATACCTGCGGAAAAACTTCATTAAGGCAAATGGTAATAAGAAATCCCGCACTTAATATCAATAAGTTTTTGGCCAGTTTTTCCTTTTTGCCGAAATGTTTTCCCAGAAAAACCCCGGAAATCACACTTAAAATAAGTAAAAGAGCAGTTATCATTTTTTCTTAAATAAATTAATACAACGGGACGAATTTTCTTTGTCAAATGCATTCAGCTGATAATCTCCCCAGATTTTAACTCTTTCAAAACCACACTCCTCGGCGTACATATTGATCGTTTCCCGCGTGTGAAGTTTTACCTTTTCAAAAAAATGAAAGGGCTTTCCATCGTCTTCAAACCGGATATCTTTAATCACATGTCTGCCTTCTATTTTCTTGGTAATTTTAAACTCAATATCTCCGCGTGTTAGGGTCGACTCGGGAACGATATTTTTTCGTACAAATTCTTCATTCAGATAATCAAGAACAAAAAAACCGCCGGGTTTCAAAACGTCATACACCGATTGAAAGACTTTTTTGTCATCACTTTCATTATCGAAATACCCAAAGCTTGTAAAAAGATTGAATACGGCATCCTTAGGATCTGCATTGATGGGATTTCTCATATCATGAACACCAAATACTAATGTTTCGTTTTCAAACTGTTTGTCAAACTCAATACTTTTTCTTGAGAGATCGAGCCCCAGAACATTAAATCCTAATTTATTAAGAAAAACAGAATGTCTTCCCTTTCCGCAGGCAAGGTCGATAATCTTGGCATTTGGCGGTAACTGAAGGTCAGCCGTAAGTTTTGTGATGAAGTTTTCTGCTTCCGTATAATCTCTGTTACTGTAAAGCAAATGATAATAAGGGGTATCAAACCAAGATTCAAACCATTCCATAATGCAAAAATAACTAAATTTGTGCGTTAAAAGGAAAAAGTATTTAACATTGAAAGATTGAAACATTCAATGATGCAATAATCGGAATACCTAATCTTTTAATTCTTAAATATTTAAACTTTTAATAATAAGATATGGACATAGAAAATATAGAAATTCAGATAAAAACATTTTTCGGATTAGAACAGGTTTTAGCAGAGGAAATTAAAAAACTTGGCGGAAGAAAGGTGGAAGTGAAGAATAGGGCCGTTAACTGCGAAGGTGACCTCGGTTTTTTATACAAAATAAACTATTCTGCAAGAACAGCGTTGAAAATTTTGGTTCCGATTCATGAATTTAAAGCGTTTAATCAACATCAGTTCTATGACAGGCTTTTTAAATTCAATTGGGAAGAATTTATGGATGTTGAGCAGTCGTTTGCAATTGATTCTACGGTTAATTCGGAGACATTTAAGCATTCACAATTTGTCACCCTGAAAATGAAAGATGCGATTGTTGATTATTTCCAGGACAAATTCAAAAGACGTCCGAATGTTGAAACAAGAAATCCGGACATAAAATTCCACCTTCATATCGACCGGGAATTGATTACCATTTCACTGGATTCTTCAGGAGACCCTTTATTTAAAAGAGGATACAGACGAGAGCAGGGGGAAGCACCCATCAACGAAGTGTTGGCAAGCGGAATGCTTCAGCTGGCAGGATGGGACGGAAAAGGAAATTTCCTTGATCCGATGTGCGGTTCCGGAACGCTTTTGATCGAAGCAGCAATGATTGCTATGGATCTTCCGGCACAGATTTTCAGGAAAAGATTTGCTTTCCAGAACTGGAAAAATTACGATGCAGATTTATTTTCCAAAATAAAAGAATTCAGGGTCAACAGGATTAAAGAATTTACCGGAAAGATTGTAGGATATGATATTGACGCCAGAATGCTGAATGCCGCAAGAATTAACATTGAAGCTGCAGAAATGGAAGACGTTATAGAAGTGAAAAAGCAGAATTTCTTTGATTCTAAAAAAGAGCTTTTCCCGTTACTAATGGTTTTCAATCCGCCTTATGATGAAAGGATTTCCATTAATGATGACGATTTTTATAAGAAAATAGGCGACACTTTTAAAACAAATTATCCGAATACTTTAGCCTGGCTGATCTCTTCCGATCTGGAAGCCGTAAAGAAAATAGGTCTTCGGCCATCCAGAAAAATCAAACTGTTCAACGGGAAATTGGAAACACGTTTTTTACAGTATGAAATGTACGAAGGAACAAAGAAAGTCCACAAGCTGGAAAATTAATAATAAAACATCCAGAAAAGTTTTACTTTTCGGGATGTTTTTTGCTTGCTTAGGCTGTTTTTCTAAAGGTTATTTTTCCACAACTGGGTAAAAGATATAAAATCAGCAACGCTCAGTTCCTCAGCTCTCTTGTCCATAAATTCATGGGTTTTTAACGCTTCTGGAATATTCAGTACTTTCAGGGCATTCGATAATTTCTTTCTTCGCTGGTTAAATCCTGCTTTCACGATTTGCTTAAACAATACCTCATTTCCTGCGAGACCTTCTTTAGGATTTCTCGTCAGGCGGATAACTCCTGATTTTACTTTGGGAGGCGGATTGAACACATTTTCATGAACTGTGAACAAATACGTAGTATCATAATAGGCCTGTATTAAGACAGTAAGGATTCCGTAATCTTTGGTTCTCGGTACAGCGGCAGTTCTTTCAGCCACTTCTTTCTGGAACATACCCACCATTTCAGGAATCAGTTCGTAATGATCCACAATCTGGAACAGGATCTGCGAAGAAATATTATACGGAAAATTCCCGATAATAGCGATTTGCTCACCTTTGGTAAATTGAAAATCCTGTTTCAGGAAATCACCTACAAAAGTTTCTTCCGTTACTTTATCATAATTGTTTTTAAGATATTCAATAGATTCATTATCGATTTCCGCGAGGTAGATATGCTGGTTTTTTTCCAGCAGATATTTGGTAAGAACTCCCATTCCCGGTCCTACTTCCATGGTATTTTTATAGCCTTCAAAACTCAGACCTTCCACGATTTTTCTTGCGATGTTTTCATCTGTCAGAAAGTGCTGACCAAGATGCTTTTTTGCTTTTACACTCAATGTTTTTTATGATTTTATTAACAGTGATTTTCTCTTTTTCGTTCCCAAATTTCGGAAGTTTTTTTCTATTTTAGCCAAAAATTTTAATATTAATGGCTAAATCTGTAGAGGAGTTTAATAAGAAAAGGCTTAGGTCTAGTAATATTACAGTCGTAATAAGTATTGCCTTAGTGTTATTTTTATTGGGATTAATGGGGCTTATTTTAATCAATGCCCAGAAATATTCCGATTATATCAAAGAGCAGCTCGTTGTCAATGCGTACTTTGCTGAAAATTATAACGCTAAAGATTCTGTAAAGATTGCGAAAATGGAAGCTGAGGTTTTCAAGGAAATTCAGACACTTGCCCCGGTGAAAAAGGCAACTTATATTTCACGGGAAATGGCATCTCAGGAAGCTAAAAAAAGCATGGGTATTGATACTGATGCGCTTTTCGAAGAAAATATCTTTCCTTCATCTATAGAAATTGCCCTTAAACCGGAATATGTAGATCCTGCCAAAATTGATCAGGCTCTAAAGGTGATTAAAGCCGTTCCGGGAATTGCTGAAGTGAAAAACGACAGCACCCTGATGGTAGATGTTTACAATAACCTGAGCAGAATTTTAAAGTGGATCTTAGGTTTTTCCATTCTGTTCTTGATTCTGGCGGTTGTATTGATTAACAACTCGATCCGTCTGAAGATATTCTCCAAAAGATTTATTATCAAGACTATGCAGCTTGTTGGGGCCAAAAGAAGATTTATTCTTAAACCTTTCATCATTGAAGCAGTGATTCTGGGAGCCATTGGTTCCTTAATCGGACTTCTGGCGCTGTTTGGAGTTTGGTATTACTTTACAAGCCAGATCGGTTCTGCCTTTGTACAGGACAATAACCAGTATTTCTGGCTGGTGTTACTGGTAATTGGAGTGGGAATATTCATTACCGTGCTGAGTACCGTGGTTGCTACCTGGAGATTCTTAAGATCAAACGTTGACGATTTATATTATTCTTAAAATGAGCAAAAAAACAAATAAATTTTCCGCAGACGACTTCGGAAATGAGCCTAATGAAGTTCCTCAGGAAAATACCTTTTATTTCAGAAAGGAAAACTTTAAGTGGATGCTGATAGGTCTGGCATTTATCATCGTAGGTTTTCTTCTGATGATGGGGTCTGATGCCAATACGGTAGATGGGAAATTTGACCCGAATTCCTGGAACGACGGGATATTTTCTATCCGAAGAATCAGAATTGCACCTCTGTTTGTGGTGATTGGTTTTGCCATCGAAGTATATGCGATTTTAAAAAGAAAATAAACAATATTTTACATGTTAGCTTTGTCAGAGTTTAAAAACTTTGACAAAGTTTTTTTTGATAAATACAGAAAATTATGGATTTAATCAAAGCAATAATCATTGCGATTATCGAAGGATTAACAGAATATCTCCCGATTTCTTCAACGGCACATATGGGATTTACGGCCAGTTTAATGGGTTTGCCTGAAGATGAATTTTTAAAAATGTTCCAGGTTTCCATTCAGTTTGGGGCGATACTTTCCGTGGTCGTTGCCTACTGGAAAAAGTTTTTTGATCTTAAAAATTTACAGTTTTATTTTAAACTCGCTTTTGCAGTGATTCCTGCTCTTGTGCTGGGTTATCTGTTTGACGATAAAATTGAAGCTGTACTGGGCAACCAGATTGCAATCTCTTCGGTTTTAGTATTGGGTGGAGTTGTTCTTTTATTTGCAGATCAATGGTTTAAAAATCCTAAAATTGACGATGAAAAAGGGATTACCATAAAGAAAGCGGTTACCATCGGCTTTTGGCAATGTCTGGCCATGATGCCGGGAACCAGCCGTAGTGCAGCCTCTATTATTGGAGGGATGACTCAGGGCTTAACGAGAAAGGCTGCTGCAGAATTTTCCTTTTTTCTTGCCGTTCCAACAATGTTGGCGGTTACGGTATATTCTGTTTTTGTAAAAACGTGGGGAAAAGAAACGGCAAATCCACAGAAAGGATATGAGATGATTATGTCTTCACAGGATCATATGATCATTTTTGTTGTCGGGAATATTGTCGCTTTTATTGTTGCGTTAATTGCGATTAAAGCATTCATCGGTGTTTTGAATAAATATGGTTTCAAGCCGTGGGGCTGGTACCGTATCTTCGTTGGAATAGCTTTGCTGATTTATTTTTATTGGTTTCAATAATGAAAAATAGATTATTTACAAAAAAATTTGTTTATACATTTTGTTTGTTATTTTTTATTTTTTGTGGCTTTATATTTATCCCTTTAAATATCCATCCGTTTGCTTATAATGTAGGTTTAAAACATGATATTTTTGCTGTAAGTATTTTTATTTTTGCAATTATAGTTTTCATTTTCTTAATTAACAAAAAAAGAATCGCAATACGATTTATAAATATTTATCTCATATTAGTTTTATTAATTAATATTAAATCTTTTATGTCTTTATTTTTTAATAAATACTATGATTATTCCCATTATTATTATAAAGCTTTAATAACTATATTTTTAATAATTATTCTTTATCTTGTGAATAAATATAAAATAAAATTCGAGCAAGATGAAGGAATAAATAAGATTGGAAAAGAATGACAGCTGAAGACTTACAGTCAGGACAGATATTTTTACTGGACAAACCTTTGGATTGGACGTCTTTTCAGGCGGTCAATAAAATGAAATACAAGCTCAAAAGAGAGTTTAACCTGCCCAAAAAATTCAAGATAGGGCATGCCGGAACATTGGATCCCAGAGCTACCGGACTTCTGATCGTATGCTGTGGAAAATTCACAAAAAAAATTCCGGAAATCCAGGATGCGCCTAAAGAGTATTGGACAGAGATAAAAATTGGTGTTCAGACCGAATCCTACGATACCGAAAAACCCGAAATCCTTCATCAGGATTTTTCGCATATTACGGAAGAAAAGATCCATAAAGCTTTGGAAAAATTTGTAGGAGAAATTGACCAGACGCCGCCGGTTTTTTCCGCGATAAAAATTGAAGGGAAAAGAGCCTATGATTTGGCAAGGGCAGGAGAAGAAGTAGAAATGAAATCACGGAAAACAACAATTTTCTATATTAACGATGTTAAAATTGATCTTCCGCTGATAAGTTTTACTGTAGGATGTTCAAAGGGAACTTATATCCGGAGCCTGGCGCATGATATAGGACAGGAACTTGGTGTTGGTGCTTACCTTACCCAATTGAGAAGAACAAAAATCGGTGAGTATACTATTGAGGAGGCCACAGCCGATTTTTTAGAAAATGATTTTAGATTTAATCAGCCATGAAAAGATTACTAATAATATTTGCCTTAATTTCTTTTTCAGCAGCTTTCTCTCAGGAAGCCGGAATTTCAAAGCAGACGATGGGCTTTTATTTTAATCCGTCTCTGAATCTGGGTTTTAAACTGAATAAAGAAAAAGAAGCCCCGAATACAACACAATACATTCAAACCACACCACCAAGGAAATTTACCTATGGGATTACGGCAATCGGCGGTTACAATTTTCTTCCTAACTTTGCACTAGGAACCGGATTCAGGTACAGTTTTATTGAGGACAATTATCATTTAATTTATCTGATGGTACAGCCTAAATTCATATTTGATCCCGGTGACAGACCATTTTATGTTGAACTGAATTACGGAAAACAGCTTAATCATGCAGTGGTTTCAGATGCCGAATTTTGGGGAGCAAGATTGGGAATACAGGTTTCTTATTCAAAAAGGATCAGCCAGGAAGGAGGTATTTTCCTGGAGAGTCATAAATTAGGGAATTCAAATCCATTTTTTATCGGGATAAGCTATGGGGTGACGATTTTCAGCAATAAAAATTATACAGGTTACGGAGAAGATTAATGGAAAAAACGCGTATCAATAAATATTTATCAGAAGTCGGCTACTGCTCCAGAAGAGCGGCGGATAAACTTTTGGAAGAAGGAAGAATCAAGATCAACGGAAAAGTTCCGGAGATGGGAACCAAAGTTTCCGATGAAGATGTGATAGAAGTAGACGGCAAGCCGATTCGTGAGCCTCAGGAAGACCATGTGTATATTGCATTTAATAAACCTGTGGGAATTGTCTGTACTACAGATACCAAGCGCGAACAAAATAATATCATCGATTACATCAACCATCCAAAAAGAATTTTTCCTATCGGAAGGCTTGATAAACCGAGTGAGGGCCTGATTCTTCTGACCAGCGACGGTGATATTGTCAATAAAATACTTCGGTCAAGAAACAACCACGGGAAAGAATATATCGTAAGGGTCGACAAGCCGATTACGCCTAAATTTTTAGATAAAATGCGGAATGGTGTTCCGATTTTAGATACGGTTACCAAAAAGTGTGAGGTCGAAAAAATTGATGAAATGAACTTCCGGATTGTCCTTACACAGGGTTTAAACCGCCAGATCCGCAGAATGTGCGAATATCTCGGTTATGAAGTTAAAAAACTGAAACGGATCAGGGTCCTGAATATCAAGCTGGATCTTCCCATTGGAAAATGGAGAGACCTTACCGATGACGAACTTGCCACACTGCAGAAGCTTGTTGAAGATTCCAGTAAAACTTTTGATTAGCTAAGGTATTAACCGAAGTATATTTTTTAACCTCAGTTCGGAATAAGATAATTTTGTAACATCAATAGAAATTGGCTTTAGCCCATTCAGATCATGAATAAAAACGGGCCTTAGCCAAAACTTATTTATAGGTTTTAGCTAAAGCTTTATTTTGTTCCTTATTGAAACGTCGGGCTAAAGCCCGACGCTCCGGATACCTAATTTCAGTAAATCTAAGTTCCCGAATCATTTGAGATACAATTTCATCTTGGCCTCATATTGCGGTTTGATCTTTAAAAGTTTCCAGAGTTTCTTTTCGTCTTTTTCACTCAGACGGTAAAAAATGATTTTATCTGCGGAATATTTGAAATAAGGATGATTCTTCAGCCATTCTTCGGGAGCTTCGTAAATTGTATATCTTGCAACATTAGAAGTATTAAGCTGCGCTGTGGAAAGCAGTTTCTGCATCAATGGAATATCGATATTGTAGGTAGTTAAGATCTGATCTTTATTTATAAATCCGCCCAGTTTTTTTCTGAAACCGATCATGGAACCGGCTGCTTTTTCGTCAAATCCAAACTCTAAAAGCTGTCTGAAGGTAATCGCATTCAGATCAACTTTTGAAAAGTCTGTTTTTTCCTGCTGTTTCGCTTCGGGACGCGTATTGTCGACAGTACCCATAGATGCAGCATTTAATCTGATAAAAGGCTTCATCTCATTGAGCTTTTCGGCAGAAATCACAAAACACTTCTGAATATCCTCAATACTTTTAAAGCTTCCTTTTAAATTGCGGTCGCGGTAATTCACAATTGTCTGTGCCTGCTTATCTGAAAAGCCCAAAGATTTCCATCCTTCTGTATCTAAGGTATTCGGGTCAAAAGGGCGGTATTGAATTTTGGATGTATTAGAAATTGAATTGTTCGCATAACGGCTAAATCCGGCAGCTGTCTTTTCGGGAAGAATAAGATAACCCGACAGCTTCTGGTAATTTTCTTCACTGATGATAAAACATTCCCTGAATTTTTCTTTGCTTACAAAACTGCCGCCCAGATAGTTTTTATATTTAATAATTGCTTCTGCCTGACGTTCTGAAAAACCCATCTTTATCCAGTCATCCTTAGTATAAAGATCCGGATTGAATTTTCGGTGAACAGCTATTGATTTCTTTTCGAATTTAAAGCGGTTGATTTTTGCTTCACGGTTGCTGTCCGGTAATAAGAGAAAAGGCTCCAGTTCCGAAAACTTATCTTTAGAAACGGCAAAACATTTTCTGAACTGTTCTTTGGAGAGAAATTTCCCGCCTACGATCTTTTTATAGTTAAGAATGGTACCGGTCTGCTTCTCTGTAAATCCTAAATTCTTCCATTGCTTTTCATCCAGATCGTTAGGGTTAAATTCGGTCAGCTGTAAAGCTGCTATGTTATTCGTGATGAAATGTACATCTGAAAAATTTTCTTTCGGTTTGCTTCTGTAATTTTGAAAAGCAAATAAGATGATGAGCAGAAAGCCCATAAATGCCAGCTGTTGGTAATAATTTTTTTTCATTGCACCAAACTTAATAATTCTGTCAATTAATAGCAATGAGCGGTTTGCAATTGAATGATTTCAGAATATAAATTCAGAGAAATGATTGAAAAAAATAAGTTGGTAGAATAAAATGAATTTAAAATTTACTTATTCAGAATCCTTTTCCACCAAAGAATCCTTAAGTTTCAACAGCTCTGCTTTTACAAATTCCAGCCTGTCGATAAGGGTAATGGTTTCCGAGATTTTGCTGTTGGTGGTAAGGGCAATTTTGGCACCGTCGAGCGTATAGCCTTTTTCTTTTACGAGATGATAAATGATCTGAAGATTTTTGATGTCTTCCGGAGTGAAATAACGGTTGCCTTTTTTGTTTTTTTTAGGCTTGATAATGGGGAATTCCTGTTCCCAATAACGTATCAGTGAAGTGTTCACATCAAATGCTTTCGCAACTTCTCCTATGGAATAATACAGCTTATCGGGTAAATTTATCTTCATTTTTAGAATCCTAATTTTCAAAGATAAAAATTTTTTGATTTTCTTCGGCAATACTGGGTCTTAAAAGTTAATCTTTGCCTGGTTTTACGGTGCAAATCATATTCAGAACCGATACTTATTATTGTTTTTAGTATTTTTGATCTAAATTACATCCGGCGTGGAATCTATTTCAGTTCTCAATATTGATCTATTTCAGGGAGGCAGAAATACCTCAGATTTTTATTTCAGCACTCTGAAAAACCATTTGATTGTCGGTCACCGGCATTTGGAAAAGCCTCACCGGCACGATTTCTATGCTGCTATTCTTTTTACACAGGGTAAAGGCTTTCACGAAATAGATTTTCAGAAATATGAGGTTTCTTCGGGAAGTCTCTTTTTCATGTCTCCGGGGCAGATCCACAGCTGGGAGCTTTCTCCGGATATTGACGGCTATATTTTCTTTTGTTCCCAGGATTTTTATGAAATGCATTATGTGAATCAGAAGCTCAGGAGTTTTCCTTTCTTCGGATCGGTACATTTTCCCAGAAAGCTTCAGCTTGATGGCGGTCATTTACAAGAGTTTATTTCCGTTATACATCAGCTCGAAAAAGAATATCATTCTCAGTATTATATGAAAAATGGACTGATCTTGTCCCTATTGTCACAGATCTTTATTTCTTCAGCGAGGCTTTTTTCGAAAGATTTCGATCATCTCTCGTCTTCGGCAGGACTTTCTTATTTTAAGCATTATCAGGATTTTGAAGATTTGCTGGAAGAAAATTTTACTGCGGAAAAGTCGGTAGCATTTTATGCATCAGCCATGAAAATCTCCCCGAAACATTTAAACCGGATCATTCAGACTGTTGTTCATAAAACAGCAACAGATCTCATTACGGAAAGAGTTGTTTTGGAAGCCAAAAGAATGCTGATCTATCTTGATGAAAGCCTGGTGGAAATTGCGTTCCGTTTAGGATATGAAGAGTATTCCTATTTTGTGAGGGTATTCAGGAAATCTTCTGGAACCACTCCTACACAGTTTATTAAAATGTATGCATCATAATCCTGCTACAATACCAGTCGGAAAGGACCTTCAAAAACGGTCTCGAAAGCGTCTACAAGATTATCTTTTTCATCATAAACACCGATGGTCATATTTTGTTTTGAAAATTTAATCTCTTCTTCAGGGAAAGAAATATTAATATTTCCTTTTAATATCTGATCTCCTTTCACACTAATTTTTTCATTACCGAAAAATTGTATTTCTGCATGCTTAGGCTGTAGCACTTTTATGGTTAATGTTTTCTTATCATTGGACTTATTTAAAAATGTATAAATAAAAGTATTTGTTATTTTGCCATTTTTAACGAAAAATGTTGAGCCTGCAGGCTTGATGAATTTTGCTTCCATCGAGCCTCTATCATACATCAGAAATCCTAAAAATCCGATCAGCAGCGCAAGGAAAAAAGCAGTCGCTTTCATTCGGGAAGTAAATATGAATTTTTCCCTGTTTTCAATTTCAGCCTCCGTAGCGTAGCGGATGAGCCCTTTCGGCAGACCTACTTTTTCCATTACCTCATCGCAGGCGTCAATGCATGCGGTACAGTTTACGCATTCCAGCTGTTGGCCGTTTCTTATGTCTATTCCGGTAGGACATACGATAACGCACTGGTTGCAGTCAATACAGTCTCCTTTTCCTGTAGCTTTCCTGTCTTCATTGTTTCTCCATTTCGAACGGTTTTCACCTCTTTTAAAATCATAATAGACATTAATGGTGTTTTTATCAATCAGGACACCCTGCAGTCTCCCGTACGGACATACGAGGGTGCAGACCTGCTCACGCAGCCAGGCAAATACAAAATAAAAAGTAACCGCGAAGGCAATCATACCCAGGAATTTCAACGGATTGTCGACGGGTCCATCAGAAATAATTCTAAAGACTTCCTCATAGCCGACAATATACATGAACATAAAATTGGTAATCGTCACTGAAATAATGGCAAATATGAACCATTTTAAAAGTCTCTTTCTGATCTTTTCGGCATCCCATTCCTGTCGGTCGAGTTTCATCTGTTTGTTGCGGTCGCCCTCGATAAGATATTCTATTTTCCTGAATACGCTTTCCATGAAAATGGTTTGCGGGCAAAGCCATCCACAGAATATCCTTCCGAAAACCACGGTAAAAAGCATAACGAATATAACTGATGTTACCGCTCCCAATGCCAGAATAAAAAAATCCTGCAGATAAAACGGCTGTCCGAAAATGAAAAATTTTCGGTCGATCACATTAAACAGCAGAAACGGATTGTGATTGATTTTCACAAAAGGCAACCCAAAGAAAAGAGCAAGTAGAAGCACGCTTGTATAATTCCTGTAATTGGTAAATTTCCCCTTAGGCTTTCTGGGATATACCCATTTTCTTTTTCCGCTTTCATCCATTGTGCCTACCGAATTTCTGAAATTCTCATCGTCTTTTACCACTGTCTGAAAGCTGTTAGATTGCATATTCATCTTTTTTACGATTACGTTATGAGCCGGATAGAGTGACTGTTCCGGATATGCAAAGCTCATTAATAATGATTTTCTTTCCTAATATGATATGCTCTTTAAATAGGATTATCAGGACATTTTTAAAGTTGTTGATATCATTCATAAATAAAGAAATAATCTTTGAATCTGATTTTACAAATCGTAAATTGTGGCCTTAAAATTAATGTTGTATGAAAAATATTCTGCGGTTTGCTTCCGTTGGTTTGGTTTTAGCAGTAGTCAACTGCAAATCAGTAAATACCAATACTATGTTTTATGAAGATGTAAAACCGGAAAAAATTTCGGATCAGTTTACTTTTACGGAAGGTCCTTCCTCAGATAAAGAAGGAAATGTTTATTTTACAGACCAGCCTAATGATAAGATTTATTACTGGGACTGGAAAACCAATAAAATTGTTGAATTTTTAAGCAATACGGGAAGAGCCAACGGTACCCATTTCGACAAAGATGATAATCTTATCACCTGTTCTGATAATAAAGGTGAAATCTGGAAAATTTCAAAAGATAAGAAGATTGAAGTATTGCTGAAAAATGTTGATGGTAAAAGGCTAAATGGTCCAAATGATATATGGAATGATAAATTCGGAGGCATGTATTTTACAGATCCTTTGTATGAAAGGGATTACTGGGTAGATTTTAAGAAAGAAACTCCGCATAAAAGTCTGTATTACAGAAGCAAAGACGGAGCGGTAAAAAAAATAGAAACCTTTACGCAGCCTAACGGTATTATAGGAAGCGAAAAATTCAAAAAGCTGTACGTATCGGATATTGATGCCGGAAAAACCTATGTTTACGATATGTTGGGTGAAGGAAGGCTATCTGAAAAGAAACTTTTTTGTGAAATGGGTTCAGACGGAATGACTCTGGATAAGCATGGAAACGTATATCTTACGGGAAACGGCGTACATGTTTTCAATCACGAAGGAAAGAAAATTTACCATATTCCTATTGATGAGGATTGGACGGGTAATATTACTTTCGGCGGAAAAGACAACAATGTATTGTTTATAACCGCATCCAAATCCGTATATATTTTGCCCACGAAGGTAAAAGGGGTGGAATAAATAAAGGTCTTGCGAACCAACGGTGAAGCAATCTCAAAAATAATTGATTAATTAAATAGATCGGGATTGCTTCGTCGTTTCGCTCCTTGCAGTGACTGTATTAATAAGCTACTTCCATTTTCACTTTTTTACCTTTCAATTTTTCATTGGCCAGCTTGCGTAAAACAGAATTTACTTTATTTCTGGAAACAGCAACATAGGAAGTGGAGTCCTTCACTTCGATTAAACCGACGTCTTCTTTTTGCAGTTCGCCTTTTTTAAGCAGATAGCCTACGATATCCACTTTGTTCACTTTGTCTTTCTTTCCGGCACTGATGTAAATGGTCTGGAACAGTGTTTTCTCCGGAACTTTCTCAAATCCGGCAACACTTTCTATGGGAGTATCATTCTTAATGAATGGAAAATTCTCTTCCTCCGTCATGATGAGGTAAGCAAAACCTTTCGCATTCATTCTCGCTGTACGGCCGTTTCTATGGATAAAAGCATCTTCTTTCGGGGGTAATTGGTAATGAACGATGGATTCAACTTCAGGAATATCCAATCCTCTTGCTGCCAGATCGGTTGTGATTAAGATTCTCGCCGAATCATTTCTGAATTTTAAAAGCGCACGTTCTCTTTCATCCTGCTCCATCCCTCCGTGGAAAGTTTCCCTGTCGATGCCTTTCTGACGCAGCAGCTCAGAAATTCTGTCAACGGCATCACGGTGATTACAGAAAATCAGGGTTCTCTTATTTCCTATCTTACAGATTAAATTAAATAAGGTATCAAGCTTTTCTTCGGATGTCGTCATTACTTTTTTTAACTGAATATCAGGCTTTGCTTCATTTAATTTTAAAAAGTTGATAACTTTTTCATCTTTAAGTCCGGTAAAGGCCGGAATCTCATCCATCGCGGTTGCAGATGTCAGAATTCTTTGCGAAAGACTTTTTAATGACTGACAGATAAATTCCATATCATCATGAAAACCAAGCTCCAATGCTTTGTCAAACTCATCCAGAACAAGTGTCTGAATCGTTTTCGGATCAAAATTATTATTTCTTATATGGTAAACTACTCTTCCCGGAGTCCCTATCAATACTGCCGGAGCTTCGATGAGATTATTGACTTCGATTTTTTTGTCGTGACCACCGTAGCAGACCGAAACTTTAAAATCTGTTCCCATCGATTTAAAAACCTGCTCAATCTGCAATGCCAGTTCTCTTGCCGGAACTAAAATTAAAGTTTGGATTCCGGATGTATTTTTCTTTAAATTTCTAAGTACAGGCAATAAGAAAGCAAGCGTTTTCCCCGAACCGGTAGGAGAGAGCAGAACAACATCCTGGCTGTTTTCCGTTGCTTTATAAGTAGATTTCTGCATCTGATTCATATCCTGAATCTGCAGTTTTTCGTAGATAGATTGTAGTTCCATGGGTGCAAAGATAGTGAATTTACATGGCGACAATGAAGGAGTTTGAGAGACGGGATTTTGTTTATTGTTTTAGATCATTCATCCGTTTAAGAATCTCTTTCCCCCGAACAAGAGTAACATTGTAAGTCTGTTCGGGATTATGTATTGCTTTTTCATATAAATATCTGGCTAAATTATTATTTCCCTGCACAAGATTAATGAATCCTAAGATTTCATATAAAAAGTTTTGCATTTTGGAATCTGGATTGTTCTGAGCAGATAAATACGTTAAAATCCGTTGTGCTGCATCAATTTTGGGATCTTTATATTGTTTAATTTCATATCCAATAGGCTTGCTGAACCAATAATCCCACATGCTGCCGTTATTGTGCTCATTCCATGAATACTTTATAAGTTGTAAGGCGACTTCCAGTAAGGCAGGATTTAAATTTTTATTTTTTGGAGATGTTCTGCTTTCCTCAATATAACGATCAATGGTAGACTCCATTCCTTTATCCTTCATTTCCTGGAAAATAGATTCTTTAAGGTATAGGGCGTGATTTTTTGAGAAACTTTCATAAGCAAAGGAAGGAGGAAAGTGATCTGCCAGATTTTCTATTCTGTATCCTTTTTTCAGCTCAGCTTTTAAATCAATTTTATATACTGTATTATAATCATGGAAAAGATAGACGTAGATAATGCCTTTTTTTAGATCGCATATCGTAGAATATAGAGTGTTCAGCTCTCCTTCCTGATGGGTTTTATCCAGAATGGTTTTTAGAAAATTAATGTTGTTTTCCTTAGATTCCGAGAGCATTTCATTGGCGATTTCAGGTCTTCTGCATGCTAGTTTTCCATTGATCATATTGCAGTTTGAATTGATCTGAAAGTCTCCTTTTTTTTCAATAATACCTTTTGGATTGATCAGTACGGAGTTTCCTTCCTTATCAGCTAATAAGACCTGAGACTGGGAGATGTAATCATATTTTTTTAAGATTACGAGGGCCTCTTTTACGTTTTTACATTTTCCTAAAACCTCCCACATAATATCGCCTTTATAAGGATTTGTCAGGTTGAGCTTACTTAAATCATAATTGGCTGCGGCATAATCAAAAAACAGCCCATGTTCATTCATTGCTGAAGCAATTTGCATATCCGGCGCTCCGAAACAAACAGAAGCATAGCGGGCTTTGGTAGCCGGGTTATACCATATTCTGTTAAAAGGTGTAGTATCGTCTTCATTAGCCGCTGCGTATACTTCTCCGCCTCTGGAACATGAAAAAATAGTGCATGCTTTTGCCGTACCTGGGCCGTATATAAGGATACTCATCATCATTAAAAAAATAGTTTTATTCATAATATATAGTTTTTATATTAGTTGTTTGATTGTTGTAAATAAATGTTGTTAAATGCTTAAATAAAATTTAAGATAAATCACGCCTTTTTTTAATTATAACTTTTCTAATCATAACAGAAAGAAAATCTGCTTGTTATTATAAAATAAAACTTGTACCTTTGCAGCCACTTTTGTGGCGAAAAGGTTTGAAAAGTAAATAACTATAAATTAATTACTTCCGTATTTTTCAATTCACATTCATTCAAACCGTTGAAAGAGAAGGAATACAAATTTTATTAGAATTATGTCAAAAGAGACAAATTCAGCAGAATTATTATTAAACCAAAACGTAGCACCTGAACAATTTGACTGGGATTCTTTCGAATCTGGTCTTGATGCTGATGCTAGAAAAGAGAAAAGCGATCTTGAAGAAATCTACAACGGATCTTTAAACAACCTGGACGATAACGACGTATTGGTTGGTAAAGTAGTTAGATTAACTGACAAAGAGGCTATCGTAGACATCAACTTCAAATCTGAAGGTGTTATTTCTCTTAACGAATTCCGTTACAACCAAGGCCTTAAAGTAGGGGACGAGGTAGAAGTAATGGTAGACAGAAGAGAAGACAAAACCGGTCAGCTACAATTATCTCACAGAAAAGCAAGAACGCTTAAAGCTTGGGATAAAGTAAACGAACTTCACGAAACAGGTGAAATCGTAAACGGTTTTGTAAAATCAAGAACTAAAGGGGGTATGATCGTAGATGTACACGGAATCGAAGCATTCTTACCTGGTTCTCAAATTGATGTTAAGCCAATCAAAGATTACGATCAGTTCGTAGGTAAAACTATGGAGTTCAAAGTTGTGAAAATCAACCCTGAGTTCAAAAACGTAGTTGTATCTCACAAAGCATTGATCGAAGCAGATATCGAAGGTCAGAAAAAAG
>Ga0308157_10000408_pt1 | contig 148637 bp, 139 predicted proteins | sample PhyBR1_FD_201035 | JGI IMG/M metagenome (GOLD analysis project Ga0308157, IMG submission 201035) | Phyllosphere microbial communities from UC Gill Tract Community Farm, Albany, California, United States - DLSLB.R1 | ecosystem: Host-associated > Plants > Phyllosphere > Unclassified | place... | reverse complement strand
AGCTCGATAGCGCCGATGGTACTGCACTCGGGAGGGTGTGGGAGAGTAGGTCGCCGCCGGACATCTTCACTGGGAGTGGAGGAGTGCTGGAACCCCTGAACTGGGTGTTCGCCTCCTCCACTCCCTTCTTTCATGCCTGAGCTTCGGATGGTCGTCTGAGCTGTTCTGCTTCGGGATTCATCTTCCAGAAGCCTGTGGCGCTGTATTCCTCGCCCGAAGCGCAGCCGGCCATCTGTCAGGCGAGAGATGCCGGCCTGGCCGTAGACTTCCTGGTTCGACCGCGCGAGATTCCGACGACACGCTGCGAGGTGACGGCGATGGCCGCATCGGCCACGAGGACCACTGACAGCGGGGCGCCGGCGACGCCGTCGGGCCTCGCCGGGATCGCGGCGAGGTGGTGGGATGCTCTGCGCCGACCCGAGGTCGTGACCGACCTGCTGCAGATCTCCAAGTGCGTGCTCGCCGCTACCGCGGCGTGGTGGTTCGCGAAAGACGTGCTGTACTCAGAGATGCCGTTCCTCGCGCCCTGGACCGCGCTGCTCACCGTGCACGCGACGGTGTACCGCTCCTTTGCCCGTGGCATCCAGTCGACGGTGTCCTCCGGAATCGGTGTGCTGCTCTCCTACCTGATCGGCACATTCCTCGGCGTGGAGCTGTGGACCTTCGCGCTCGCGCTCCTGGTGGGTCTGGTCGCCTCGCGCCTGTGGTGGATCCGCGACGAGGGCGTGGCGATCGCGACCACCGCGATCTTCGTGCTCGGCTCCGGGTTCGGGGAGCAGGCACCCCTGCTTGTCGAGCGACTGATCGAGGTGGGCGTCGGAGTCCTCTTCGGCGTCGTCGTCAATGTCCTGGTGATCCCGCCGCTGCGGGATGCGCAGGCAGCCCGCTACGTGGACCGCATCAACCTGCTCATGGGCGAGCTGCTCGAGGACATGTCAGCGCAGTTCGAGCACTCCTGGGACGTCGACCGTGCCGAGGCGTGGGCAGAGCGCACCACCGAGATGCAGGGGATGGTGACCTCTGCGTGGCAGAGCGTCCGCTTCGCGAGGGAGAGCAGCTGGGGGAACCCCAGGGTGCACGGCATGGGTCCGCTGCGCAGACGCCGGGGCGGCGCGGCCGAGCAGCCCGCCGACTACGGCGAGATCCTGGAGCGCGTCGGCGAAGGCATCTCCCACCTCGAGAACCTCACCCGCACCCTGCGGGAGGCGAGCTACACCGAGGGGGAGTGGGACGAGAGGTTCAGAGAACGCTGGTCCGTCATCATGCGCGACGCCGGCGCATCGATCGCTGATCCCGACGCGGACGTCGAGCCGGTCCATGATCGCCTGAACGAGCTCGCCGTCGACATGTCCGAGGACGACCGCATGCCCGCGTCCACCTGGCCGACCTACGGTGCCCTGATCCGCAGCCTGCAGCACATCGCGGTCGTGGTCGACGACGTCGCGTCCGCGCGCGAGGCCCGTCGGCGCTCCTGAGCCTTCCAGGGGCGCGGCATCGCGCCGTGCTCTCCCGGGCGACACCCACACACCGACGGCTCCGAGCGCATCGTGATCCGGTGACCCGCCGCGTCGGCGTCGCAGGGTCGAGAGGCGCCCGTTGCCACCACCGGTCGCACGTGCCAGCCTGGCAGGCATGTGCCGCAACATCCGCCCCCTCCACAACTTCGAGCCCGAGGCCACCTCGCAGGAGGTGCATGACGCCGCGCTGCAGTACGTGCGCAAGGTCAGCGGGATGACGAAGCCCTCGCAGGCCAACGCCGAGGTGTTCGAGCGGGCGGTCGCCGAGATCGCCCACGCCACCGAGCACCTGCTCGCGGATCTGGTCACCTCCGCTCCGCCCAAGGATCGCGAGGTCGAGGGGGAGAAGGCGCGGGCGCGGAACGCGAAGAGGTTCGGGGCGGCCGCCGCGTCCTGACCGTTCTCAGCATGAAGGGGCCTCCAGCGGCACGGTGAGGAGCTCAGCTCCACGCCGTGCCGCTGGAGGCCCCTTTCTGCGGATCAGCCGAAGCCGGAGCCGAGCAGTCGGTGCAGGGGTCAGCAGACCGCGGGGACCCCGTCGGTCGTGGTCGGCGCCTCGACGGCGGTGCGCGCCTGCTGGCGACGGTGCACGGCGAAGGACCAGCCGGCGATGCCCAGGCCCGCGATCGCGAGGGCCACACCGGTCCAGGCCGGGGCGAGCAGGCCCCAGCCGGCGGCGAGCACCGCGGCGCCGAGAGCGGCGCCGAGCGAGTTGCCGATGTTCAGCGCCGAGTGGTGCAGCGCCGCGGCGAGGGAGGGGGCGTCGGGGGAGGCGTCCAGCAGGAACAGCTGCAGGGACGGCCCCATGAACTGCGAGGTGATCGCCAGGGCGAACAGCAGCACCATGCCCGCGACCGCGTTCTCCGCGACCAGGGCGAAGATCGCGAGGCTCGCCGTCATGCCGATCAGGCCCGTGAAGATCGTGCCGTAGAGGCTGCGATCCGCGGCGCGGCCGGCGAGCACGTTGCCCACGGTCATGCCCACGCCGAACACGAACAGCGCCACCGGCACGGCGCGCTCGCCCAGGCCCATCACCCCCGGCACGATCTCGCCGATGTAGCTGTAGACCGCGAACATGCCGCCGAAGCCGATGGAGCCGATGCCGAGCGCGAACCACACCTGCGCCCGGCGCAGCGCCCGCAGCTCCCCGCGGATCGAGCCGGTCACGCCCGCGCCCTCGGGCTCGGGCACCAGGCGCCAGATCGCCAGAGTGCTCGCCGCCGCGACGACCACGACGATCACGTAGGCGGAGCGCCAGCCGACGACCTGGCCGAAGGCGGTCGAGGCGGGCACGCCCAGCATCGTCGCGACCGTCAGCCCCAGCATCACCAGCGACACCGAGCGGGCACGCCGACCGGGAGGGGACAGGCGGGCCGCGACCAGGGACGCGACGCCGAAGAACGCCCCGTGGGGCAGGCCCGCGACGAAGCGCGCCGCGGCCAGCACCGAGAAGGTGGGCGCCATGGCGGAGAGCAGGTTCCCCAGCCCGATCAGCGCGATCAGCAGCACCAGCAGTCGGGCGCGAGGCACCTTCACGGCCGCGATCGTCACCAGCGGCGCGCCGATCACCACGCCGAGCGCGTACAGGGTGATGAGCATGCCGGCCTGCGGGGTCGTGACCTCGAGATCGCGCGCGATCTGCGGCAGCAGGCCCATGGAGGCGAACTCGGTGGTGCCGATCGCGAAGGCGCCGAGCGCCATCGCGAGGATGACCAGGCGCAGGCGTCCGGGGGAGAGCGGCGACTGGGGCGCGTGGGACTGCGACATCGAGGGACCTCCGGCGCGGGACGGGACGGAACTCGCTGCCGACGCTGGAAGCGGTGGGGACCGGTCGATCGTATCGGCCGGGGCGGGGACGGGACCAGGGAGGGGTGAGCCATGGGACGGGGCAGGGCAGAATCGTCTCCATGGCACGCACCCTCGCCCCCGGCCAGCGCTCCCGCATCTTCACGCTCGACGTGGACAGCGGTGAGCGCACCCTCGTCCACGAGTCGGACCGGACGCTCTACGAGGCCCCGAACTGGTCCCTTGACGGCAGCTCGCTGTACGTCAACGGCGACGGCCACCTGTTCCGCCTCCCCGTCGGCGCCGGCTCCGCTCCGGAGAGGATCGACCACGGCGACCTCCCCGAGCTCAACAACGACCACGTCCTGGACCCCGACGGGGAGCACATCTTCGTCTCCTGCATGGACTGGCACATCTACCGCGCCCCGCTCGCCGGCGGCACCGCCCGACGCGTCACGAACGACGACGGCCGCCTCCACTTCCTCCACGGCGTCAGCCCCGACGGCACGACACTCGCCTACATCGGCCTCACCGCCGACGCGGACGGGAACTGGTCCCCGCCGAACGTCTTCACGATCCCCGCCGCGGGCGGCGAGGACGTGCAGCTCACCGACGACGAGTTCCCCGACGACGGGTCCGAGTACTCGCCCGACGGGCAGTGGATCTACGTCAACTCCGAACGGGCCCGCACCGTCCCCGGGCACGCCCAGCTGTTCCGCATGCGGCCCGACGGCACCGGCATCGAGCAGCTCACCTCCGACGAGCGCGTGAACTGGTTCCCGCACGTCTCGCCCGACGGCAGCCGACTCGCCTATGTCAGCTTCCCGCCCGGCACCGAAGGGCATCCCGCGGACAAGGACGTGATCGTGAGGCTGTGCGCCGCCGACGGCTCCGGGATCCGCGACCTCGCCCGGGTGTTCGGCGGCCAGGGCACGATGAACGTGCACAGCTGGTCCCCGGACGGGCGGTCCATCGCCTACGTGGACTACCCGGTGAGCGGGATGCACGACTGAGCCCGCCCCGACCCGGCTCGTCGCTCCCGCCTCGCAGACTCCTCGGAGCGCTCACGGCGACTCCCGGTACCCTGCTCGCAGCCGGTCGCAGCCGCCCGGCCCCTCGATCCGATGCGGAGCGTCATGGAACAGATCACCGTCGCCGGACATCCCGAGCCCGTCCCCACCTCCGAGGTCGCCGCCGCACTGCTGCGGCGCCGCCTCGACGAGGTCCGCGAGAGTCGTGGGGAGGAGGCTGCGACGCGCCTCGAGACGATGATCGGGGAGCGGATCGGCACGCTGCTCGAGGGAGGTGCTCCCAGCATCGACGTGGCGACCATGCGCTCGATCGTGGAGTACATCGAGCTGCCCTCGGAGGACGAGCCCGAGCCCACCGGCCTCGGGAAGGTGTTCGCGGACCTGAAGGACAAGGCCTCCCAGCGCGGCTACGGCGGACGCATCGGCTGAGGTCCCGCCGAGGTCGGCGCATCCCGAACGCCACCCGTGGTTTCACTTATGGGGTGCATTAGCTAGCCTGGCGGGCATGATCCTCACCGGCCTCCTCCTCGGCGCCGTGCTCGGCTACGTCCTGCAGCGCTCCCGGTTCTGCGTCACCGGGGCGTTCCGCGACCTCTACCTCACCCGCTCCACGCGCTACTTCACCCCCTTCCTGCTGGCCATCGCGATCCAGGCCGTCGGCGTCGCCGCACTGGCCGGCGTGGGCGTCATCGCCCCGGAGCCCGCCTCCTTCGCGCCGCTGGCCGTGATCGGCGGCGGCCTCATCTTCGGCGTCGGCATCATCATGGCCGGCGGCTGCGCGACCGGCACCTACTACCGCGCCGGCGAGGGCCTCATCGGCTCCTGGGTCGCGCTGATCTTCTACGCCCTGTTCGCGGCCGTGATGAAGTACGGCCCGCTCGGCGGCTTCACCGAGGCCGCCCGCGCCCGCACCGTCGCCGACGCCACGCTCCACGAGACCCTCGGCGTGAGCGTCTGGGTGCCGGTGATCGCCTTCAGCGCGATCGTCGCGGTGCTCGTCGTGCGCGAACGGCGCAGGGCCACCGCGCGCCCCTCGCTGCGCCTGCCCGCCCGGCGCACCGGCCTCGGCCACTACCTCGCCGACATCCCCTGGAGCCCCTGGGTGGGCGGCGTGCTGCTGGGCCTGATCGCGATCGCCGCCTGGGTGCTCTCCACCGCCGCGGGCCGCAACGGCGGGCTCGGCATCACCACCCCGTCGGCCAAGATCGCCACTTTCCTGACCACCGGCGACGTGACCCTCGTGGACTGGTCGGTGATGCTCGTGCTCGGCATCCTCGTCGGCTCCTTCCTCGCCGCGAAGCTCTCCGGCGAGTTCCGCTGGCGCGTCCCGGACGCCCAGACCATGCTGCGCAGCGCCGGCGGCGGCGTCGCGATGGGCGTCGGCGCCGCGCTCGCCGGCGGCTGCACGATCGGCAACTCCCTGGTCGAGACCAGCCTGTTCAGCTACCAGGGCTGGGTCTCGCTGGTCGCGATCATGCTCGGCACCTGGGGTGCGGCCTGGTTCTTCCTGCAGCGTCCACAGCGCGCCGCCGAGGCCTCCCGCCCCGCTCCCGTGCTCACCCCCGCCTCCTGACCTCAGCCCCTCTCCCGGAAGGACCGCCCATGGCCGCCTACACCCTCCAGACCAACGGCTCCGTCTGCCCGTTCCCGCTGATCGACGCGAAGAGCGCGATGGAGCAGCTGACCACGGGCGATGACCTGATCATCGACTTCGACTGCACCCAGGCCACCGACTCCCTGCCCCAGTGGGCCTCGGAGGCCGGGCACGAGGTCGTCGCCTTCGACCGCACCGGCGAGGCCGGCTGGACGATCACGGTGCGCAAGGGCGCCTGAGACGGCTGGTCCCGAGCTGGCTGGACCGGGCCGACGGCCGGGTGCGGGCGGCGCCTGTGCGCCCCCGCACCCGACTGTCGTCCCGCGAGCGCCGTGGCGCGCTCCCCGGGGCCGCAGGGATCAGAGCCGCGGTGTCGGCAGGTACACGGTGCCGCCGCGCTCCCGGAACTCCCGCGACTTCTCGGCCATCCCCTCCTGGGCGATCCGCTCCTGGGAGGCGGCGTCGCCGTAGGCGTCGCGGATGTCCTGCGAGATCCTCATCGAGCAGAACTTCGGCCCGCACATGGAGCAGAAGTGCGCGGTCTTCGCGGGCTCGGCCGGCAGCGTCTCGTCGTGGTACTCCTCGGCCAGCTGCGGATCCAGCGAGAGCCCGAACTGGTCCCGCCAGCGGAACTCGAAGCGGGCCTTCGACAGGGCGTCGTCCCGCTCGCGGGCACCGGGGTGCCCCTTGGCGACATCGGCCGCGTGGGCGGCGATCCTGTACGTGATCACCCCGGTCTTCACGTCGTCGCGGTCCGGGAGCCCGAGGTGCTCCTTCGGCGTGACATAGCAGAGCATCGCGGTGCCGTAGCGGGCGATCTCCGTCGCGCCGATGGCGGAGGTGATGTGGTCGTAGGCCGGGGCCACGTCGGTGACCAGCGGGCCGAGCGTGTAGAACGGTGCGCCGTCGCACAGCTCCTGCTGGCGCTCCACGTTCTCGCGCACCAGGTGCAGCGGCACGTGCCCCGGGCCCTCGACCATCACCTGCACGTCGTGCTCCCACGCCCGACGGGTCAGCTCCGCGAGGGTGTCGAGCTCGGCGAACTGTGCGGCGTCGTTCGCGTCGGCGAGGCAGCCGGGTCGCAGCCCGTCGCCGAGGGAGAAGGAGACGTCGTAGCGCGCGAAGATCTCGCACAGCTCGTCGAAGTGCTCGTAGAGGAAGTTCTCCCGGTGCCGGGCCAGGCACCAGCCGGCCAGGATCGAGCCGCCGCGCGAGACGATCCCCGTCACCCGGTTCGCCGTCAGCGGCACGTAGCGCAGCAGCACTCCGGCGTGGATCGTCATGTAGTCCACGCCCTGCTCGCACTGCTCGATCACGGTGTCCCGGAAGATCTCCCAGGTCAGTGCGTTCGCATCCCCGTTCACCTTCTCGAGCGCCTGGTAGATCGGGACGGTCCCGATGGGCACCGGGGAGTTGCGCAGGATCCACTCGCGGGTGGTGTGGATGTCGTCCCCGGTGGAGAGGTCCATGACGGTGTCCGCGCCCCAGCGGGTGGCCCATTCGAGCTTGGAGACCTCCTCGGCGATCGAGGAGGTCACCGCCGAGTTGCCGATGTTCGCGTTGACCTTCACCAGGAAGCGGCGCCCGATGATCATCGGCTCCGCCTCGGGGTGGTTCACGTTCGCGGGGATGATGGCGCGACCTGCCGCGACCTCGCTGCGCACCAGCTCCACGTCGCAGCCCTCCCGCAGCGCGACATAGCGCATCTCCGGGGTGATCTCGCCGCGACGGGCGTAGTGCATCTGGGTGACGCGGCGGCCCGGGAGGGACCGCAGCGGGGGCCTGTTCTCGCCGCGCCACTCGGCGCTCGCCTCGCCGCGGCGCACCGCACCCCGCCCGTCGTCGGACAGGTCCCGGTCGCGGCCCGCGTACTCCTCGATGTCACCGCGGTCGCGGATCCACCGCTCGCGCAGCGGCGGCAGGCCCTCCTCCGGGATGCAGCCGGGACCAGCGGTGCGGTACACCTCCAGCGGCGGGTTGTCCGTCCCGGCGGGGGAGGGGTCCTGGGCGATGCGGGTGACGGGCACCCGCAGCCCGTGCGCGGGGTCCTCGAGATGGCCGAGGCTGTGGGTGGGGTAGTTCTCAGGGCGTGCGGACATGCAGTCGCTCTCCTTCTTCCTTCGCCGGCATGACCCGGAGCAGGTTCGGTCGGTGCTCGAACCGCGACAGTTCGATCTCAGCCCGTTGCGACGGGCACCCGAGGGATCGGCGACGACCGTAGCAGACGCACGCGGTCGCGTCCGGGGCGTCCGCCCGGGCCGTCGCCATGAGCGCGACTGCATCGCGACGGGGCGCCCACCTGCGGTGGACGCCCCGTCGCGGAGCTGCGGCCGGAGGGACCGGCTGCGGGGTCAGGCGTGCTGCGCCGACTCGGCGATGCGGCCGGTGTTCTGGGCCGTGCGCACGGTCGCGACCGCGAACTCGAGGCCGAGGCGCATCGCGATCAGGGCGATCACCGAGGGGATCCAGCCGAACAGGATCGCGAGGATCAGCGGGACCGGGCTGAAGCTCGGCTCGCCGAAGTAGCTGTTCATGCTGCCCCACATGAACCCGAACATGATCCCGCTGACGATGTTGCTCAGCCACATCAGCGCCGCGACGACGAACGCGATGATGTAGAGGAAGGACGAGAACTTCACCGTGATGAAGCTGGAGAAGCTGAAGTCCACCATCGAGCGGAAGAATCCTGCCTCGCGGCCGCCGGCCGGCCGCTGATCGGTCGTGGCCTGCGGGCCGGTGGCCGGGCTGGGCGCGGAGCCCCAGGCGGGCTGCTCGGCAGCGGGCTGGCTCGGCGTGCCCTGGCCGTAGGAGGCGCTCTGCCCGTACGGGGGCGAGGCGGGCGTGCCGCCCTGCGGGTCCTGCGGCTGATTCAGATCGGTCGGCTGGCTCGGGTCCTGCGGCTGGTGCGGATCGGTCGGCTGCGACATGGCGGAGGATTCCTTCTGCTCGGAGGGGACGGCGGGGAGGAGCCCCGCGGCGCCCCCGCGCCGACCGCTCACCCCCAGAGGGACTCACCGTAGCCCGAGTGCGGTGACGGCGGCCACCAGGTCTTGCCCGTGGGCGGAACGGAGAGCGGGCACCGGAAGCCGCCTGAAGGTCAGGCCCCGAGGCTCATCTCGGCGTCGCACGCTCGATGATCTCCCGCATGCGCGCCGCTGCCTGCGCCTCGTCCCCGTCGCCGATCGCCGCCGCGACCTCCTGGTGCAATCCGAGGTCGTGCCGGTCGGGCGCCTGCTCGCCCCGCTCGACGAGCGCGCGATGACGCAGCCCCTCCTCGACCACGGCGCGGAGCCGGCTGAGCATCGCATTGCCGGACAGGGCGAGGACGCCTGCATGGAAGGCGCGGTCCGCGGCCAGGAAGTCCCCGGACTCGGGCCCGTCGGCCGCCTCGACCATCGCGGTCACGTCGGCGTCGAGCTCCCGGGTGTCGCCGCGCCCGGCTCGGACCTCGCGGGCGGCGGCCGCCGCGGCCGCGGGCTCGACCGCGTGGCGCAGGGACCGCAGCTCCGCGACCTGCCGCGCCGAGTCCGGACCCTCGAGGCGCCAGCGGATCACCCGCGGGTCCAGCAGGTCCCAGTCCTCCGCAGGGCGGATGCGCAGGCCGACGCGCCTGCCGGCGCTGAGCATGCCGAGCCCGCCGAGCACCCGCGTGACCTCGCGGACCACGCTGCGCGAGGCGCCGGTGCGGGCGATGAACCCCTCGATCGTGTCCGCGGCGCCGGTCTCCAGCTCACCGCCGACGATCCCGGCGCCGAGCTGGTCCAGGGCGCGGTCGAAGGCGCTCGAGGGCACGGTCATGCCTGCGAGACGGGGGAGATGACCAGCTCGTCGATGCGCACGTGCGCGGGGGAGTCCAGCACGAAGCAGGCGGTGCGGGCGATGTCCTCCGCGGTGAGCATCCGTGCGCGGGCCTCGGCGTCCGGCACGGAGGGCCGCTGGTCGAGGAAGTCGGTGGCGACATCGCCGGGGCAGAGGTGGCAGGACCGCACTCCGTGCGCCGCCTCCTGCTGGTTCAGGGTGCGCACCAGCGAGCCGAGCGCCGTCTTGCTCGCGGAGTAGGCGACCCCCGCACCGGGCTGGAAGGACCAGCCGGCGAAGGAGGAGATCACCACCACCTGCCCGCCGCGCCCGCGCAGGTGGGGGAGGGCGGCGTCGACCGTGGAGGCGACTGCGGTGAGGTTCGTGGCGACGATCGCGTCGAACTCCGTCAGGTCCTGATCCTCCCAGCGCCGTCGCGGCGCGTTCAGCCCGGCCGCGAGCACGAGCGCGTCGATCCCGCCGAGCTCTTCGACGATCCGCGCGGCGGTCTCCCGCACGGCCTCGCGGTCCTGCACGTCCAGCGGCGCGACCAGCGCGCTCCCGCCCTCCTCGCGGATCTCCGCGGCAAGCTCCTCGAGCACCTCACGGCGTCGGCCGCTGAGCGCGACCGTCCAGCCCGAGCGCGCCGCCCGCAGCGCCGTCGCGCGCCCCATGCCGCTGCCCGCGCCGGTGATCCACACCGTGCGCCGGGCGCCCGGGCCCGCTCCGGGCGTCGACTGCTCCCGCGTCTCCGTCTGGTTCGTCGTCATCTCGCTCCTCCTCGGGCGTCCTCGCCGTCCGGTTCTCCGTGGCGCCTCCGCAGCCCCATGGGCCGCCGACACCCAATAGTATGACTATTGAGCGCGGCCGACGGGCCGCATACCGAGCGCGGCGCTGACGCCGCAGGAGAGGACAGGGCGATGGAGCTGGATCTGCGGGACAGGGTGGTCGTGGTGACCGGGGCGGCGCGGGGCATCGGCGCCGTGATCGCTGCGCGCTTCGCGGCCGAGGGCGCGAGTGTGGTCGCACTGGACCTCGCCTTCGCGGCGGGGCAGACGGCCAAGGGGCCCGCCGTCGAGCAGCTGGTCTGCGACATCGCCGACCCCGACTCCGTGCAGGCCGCCGTCGAGACCGTCGTGGAGCGTCACGGCACGATCGACGTGCTCGTGAACAACGCCGGGATCGTCGCGGACTCGACCGTGGTCGAGACCGACTGGACCACCTGGCAGAGATGCTTCGACGTGAACGTGGGAGGGACCTTCCTCATGTGCCGGGCCGTCGCCCCGCACATGCAGAAGGCCGGTCGCGGCCGGATCCTCAACGCCGCCTCGTTCGCCGCGATCGTGCCCAGCGTGGGCAGCGCCGCCTACGCCGCCTCGAAGGCCGCCGTGGTGCAGCTGACCCGCGTGCTCGCCTCCGAGCTCGGCCCCCACGACATCACCGTCAACGCCTACGCCCCCGGCATGGTCCCCACCTCCATGAACGGCTTCGCCGACATGCCCGCCGCGCAGCAGGACCGCCTGCTCGACACCCTCTCGCTGCGCCGCTGGGAGAGCCCCGACGACGTCGCCGACCTGCTGATCTTCCTCGCCAGCGACCAGGCCTCCTACATCACCGGGACCCTCGTGGACGTCTCCGGCGGGAAGCTCGCCACGCAGATCCCGGCGACAGCGCACGGGAGGTGAGGGCGAGGGCCTCGACCTCCGCCGCAGGTGCAGCTGTGGGCCTAGCCTGGCCGTCATGGACGATCTCTCGGAGACCACCTGGCTCCTCACCGGGGCGAACGGCATCATCGGTCGACGGCTGCGCCGCCACCTGCGCGAGCGCGTCGGCCACCTCGTCGTCGCGGATCTCGAGACGCCGCGCGACCTCGCCGCCTCCGAGAGCGGGGCGGCCTTCGACCTCACCGACCCCTCGACGATCGCGCCTCTGGTGACGGGGTGCGACGGCGTCGTCCACCTGGCGGGGATCGCCGACGAGGCCCCGTACGAGGACCTCCTGCAGGTCAACGTCCTGGGGACGCACCACCTCCTGGAGGCGATGCGCCTCGCTGACGTGCCGCGCCTCGTGTACGCCTCGAGCAACCGGGCCACCGGTTTCCACGGCGCGGACCAGATCCTCGACGATCAGGCCACCGTGCGCCCCGACGGGCTCTACGGAGCGGCCAAGGCCGCAGCGGAGGCAATGGTCCGCCTGTACGCGGACAAGTTCGGGCTCCGTGCCTGCACAATGCGCATCGGCAGCTACGAGGAGCGACCCACCACGGCCCGCGAGGCCGCGACCTGGCTCAGCCCGGCCGATGGGAACCGAGCCTTCGAGGCCGCGATGACGACGGATGAGCCCTACAGCCTCTTCTACGCGGTCTCTGCGAACAGCCACCGGTTCTGGTCGCTCGAGCCCGGCCGGGCGATCGGGTACCAGCCCGTCGATGACGCGAGCGAGATCCTCGGCGCCGACGTCCGTCCGCCGGCCGGCACCCCGCAGGCCGGCGAGCTGGCCGATGCCGAGTTCACGCTGCGGCACCTGCGGCCGAGGTGAGCCCGGGCCGCCGGCGGACGGCGGCAGCGCCCCGAAGGGCGACCACCGTCCAGCAGGTGAGGTCGTCAGGGAGGGGGCGTGCATCGGCGGACGACGACCATCGTCGACGGCCGACCGTCAGAGGTCGCGTCGCGGCGTCCGACCGTGGACTTCCGGGCTCGGCAGGCGTGTGGTGGAGGACATGGACACCGCCGACCTCACCGCTCCCGCCCCTGCCGCTCCTCCTGACCCTGCCCGCGCCGCGACCCCGCAGCCCGCTCCCGTGATCCGGTACTCACGGGTCCCGTGGCGGCGCATCGGCCTCTTCATACTGATCGCCTACGGCCTGTTCGCGCTCGCCGCCGCCCCGTTCTGATTCCTGCCCGGCGGCATCGCCCATCCCGCCTTCACTCCCGTGATCGCGGTCGGGATGTGGGCACCCGCCGTGGCCTCCCTGATCATGGCGAAGGGAGTCGAGCGCGTCTCCTGGCGCACCCGCGTCGGCCTGCGATTCCGCGGCCGCTGGGCGCGGATCCTCGCCTGGATGCCGCTCGGGCTCGTGCTCGTCATCGCGATACTGCTGCTGAGCGAACTGGTCGCCGCCGTGCGCGGCGTCCCGATGGACCTCACCGGTCGCACCTGGCTCGAGACCGGCATGGCCCAGGTCGCCGAGCAGACCGGGCAGGAGATCCCGGGCCTCGTGCTCGTGCTGATCACCGCCGCCACCGTCATCGCCGGCCTGGTCGTGACGATGCTCGCGACCCTCGGCGAGGAGATCGGATGGCGCGGCTGGCTCTGGCCGGCGCTGACCCCGCTCGGGCGGGTGCCCGCCGCGATCGTCGGCGGGATCATCTGGTCGCTGTGGCACCTCCCGGTCGTGCTCATCGGCTACAACTACCCCGGCGCGGACCGGGCGGCGGCGGTGGCGATGTTCCTCCTCCCCTGCATCGCGATGACGCTGCTGTTCGGCGCCCTCACCGACCGCGCCGCCGGCAGCCCCTGCCCGCCGCACTCGCGCACGCCGGGATCAACACCATCTTCGGCGTGCTCCTCGGGGTCACCGCCACGACGCAGACCATGACGCACTACTCGCACTTCCTCGACGGGCCCCTCGGGATCACCGGTGTGCTCCTCATGGCCGCTGCAGGGGGACTGCTGCTCCTCGGCCGGCGCGATCCCGCGCTGCCGGGCCTGGACCCGCTCCGTGGAGGACGAGGCCCGGAGACGACGCCGGCCGACGGGTGAGCACGGCCGGGTCGTGCCCATCACCGCCCCTGCCGCCGGTACTCCCGCGGCGTCATCCCGCACGCCGCGGTGACGTGTTCGTAGAAGCTGGACAGCGACCCGAAGCCCGACGCCTCGGCGATCTCGGTGACGCGCAGCGAGGTGGTCAGCAGCAGACGCTGTGCCTCGGCGACGCGGCACATGGTCACGTACTGCCCGAGGGTTACGCCGACGGTGCGGCGGAACACCGTCATCGCGTGCGAGGGCGTCAGGTGCACGCTCGCGGCGACGTCGGCGATGCGCAGCGAGGAGCGGTGGTGGTCGCGCACGAACTGCGCCATGGCGCTGACCTGCCGGAGGCGCTCGGCCGGGACGGCGCCTGGCCCGTCGGCCGGCGTCACCGGGGTCGCGCGCGAGGAGGCGCGCAGTATGCGACGGACCGCGGCCTGGATCTCGAGCAGCGCGATCTCCAGCCCGTCGGCGTCGACCGCTGCGTCGATCGGCGGGCCGTCGGTCTCGCTGCCTTCGATCTCCCGGCCCCACTGCTCGGCCATGTGCGCGATCCGGTCGGCGAGCTCGGGGGCGCGGGTGATCAGCGGCTGCGCGCCGAGCAGGGGAGCGGTCTGCGACTCCGGCAGCCCCCAGGAGAGGAACTGCGCGAAGGGCACGTGCAGCCAGCACATGTCGCCGGTGCGCGAGTCGACCAGGCCGTGCGGCTGCGCCGCCCAGAACACCGCGATCTCGCCCTCGCCGATCGTCAGGCTCTGCCCGCCGAAGAGGTAGTGCAGCCGGCCGTCGAGGACGAGGTTGATCTCCACGTCGTCGTGGCGGTGCATCGAGAGCATCGCCGGCGGTGCGCCGCGCCGCACCCACAGCCCTGCCGGCATCTCCTCGACCCGCTCGTCGATCCAGCCCTCGCTCATGCGCTCCACGGTAGTGCCGCCACGACCTCGAGTGTCGAAGGATCCTGGAACTTCCACCGAGGATCCCGGGAGACCTCCGGCGCTGTGCGCCCCTAGCGTGGCGGCATGACGACGACGCATCTCAAGAACCCCAAGATCACCCTCATCGGCGCCGGCGGCTTCGTGTTCCCCTTCCGGCTGCTCGGCGACATCCTCTCCTTCCCCGCGCTGCGCGAGTCGACTCTCACGCTGATGGACGTGAACCCCGACAAGCTCGGCCCCGTCGCGGCCGCGACCCGTGAGCTGGTCGCCCACCACGGCTTCGGCGCGAGGGTCGAGGAGACCACCGACCGACGTGCGGCACTGGACGGCGCCGACATCGTCATCATCACCTTCCAGGTGGGCGGGGTGGAGTCCTACCGCCACGACGTCGAGATCCCGCGGAAGTACGGCATCGACCAGACCGTCGGCGACACCGTCGGCCCCGGCGGCGTGTTCCGCTTCCTGCGCTCGGTGAGCGCGTACGACGAGATCGCGGCCGACGCCCTCGAGGTGTGCCCGGGCGCGACCTTCATCAACTACGCCAACCCGATGGCGATGGCGACCGCGTACCTGAGCGCCAAGGGCCTGCGCACCGTGGGCCTGTGCCACAGCGTCCAGGGCACCACCCGCATGCTCGCCCGCACCCTCGACGTGCCCTACGACGAGGTCTCCTACCGCTGCGCCGGCATCAACCACCAGGCCTGGATCCTCGAGTTCATGCACGGCCAGGAGGACCTCTACCCGCGGCTGCGCGAGGTCATGACCGCGAAGCACCGGCGCGGGCGCGGGGCCGACGACCTCGCCGGCGACGACGGCGACCACTCCGAGGCTGCGGAGGCGGCCAGCACCTACGAGGGCGGCAACGAGCAGGTCCGCACCGCGATCATGAACGCCTTCGGCTACTTCCAGACTGAGTCCAGCCACCACGCCTCCGAGTACCTGCCCTACTTCCGCAAGACCCCCGAGCTGGTCAGCGAGTACATCCCCGAGCGCTGGGACTACTACGAGATCTGCGCCGCCCACGACGACCAGGGCGACATCGACGCCCAGCTCGAGCGGCTGAAGGCCGAGCTCGCCCCGAGCGTCGAGTACGGCGCGAGCATCGTGAACTCGATCGTCACCGGCACGCCCACGGTGATCCACGGCAACGTCCCGAACCGCGGCGCGCTCATCCAGAACCTCCCGGACGACGCCTGCGTGGAGGTGCCCTGCCTGGTCGACGCCCGCGGCGTGCAGCCCACCGCGATCGGGGAGCTGCCCCCGCAGCTTGCCGCCGTCAACCGCACCAACGTCAACGTGCAGACCCTCGCCGTGCGCGCGGCGCTGACCGGGCAGCTCGAGAACGTGTTCCATGCGGTGGCGCTCGACCCGCTGACCGCCGCGCTTCTCACCCTCGAGGACGCGCGCGCGATGACCGAGGAACTGCTGGCCGCGCACGCCGACCGGCTGCCGGAGCGGCTGCGGGAGGGCTGAGCACGGCCGACGGGCGGGCACCTGCGGGTGCCTGCCCGCACCCCACCGCCCCGTTGCTCAAAGGAGAGCGATCACGTGAGACCCCCTGACCCGTCACGACGACAGATACTCGCCGTCGCCGGCATCTCGATGGCCGGCGCCCTGGCCGCCTGCAGCGGAGCGGACACCGGCACGACGCACCTGCGTCTGTCCTCCTGGAACATCCCCACCGACCTCGACTCCTACCAGGCGATCGCCGACCGGTTCGTCGAGGACCACCCCGGCACGTCGGTCGCCGTGGAGGTGACCACCGGCTCCTTCCACCAGTGGTTCATCACCCGGCTCGCCGCCGACCTCGCCCCGGACATCATCCGCATCACCCCGCAGCAGATCGGCCGGTACGCCGCCAACGGCAGCCTCGTCGACCTCACCCAGGCGATCCCCGCGGATTACCAGGAGGACTGGAGCGAGCCCTTCTGGGCTATCGGCCAGCGGGAGAACGGCATCTTCGGCGTCTTCCAGCACACCGACAACTTCATCACCTTCTACAACCGCTCCGTGATGGAGCAGATCGGGGTGCATCCGCCGACCACTCTCGAGGACGCATGGACCTGGGACCAGTTCCTCGAGATCGCCGCCGAGGTCAAGAAGGTCACCGGCAACTACGCCTTCTCCTACGGCTGGAGCGGGCCGGACACCGCCTATCGCTGGATGCCGCTGATCTACCAGAACGGCGGCGCCTTCCTCGGCGAGGACGGGCTCACCCCCTCGATGGACACCGACGCCGCGATCGAGGCCCTCGCCTTCGGCCGGAGCTGGTACGCCGACGGGCTGGTCAGCCCCAGCAACATGAGCAAGTCCGGCGGAGGCCATGTCGACTTCGACCTGTTCACCACGGGCCAGGTGGGCATGGCGCTGACCAACCCCGAGGCGATCGCCGCCTTCGACGAGGCCATGTCGGGGGAGTGGGGCACCGCGCCCATGATCCGCAACGTCGGCGAGGGCTCCGACCTCGGCGGCAACGCGCTCGCCGTCACACGGTCCTCCCGCGAGCCGGAACTTGCGGCCGAGCTGGTCGCCTACATGACCAGCCGCGACAACATCCAGGAGTTCTGCCACAACGGGAACTGGATCCCCTCCCGCACCTCCCTGGACGCGGGGGACATCGGCTACGCCGACCACGAGGACGTCATGCAGCAGTTCATCGACCAGGGCACCACGATCCCGCTGTCCATGGTGAAGGCGCAGTCGGGGGAGTACTTCAGCTCCCTGAACGCCGTGTTCGCCGACTATCTCGACCTGTGCCTCATCGGCCAGCTCAGCCCGCAGCAGGCCTCGGCCCAGATGATGGAGGCGATGCTCAGTGTCACGACCCGGTGAACGGCGAGCCCGCCTGACCCCCTATGTGTTCATCGGCCCCGCGGCGCTGTTGTTCGCCGCTTTCTCCCTCGTCCCGATCATCATCGCGATCACGCTCAGCTTCCAGGACACCCAGACCCTCGGCGAGGGCGAGTGGGTGGGGGTGGACAACTTCGCCAAGCTCGGCTCCGACCGGCTCTTCCGCACCGCGCTGATCAACACCCTCGTGTTCACGATCGGCACCGTCCCCACCGCGATGGCGGCAGGGCTGGCGCTCGCCGTCGCCCTGAACCGGCCGCTGCCGGGCCGGGGCGTGCTGAGAGCGATGTTCTTCGTCCCGATGGTCGCCGCCGGCGTCGTGGTCGGCGTGATCATGTCGTGGATCTTCAATGTCGACTACGGCGTCGCCAACAACGCCCTCGCTGTGCTCGGCATCGACCGGATCCCCTGGCTGACCTCGCCGAACATGGCCATGTTCACGCTGATCATCGTCGTGGTGTGGACCCGCATCGGATTCTGCATGGTCATCTACCTCGGAGCGCTGCAGTCGATCCCCTCCGAGCTCAAGGAGGCCGCGTCGATCGACGGCGCCGACCGTTGGGCGCGTTTCCGCTCGATCACCGTCCCGATGCTCACCCCCACCACCTCGATCCTCCTCATCCTCAACGTGGTGTTCTCGCTCCAGGCCTTCGACGTCATCTACGTGATGACCGGCGGCGGCCCGGGCTTCTCCACCACGGTCCTCATCCAGTACGTGTTCCGCTCCGCCTTCCAGGACGGCCAGATGGGCTACGCCGCCGCGCTCGGCCTGGTCCTCGTCGGGATCCTGCTGGTCTTCACCCTGCTGAGGCAGCAGGCGTCCAAGAGAGCGGAGAGCTTCCTATGAGCACCACCCTGAGGCCGACGGCTCCCGCCGTGCGCACCGCCCCTGTAGGTGCTGGACGACGAGCACGGGGTACCTCGCCGCGGCGCTGGTTGCTCGTCGCCGCGCTCACCGCCCTCGCACTGCTCATGGTGTTCCCGCTGTACTGGATGGTGATCTCGGCGCTCACCCCGGGCGGTCAGTCCCAGAGCTCGGAGTTCTACCTGTGGCCCGAGGCGCCGACGCTGTCCAACTTCGGCGAGGTGTTCTCCACGCAGCCCGTCTGGCGATGGATCGGGAACTCCCTGCTCATCGCCGTGGTCACGACCGCGATCTCGGTGTGCGTCTCGCTCGGGGCCGGCTACGCGCTGGCGAAGTACAGCTTCTGGGGCAAGGGGCTGCTGTACACCGCCTTCCTCATCACGATCATGATCCCGATCCAGGTGACCCTGGTGCCCTCCTTCCTCGTCGTGGCGCGGCTGGGGCTGGTCGACTCGCCCTGGGCGGTCATCCTCCCGACGGCATTCGACGTGGTCGGCATCTTCATCGCCCGGCAGTTCATGCTCTCCGTGCCGGACGCGCTGGTCGAGGCGGCTCGGGTCGACGGGGCAGGGGAGTTCCGCGCCTTCTTCCAGGTGGTGCTGCCTACCTGCGGGCCGCTGATCGGGGTGCTGGTGATCCTCGCGTTCATGGCTCGGTGGAACGACTTCCTCTGGCCGATGGTGGTGCTGCAGGGGAACGAGAGCCTGACCGTTCCGGTCGCTCTCTCCACGCTCACCAACAACCCCGCCTTCGCCTCGCCGTGGGGTGCGGTGATGGCGGTCGCGACGATCACGGTGCTGCCGATCCTGGTGGTGTTCCTCGCGTTCCAGCGGCAGTTCGTGCAGGGGATCTCGAGCACGGGGATCAAGTGAGGCGGGCCCTCACTCCTGGCTCAGCTCCCGCCTCGCGGTCTCCAATACCGCCTCGGTCAGCCCCTCGAGCAGCGTCGACGGCGTCTTCGCGACCTGCCAGAACAGCGCAGAGGTGACGGGCTCGCCGCCGAGCGACACCAGCTCACCGCTCGCCAGCAGCGGCTCGGCCTGCATGGTCAGCAGCATCCCCCAGCCCAGGCCGGCGACCACGGCATCGGCGAGCTCATGGGTGGAGGGGACCAGGTGGCGCGGGGCGAGCGTCGGATCCACGCCCTGTCGGCGCAGCCAGGCGGACTGGAGGTCGTCGTGCGTGTCGTAGTCGATGCGGGGCGCTCGGGAGAGCACGGCGGGATCGACGGCGCCCGCCTCACCGGCCCAGCGCTCCTGCCAAGCGGGGGAGGCGACCGCAACGTAGACGATCGTGCCCAGCGGCACCGAGCGGAACCCTGGTGGCGCCGTCGGCGCCGAGGTCACCGCCGCGAGGGCAGCGCCGGCGGTGAGCAGTCGCGCGGTCTCGTCCTGGTCCTCGCGCTGCAGCTCGAGCTGCGCGTTGTGGGTGCGGGCGAAGTCGGCCAGCGCCGGCACGAACCAGGTCGCCAGGGAGTCCGAGTTCACGGCGATCCCGAGCCGCGGCTGCTCGCCCTGCGCCTCCAGCCCCAGCGCGGCGCTCGCCTCCTGCTCGAGCAGCGCCTGCCCGCGCGCGAAGCGCACCACCACCTCGCCCGGAGCGGTGAGCCGCACCGGCTTCGCCCGCACCAGGAGTCGCTGGCCCAGCTGCTGCTCGAGCAGCTTCACCCGCTGGCTCACGGCCGACGCGGTCATGTGCTGTCGTCTCGCCGCGGCCTCGAGGGTGCCCTCCTCGACGGCGATCCGCAGTGTCTCCGCGAGGGAGGGGTCGATGCGCATGCACGGATCCTAGATGAAGCATGGCTTCAGGAGCGGAAGGAATCCTCGCTGGTGCTTGATGCCTGTCGGGCCTAGCGTCGTCCGGGTGTCACCCTTGCTCCACGGCCTCCTCGCCGGCCTCACCCTGATCATCGCCATCGGCTCCCAGAACGTGTTCGTGCTCCGTCAGGGCATTCGGCGCGAGCATGTGCTCGCCGTGGTGCTCGTCTGCATCGGCTCGGACGTCGTGCTCATCTCCGCCGGGGCCGGCGGCCTCGGCGCCCTGGTCCAGGCCGTCCCGGAGGCGGTCGCCGTCGCCCGCTGGGCCGGTGTCGCCTTCCTCCTCGGCTACGCGGCCCTCGCCGCGCGCCGGGCGCTGCGCGGCGGCGAGTCCCTGCAGGCCGACGGCCGCGGGCGGAGGAGCGGACTCGGCGCCGTGATCGCCACGACGCTGGCGCTAACCTGGCTGAACCCGCACGTCTACCTCGACACGGTGCTGCTGCTGGGCTCGATCGCGTCGACCCATGGCGCGCAGGCATGGCGATTCGTGGTCGGTGCGCTGATCGGCAGCACGCTGTGGTTCACAGCGCTCGGGTTCGGCGCCAGGTACCTGGGGCGGTTCCTCTCCAGCCCCCGCTCGTGGCGGGTGCTCGACGGGGTCGTGGCGGTGACGATGGTGGCCGTGGCGGGGATGCTCGCGGTGGGGTGAGCGTCGTGGGTGACGGCTGCGCCGGACCCGACCTCGCCTCCTCGGCATTGCAAAGATCGGAGGGAGATTCCGAGCGCGCTCCTCTCAGCGGAAGTCCTTTGACCACGTGGCTGTGTGCATGGCGCTCTGCGCCCACCAGCGATGGATCGCATCGTGCAGTCGGGCCTTCACCGGGGCGTACTCGGGATTCGAGAACTGATCGACTTCCTCGAACGGGTCGGTCTCGAGGTCGAAGAGCTGTCCCTGTTCGTGATCGCTGAACTCGACGAGCTTGTAGCGTGCGTCGCGGACCATGGTCATCAACTCCGTGTCGGTGAGGATGAGGTCGCGGGCATGCTCGCTGAACACGTACTCCCTCGGTCGGTGCTCAGGAGCTCCGTGTGCGGCAGGCAGGAGGGACTGCGCTTCCATCCATTCCGGAGGGGTGAGACCGGCGAGCTCCATGATGGTCGGGCCGACGTCCATGAGGCTCACCAGCTCTTCGAGCCTGCGTCCCGCCGGCAGCCGGCCCGGCGCCCAGAGGAGCAGCGGGACGTGGACGCTGGGTTCGTACATCGTCCACTTCTGCGAGTGGCCGTGGTCGTTCAGGGCATCGCCGTGGTCGGAGGTGAACACGATGACGGTGTTGTCCAGGACCCCTCTGTCCTCGAGGGTCTCCAGGAGCAGGCCGATCTGTTCATCGATCAGGGTGACGTTCGCGTAGTAGTGCTGACGCTGGCGCTGGGTCTGCTCATGGGTCGGGTCGTCGAGGTGGACGATCGCGTCATGGTCGTTGTCGAAGTGCTGGCGACGGAGTGCCTGCAGCGGTTCCGGCTGGGCTTCGATGTCGGATCGCGTATTGCGTGGAGCGGGCATCTCTCGATCGCGATAGGTGTCCAGGAATCGAGTCGGGGGATCGTAGGGAGGGTGCGGGCCGGGGAAGCCGATCTGCAGGAGGAACGGGGCCTCGTCGATCGGATAGCTCTCCAGCCAGTGCCGCGCGAGGTTCCCCACGAAGCTGTCCGCGTGCAGGTCTTCGTCCAGCTCCCACTCGAAGGCTCCCAGGCGATCTTCGTAGTCGTCCCGCGTCCGGTAGCTGACGCGGGACGGCTTCTTCTCCCCCCGGACCCAGAGCGCCTTGTCCCACTGGTCCAGGAAGTAGGGAAGGCTCGGGTGGTCGCGATCCTTGTTCTCGACGACGTGCCGCTCATGGAAGCCCACCGGCGTCTCGTAGGGGAAAGTGTGCATCTTCCCGATGCTGGTGCAGCGGTATCCGCTCGTCGCGAGGTCCTCGACCCAGGAGTGGGACCAGCGATCATCGTTTCGGAGGACACCCGAGGTGTGCGGGTACAGCCCGGTGAAGAGGCTCGCCCGTGACGGGGCGCATGAAGGGGATGCCACATACGCATTGGTGGCGGCAACTCCCTCACGTGCCAGGCGGTCGAGGTGCGGGGTGTCGACGTGCGTGCTCCCAAGGGCGGCGATGGAGTCGAAGCGCTGCTGGTCGGTGATGATCAGAATGACGTTGGGGCGGTCGTCGGTGGAGTTCATGTCAGTGTCCTTCCTGCACCGAGAGGGGCTCTCGGGTGGGCGAATCGTTCGAGTCGATCAGATCGTCGAGATGTGTCTCCTTGGCCATGAGCACGCACACTGCGCTGACCACGCAGATTCCAGTGAGGTAGAGGGCTGGAGGCCAGTACGAGAAGCCGAAGGCGGCGGCGAGGGAAAGTGCGATGGCAGGGGTGGGGGCACCTCCGAGAAGGGCCGAGCCCTGGTAGACCACGCCGAGGCCCGTATATCGAGTCGGGGTGTCGAACATCTCGGCGAAGAAGGCGCCCTGGATGCCGAACATGCACCCGGTGCCCACGGCCACCATGAGCACGATGGCGAGCCAGACGAAGAGGGTGCTCTGGGTCGAGAGGACAGGGAAGTAGAGGAGTCCGCCGATGCCGCAGAACATGACGCCGAAGAGGTAGACGGGTCGTCGACCGATGCGGTCGGAGATGTGGCCGATCAGCGGCAGCAGCGCGAACTCGACGGCTGCCGCGATCACGAAGCCCGTGAGGATCATCTGTCTGTCCAGGCCCAGGTGCACCGTGGCGAACGAGATGGCGAAGACGTTGATGACGTTGAAGGTGACGGCGTCGGCCATGCGTGCACCGATGCCGAGCAGGAGGTTCTTCCATCCGAAGCGAAGCAGGGTGAGCACAGGGACTCGGGCGACGACCGTGTTCTGACGGAACGCTCCGGTCTCGGGCACGCGTGAGCGGAGGATCAGTGCGACGACCACGAAGGCTCCGGAGAGCAGGAACGGTATCCGCCAGCCCCAGGAGTACAGCTGATCGTCGGGGAGCAGGGTGATCAGGGCGATGATCCCGCTGGAGACCAGGAGGCCCGCGGGGGTCCCCATCTGATGGAAGCTGGCCATGAAGCCTCGACGGCCCGTCGGCGCCGATTCCAGCGCCAGGAGCGTTCCTCCGCCGAACTCCCCTCCGATGCCGATGCCCTGCAGCAGCCGCATGGTGATCAGCAGTCCGGCGGCCCATGGCCCGATTGCGTCGTGGCCGGGGAGGAGCCCGATCACGGCGGTCGCTCCGCCGATGAGGACCACGGTGATCATGAGCATCGGTTTGCGGCCGATGCGGTCTCCGAAGTGGCCGAACAGAAGGGCTCCGAGGGGGCGTGTCAAGAACCCGGCTGCGAACGCACCGAAGGACTCGATCGTGGAGACGGTGGGATCGTCGCCCGGGAAGAAGATCACCGGGAAGATCAGACCGGCTGCAGTGCCGAAAAGGTAGAAGTCGTACCACTCGATGAAAGATCCGGAGAACGCGGCTCGAACTGCCTGCCAAGGGCTCTGCGGATTCTTCTGAGCTGTGCCGGACATTGATCCTCCATGTTCACCATTGACCATTCGCTCATCAGAGCGGTCGGAGTGCTCGGTAGAGCAGAGGGACCCTAGCAACGGCCTGAAAGGCGCACAAGAGCGACAAGCAACTCACATATGAGCGATATGCTTGTCTCGTGGACAGACGACGCCAACAGGCCGATCCGGAGCTCGTGCTGCGCGTGGCGAGCGCGCACTACCTCGCGGACAGATCGATGCTGCAGATCGCCGACGACGAGGGGATCAGCCGCTTCCAGGTCGCGCGACTGCTGAAGTTCGCGCGTGGGAGCGGGATCGTCGAGATCCGTGTCCACGACGAGGCGAACGAGGATCCGGTTCTCGCCGAACGGCTGGCTCGTGCACTGGGGATCCCCCGGTGCATCGTGGTGGGGCGATCGCGCACCTTGGGAATGCTTCCCACCATGGAGTCCATCTCGGCGGCCGTGGCTCGGGAGCTGGCTCGCGTGGCGCGGCCGGGGCAGCGGGTCGGGCTCACGTGGAGCCGCGTCATCGAGATGCTTCCCGACCATGTGAAGGACCTTGCGCCGGTCGACGTGGTGCAGCTCGCTGGGGCGCTGTCCTTCGAGGGTGACCGGAGGGGGTCGGTCGAGGTGACGCGGCTGGTGGCCAAGGCTGCCGGGGGCACTGCCTACCCGTTCTACGCACCGTTGTGGATCGACGACGTCCGGACCGCCGAGTCGCTTCGGACCCAGCCCGACGTCTCCCGCTGCCTGGAGCTCATCGCGGATCTCGATGTCGCTGTGGTCTCCGTCGGGCACTGGAGTGCTCGCGGGTCGGCGGTGTATCCGCTGCTCCCGGAGGAACTTGCCGAGAGCATCTGCGACGAGGGCTGCATCGGCGAGATGAGCGGTCGACTTCTGAGGCGCGACGGCACGACCTTCTCCTCCCCGATCGAAGGCCAGGTCGTCGGCATCACCGCAGACCAGCTGAGGCGAGTGCCGGTGAAGATCGCGACCACCTACGGCGAGTACCGCGCGGAGGCGACGATCGCCGGAGTGAGGGCAGGGTTCGTCGACACGCTGGTTCTCGACGAGCCCCAGGCTCTTCAGATCCTCCGTCTCCTGGAGGGATGATCCGGAGGGGCGACTTCGTGCCCGGGGTGCCCCTGTAGGGCTCGCCGCTCTGTAGGGTCACTGGTGCTGTTCCCATGACCATCACAGCTGAGCGATCAACGCCCATCAGGGGAGGCACGACATGACCCTCGACCACCTGCTCGCCCCCGACGCCCGCCTCAAGAAGGTCGCCGGCGGCTTCACCTGGCTCGAGGGCCCTGCCTGGATCCCCGCCCGCGGCGTGCTGCGCGTCAGCGACATCCCTGGCAACAGCGTGGTGGAGTTCTCCGAGGCGGACGGCAGCACGGCCGTGGTCAGCGAAGACGCCGAGTTCACCAACGGCCGCGCCCTCGCCCGCGACGGCTCCGTCATCGAGTGCTCCCACGGCCGGCGCGCCGTGCAGATCGACCGCTCCGCCTCCGAACCCGGCGCCGACTACGCCCCCGAGATCCTCGTGGACCGCTTCGGCGCGGTGCGGCTGAACTCCCCGAACGACGTGGTCGAGAAGTCCGACGGCACGATCTGGTTCACCGACCCCTCCTACGGCATCAAGAAGCCGGAGGAGGGGCATGCCGGCGAGGAGGAGTACGGGGACCGGTACGTCTTCCGCCTCGATCCGAAGGACGGCTCGCTGACCCCCGTGGTCATCGACGTGGAGGCCCCCAACGGCCTCGCCTTCTCCCCGGACGAGAGCGTCCTGTACGTCTCGGACTCCTCCCTCTCCCCGGCGGACGAGGACGCGTCGGCGGCACGTCCCCGCGGCCACTCGATCCACGCCTACGACGTGGTCGAGGGCCGCCATGCGAAGAACGGCCGTGAATTGGTCGAGGTGAGCCCGGGACTGCCCGACGGTTTCCGCGTCGACGTCGAGGGGAACCTCTGGTCCTCCTCGCTCTCCGGCATCCAGATCTTCACCGCGGCGGGGGAGAAGCTCGGCGAGATCCCCGTTCCGGAGAAGGTCGCGAACTGCTGCTTCGGCGGCGCCGACGGGACGACGCTCTACATCTGCGCGAGCACCAGCATCTACCGCATCCGCACCCGGACCAGGGACGCCGCTACGGACCGGTGGCCGGGAGCGCGCTGAGACCCCGGACCATCCGGTCCGCTCCCTCGACGGTCCGCCCGAACCGCCCCGCGCCCCGGCACCGGTGAACTACTGTGCGAGCACAGGCCCGAGGAGGGAGCGCCCGATGAAGAAGCCGCTGCCGTTCCTGGACAAGTCCGTGCCCGAGGCGTGGGACCGGCTCGGCGATGTGCGGCGCGAGGTCGCGGAGGCGGCCGAGGCGGCCGGGATCGAGACCATCACCAGCGAGCTGATGTTCCTGCGCATCTCCCAGATGAACGGCTGCGCCTTCTGCGTGCACCTCCACCACCGCCGTGCCGTGCGCGCCGGCGCCCCCGAGGACCAGATCGCCCAGCTCCCCGTGTGGCGGGACTCGCCGTGGTTCGACGCGACCGAGCGCGCCGCGCTGCTGCTCGGCGAGACGGTCGCCGAGCTGCCGGAGCCGATGGTCCGCGACCGCGACCTGATGGCCGCCCGCGACGTGCTCGGCGAGGAGGCCTTCGCGGCGCTGGAGTGGTCGGCCGTGCTGATGACCGCCTACAACCGCCTCTCCGTGCTCTCCCACCATCCCGTGCCGGGCGTCCGCTGACCCGGCACCGCATCACCGACGAGAGGATCCGTCATGACCGAGGCGCAGAGCCCCGACCCGCAGGCCGCCGACGAGACGGTCGAGGTGCGCGAGAACCCTGACCGCCACAGGTTCGACATCCTCGTCGGCGGCAGACAGGCCGGCTTCTCGCAGTACACCTCTGTGGACGAGAACCCCGATGGCCAGCGGATCTTCTTCCACACCGTCATCGACGATGCCTACGGAGGGCGCGGCCTCGCCGGGATCCTCACCCGCGAGGCGCTCCTCGCCAGCGTCGCCGACGGCCACCGGATCGTGCCCGTCTGCCCCTACGTCGCCCGCTGGCTGCGCGGCCACGACGACGTCGCCGGCTCCGTGGACCGGGTGCGGCCCGAGCACCTCGAGGCGGTGCGCGCCGCGGACGCCGCGGCCGACGGGGCCTGAACACCGGCCAGGAAGGACGCCGCGCACCCCGCCTGCGGGTGACTACCCTGGTCGAGGGCCGCTGACGGCCCCGGGCACGCGGTGCCCGATCCCGAGGCGAAGGAGCAGCAGGACATGCACGCAGCGCGGCACCAGGCGGCAGCGGAGGCGGTCGAGGCCTTCACGGCGATCATGGGGCGCAAGCACGTCCTGACCACCCCACGCGCCACCGCCCCCTACACCACGGGCGACCGCTTCGGCGCCGGCGAGGTGCTCGCCGTGCTGCGACCGGGATCGCTGGTGGACATGTGGCGGGCCCTGCAGGTGTGCGTCGACCACGACCTGATCGTCATCACCCAGGGCGCGAACACGGGGCTGACCGGCGGGTCCGGGCCCGGCAACCAGGACTACGACCGCGACATCGTCATCCTCTCCACGCTGCGGATCGACGGCATCCACCTCCTGCACGACGCCCGCGAGGCGGTCTGCCTCGCCGGAGCCACCCTGTTCTCGCTCGAGGACACCCTCGCCGCGCACGGCCGCGAGCCCCACTCGGTGATCGGGTCGAGCTCGATCGGCGCGACCGTCGTCGGCGGCATCGCGAACAACTCCGGCGGCTCCCAGATCCGCAAGGGCCCCGCCTACACCGAGCAGGCGATCTTCGCGCGCGTGGAGGAGGACGGCCGGATCCACCTCGTGAACCACCTCGGCATCGACCTCGGCACCGACCCCACGCACATCCTCGACCGCCTCGAGCGCGGCCAGTGGGACGCCGCCGACGTCACCCCGCCGCCGCCCGACTCCACCGGCACCGCCTACGCCGACCACGTGCGCGAGCTCGCGGACACCCCGGCCCGCTTCAACGCCGATCCGACCTTCCTCCACGAGGCCTCCGGGAACGCGGGGAAGCTGATGGTCTTCGCCGTCCGGGTGCGCACCTTCCCGCTCGAGGAGGACAAGGCCACCTTCTACATCGGCACCGACCGCCCCTCCGACCTCGAGGGGCTGCGCCGCACGTTCCTCGCCGCCGACGCTCCGCTTCCCATCTCCGGCGAGTACATGAGCGCGCACGCCTTCTCCCTCGCCGCCGAGTACGGCAAGGACACCTACGTCTCCCTCAAGCACGCCGGCTCCGCCACCCTCGTGCGCATGTTCGCGCTGAAGAGCTGGGCGAACGGCGTCTTCGCGAAGGTGCCGGGGTTCGGCCCGTCGGTCGCCGACGCGATCTCCCAGAAGCTCTTCTCCCTCGTCCCGGAGAAGATCCCGGCCCGGCTGACCGACTACCGCGACCGCTTCGACCACCACCTCCTGCTCGTGGTCAGCGGCAGCGAGCGCGCTGCGACCGCGCAGCTGCTCACGGACTTCTTCGCCGCGAGCGACCACGAGGGCGAGTTCTTCGAGTGCGACGCCGACGAGGCCGAGAGCGCGACCCTGATCCGCTTCGGCGTCGCCAGCGCCGCGAGCCGCTACTACGTCATGCACCGCGAGGAGGCGTCCTCGATGATCACCTTCGACGTCGCACTGCGCCGCGACGACGAGGACTGGCTCGAGCGCCTGCCCGAGGACATCGCGGACCAGCTGCTCGAGAGCGTCTACTTCGGGCACTTCTTCTGCCACGTGATGCACCAGGACCACGTCGCGAGGAAGGGCGTGGACGCGGCAGCGCTGAAGAAGCGGATGACGCAGCTGCTGGTGGACCGCGGCGCCGCCGTGCCCGCCGAGCACAACTTCGGCCGGATCTACCCGGCCCCCGAGCAGCTGGTCGACCACTACCGCGAGCTGGACCCGCTGAACATGTTCAACGCCGGGGTGGGGCAGACGTCGGCGACGAAGGGGTGGGGCTGAGCCGCGGGGGGACGAGTGCCTCGACGGCGGCAGCGGCGCGGAGCACCGCGCCCTCGCCTAACGCCGGGCCGATGAGCTGCATCCCCACCGGCATGCCCTCGAGCATCCCGCAGGGGACGGAGACAGACGGGATCCCGGCCAAGTTGGAGGGGCCGACCAGGCGCATCAGCTCCGCGTCACGATCACGGGTCTCGCCGTCCACCTCGACCGAGGTCTCCCCGACCCGCGGTGTGCGGAGCGGAAGGGTGGGCGAGGCGATGACGTCCACGTCGGAGAAGGTGCGGGCGAAGTCCGCGCGCACGACTGCACGGATCTGCTGTGCCTGGAGGTAGTCGACTGCCGAGGTGAGCGCACCGCACGCGACCAGTCGGCGGACGTCCTCCCCGTACTGGTCACCGTATCGACGCAGCTGCTCGTCATGAAAAGCGGTGGTCTCCGAGGTATCGATCACCGTCAGCGCATAGGTCGCGTCCGACAGGGACGGCAGCGACACGGGCACAAGCTCGGCTCCGGCCCGGGCGAGATCCTCCAGGGTCCCGTGCACGACCTCCCCGACGGCGGAGTCGACCCCGGAGAAGAAGAACTCCTCCTCGATGCCGATGCGCAGCGGGCGACCATCCTCGAGCTCAGGAAGCGTCGTCGTTCCAGGCAGCGGGAGCGAGGACGGCACCCGCGGATCGTGCCCGCTGAGGGCGTCGAGGAGGAGTGCGGCATCGGCGACGGAGCTGGTCAGCACTCCGACGTGGTCGAGGCTCCACGCCTCGGGATAGCAGCCGAAGCTGCTGATCCGTCCATAGGTGGGTTTGAGCCCGACGATCCCGCAGGCGGCAGCCGGGATGCGGATCGAGCCGGAGGTGTCCGAGCCCAGCGAGGCCAGGGACATCCCCACCGCGACCGCGACCGCCGAGCCGCCGCTCGATCCTCCGGGCGTGCGGGAGGTGTCCCAGGGATTGCGGCAGATGCCGAAATGAGGGTTCTCCGTGGTGACCCCCAGAGCGAACTCGTGGAGGTTCGTCGCGCCGAGACGGACCGCTCCCTGCTCCTTCAGCCGGTCGACCACGGCGGCGCTCCGGCCGGGCACATGATCGCGGAAGAGCGCCGATCCCATGGTCGTCACCCGTCCCGCGACATCCAGGTTGTCCTTCACCGCGACGGGGAGACCGTCGAGCACCCCTCGAGGTGCGCCGTCCCGTCGGCGTGCGTCCGACTCGTCGGCGGCTCTCGACGCCGCCTCGTGCTCGACGGTGATGAAGGCGCGCAGCTCCCGGTCGTGGGCGTCGATGCTGCTCAGGCACGCCTCGGTGAGCTCCCGGGAGGACGTGCGTCCCTCGGCGAGGAGCCGGGCCGCGTTGGTCAGCGTCTGCGGGGGCGGCGGGGTCATGCCGTCGGTGTCCGAGGATCGAAGACCATCGCGGACGCGGTGCGTGCGAGACGCTCGTGGTCGAGCCGTTCGCGGAGTTCAGCGAGAAGGGCGGCGTGCTCCTGGAGTGCGGGGCCATCGGCATCGGGGATCGCCGGGAAGCGATGTCGCACGGCGGCCAGCGGGTCGGGGGTCGTCATCGTCGTCAGTCCACCTTTCCGATGTCCTCGGGGCCGAGGACGAGGGGAGAGTATTCCGAGGCCACCCGAGAGCGGTACACCCGCATCGCCAGCGGCACGAGTGCGCCGATGACGACGTAGGCGATGATCGGGGGCCAGGCATTGGCCGGCAGCAGGGTCACACCGATCACCGTGATCGCCGCCGAGACCGCCATGCCCAGGATGAAGATCGGCCTGCCCAGGGGCGCCCGGAACGAGCGCTCCCAGTCCGGGCGCTTGCCGCGCAGCCGCAGCGCCGAGAGGCAGCCGAGGAAGTAGACGGCACCGGCGGCGACCACCGACAGCGAATACGTGTACTGGACCCAGTTGGTGCTGGTGAATGCGGCGAAGAAGATGCCGAAGCCGAGCACCACGAGGTTCGCGACCCACGGCTGGCCATGGCGGTTCGTGCGCATGAACCACGGCGGAAGCTGACGCAGCTGCGAGGCACCGTAGAGGACTCGGGCCGAGGAGGTCCAGAATCCCATCAGGGTGGTGAAGGCGTAGAGTAGCCCTGCGCCGATCGCGAGCAGGCCGATGATCGACGGCATCCCGAGCCTGTCGACGAGCTCGGGCTCGGGCACGCTCAGCGAGGCGATGACGTCATGGGGTGCGAGGCCGCCGATGGAGACAGTGGCGAGCATGTAGACCACCGCAGGGATGAACAGCCCCGCAAGGATCACGATGATCATCTTCTTCGCCGCGAAGCGGGTCTCCTGCGCCATCGTCGGCGTCATCGCGAACCCGATGTACTTCAGCACCAGGGCCGACCCGGCGGCGATCGCTCCCATCATCCCGTGCGGGAAGAGCCCGCCGTGTTCGGAGATGTTGGTGAGCTTCCAGTGCCCGCTGGTGAGGTAGTAGATCGAGGTGCCCACGGTGATCGAGACCATCACGAGGAACAGGACGATCGCGAGCACCCCGGTGAGGCGGATGTCGAAGTTCGAGAAGACGTACCAGACCACCATGATCGCGATCGCGATCAGAGGTTGGACCGGAATCGGGACATCGACGAAGTACCCCGCCGCGGTCACGAAGATGAAGGCGACCAGCGGCGGTTCGACCACCTGTACGAGGAAGAACAGCCACTGCGTCGCCCAACCCGCGGTGGGGTTCATCGCGTTGGAGGCCCACACGTCCACCGACGAGGAGAAGGGCAGCATCGAGGTGAGCTCGGCGAAGGCCAGCGCGATGGGCACCAGAACGATCGCGAGGATCGGGAAGATGAGCGCCGCGCCCGCGCCGGTCAGCTCGAACCAGTACGGCGCCTCGGCGAGCCATCCGCCGAGAACGGCACCGGCCGCGAGCGCGACGAGGCTCACCAATCCGAGCTGGCGTCTGAGTCCTGCGGATCTCCCAGCCATCACGTCTCCTTCGACGTCCTTACGCTGAACTTCTCATCGTAGGTGGCGGGATGCACGCGTCAAGGAGTCCGTACCCGCCCCGGCGCCGGCCCTCACACCTGCGCGATCGCGTGCACCGCCCCGGCGAGGTCGCCGAACACGATGAGGTCCCCGACGGCGACGCCGCGGGCCAGGACCGGGGCGTCGCTCAGGCGCACGAGCTGCTCGATCTCCCCGGAGGCGAGGTCCACGGCGCTGAGCAGGCCGGAGTGGCTGGCCGCGTAGACGGTGCCGCCGAGGAGCACGAACCCCTCGTCCAGCACTCGCTCCGCCGTGGCATGGCGGGCGAGCTCGGTGCCGTCGGCGGGATCGATCTGCACGATCTCCCCGGCCTCGTTCGCCATCACCAGGGTCCCGTCCTCGGTGAGCGCCTCGCGGGCGTACTGGAAGGAGCCCGCGACCCGCCAGCGCTCGGACCCGTCGGCCGGATCCACGCACCAGGAGTCGGAGATGCCGGAGACCAGCACCCCGCCGTCCGGCAGCAGCGTGACCGCATCGTTCCAGGGCCCGTAGATGAAGCGCTGGTAGGAGCCCTCGCGGTTAGTGATCGAGGTGCGCCACAGGGGCTCGCCCGTGCGGGCGTCCAGGGCGTGCGCGGCGCCGTCCCCGGCCCCGAGGTAGACGCGCTCGCCGTCGGCGGCGGGTGCCCCCATCGACGCGGCCGGCAGCTCGGCCGTCCACAGCGCCTCGCCGGTGGCGAGCGCGACCGCGTGCAGCGTCGTCCCGGCGCAGACCAGCAGCACCTCCCGGTCGTCGATCGTGCCGCTGCCGGGATCGGCGGCGAGCGGGGCGCCGGTGTCGTACCGCAGGCGCGGCGACCCGTCGGCCCCCAGCACGTGCAGCGCGCCGGCGGTGTCCGGCACGGCGACGGCGGCCCCGCCGTCCACGGCGACGAGGTCGTGCCTGACCTCGCCGTCGACCTGCGCGGTCCATCGGGTCGAGCCGTCCGTGCCGAGCGCGGTGACGCGCCCGCTCGCATCGCCGACGACCAGCAGCTCCTCGCCGTCCGCCGCGAGCACCGCCGGGGCGCCCTGGACCGCGCCGTCCAGCTGCACCTCCCACGCGATGCCCCGCTCACGCCGCTCGAAGGCCGCGGTGAGCAGGCGCCTGCCCGAGCCGTCCTCGGGGCGCACCCGCACATGGACCCGCTGCCGTCCCGGGGCGAGCGCGGCCCCGTCGACGGCGCCGACGAAGGCCTGGCGCCGCCGCTCCAGCGGCGTCCAGACCAGCTTCTCGTTCCTTCCGGCGTAGACCGCGGTGTCGTACAGTGCGGCCTCGACCTGCGCGGGGACGTCGCCGAGCAGGGTCACCTCGAGCGCCACGTCCTCGCCGTCGTCCGAGGTGTCGACGCGGCGCGGCAGGACCCGGTCGGCGCGCCGGGCGGTGCGCAGGTCGTAGCGGGCCACCTCGGTGCGCTCGAGCGCGGTCGGGTCTGCGGGGTCGGGGATGTCCACGCGCACCGCGCGGAGGTCCTCGATCGTGCCGGTCAGCTCGTAGTACGCCCCGGTGGTCTTCACCGCCGCGGCCTCGAGCTGGTCGCGCCGGTTCACGCGGGTGCGCAGCTCGCGATGGGTGTGCCCGGTCAGGTGCAGGGCGATCGGTCGCGCGGCGAGCACGTCCTCGAAATCCTGCTGGTTCGCGACGTAGTAGAAGCCCTCGCCCATCGGGAAGTGCGTCACCAGCACGCACGGCCGCTCGCCCGCCCCGTCCACCGCGTCGGCCAGCTCCTCGAGGGCGCCCGGCGACCACCAGGCCACCTCCTGCTGGTGGAAGGTGGTGTCGGCGAGGATGATCCGCAGCCCGTCCACGTCCTGATGGCGCACCTGCTTCCCGATCCACTCCTCGCGCAGCGCGCCCGCGCTCGCGTCCCAGCGGGTCTCGTGGTTGCCCGGCACCGTCATCACCCGCTCGCGCAGCCCCTCGGGGATCGCACTCTCGAAGGCCTCGAACTCGGGGGCGGTCCCGTACTCGGTGACGTCGCCGCCGTGCAGCACCAGATGCGGGTCGAAGGCGTCGATCGCGGTGAAGGCGGCGCGCATCCGCGCCATGTTCGCCTGGTTCTCGGGATCGGCGTGCGTGTCGGCGAGATAGGCCAGACGGATCGGGGACTGCGCCGACGGGGCCGACGGGACGGCGCTCGCCGACGGGCCGGTCCCCATGCCGGGTGCGGCGTGCGCGGCGGTCCCGCCGAGCAGCCCGGCCGCGGGCAGGGCGGCGAGCGCGGTGCGGCGGCGGAAGGGGAGGAAGGACGCGGGACGGGAGGAGGCGGGCATGGTCAGTCCTTCGCGGGGAGAGGGTCCGTCTGATCGGGATGGGGCTCGTCGCCGAGCTCGGCCTGCAGCTCGGCGAGACGACGGGTGAGGCGGCGACGCACTGCGGCATAGGCCGGGTCATGGGCGACGTTGTGCACCTCGGAGGGGTCGGCCCGCAGGTCGTACAGCTCCCACTCGGGCACGAAGCGGCGGGTCGAGGAGCCGGGATGGCCCAGACCGTCGTTGTAGAAGTACACGAGCTTGTAGCGGTCGGTGCGGATCCCGTAGTGCGCCAGCACGTGGGACTCCCGGTCGTCGTGCTCGAAGTAGCGGTAGTAGACCGCGTCCTGCGTCGGCTCCTCGGAGCCGCACAGCTGCGGGAGCACGCTCATCCCCTGCATGTCCGGGTGGGGCTCGGCATCGGCCGCGTCCAGGATCGTGCGGGCGAGGTCCACGTTCGTCATCAGCTGCGTCATCGGGGCGCCGGGGGCGATGCGGGCCGGGTAGGAGACCAGCAGCGGCATCCGCATCGACTCCTCGTAGATGAAGCGCTTGTCGAACCAGCCGTGGTCGCCGAGGAAGAACCCCTGGTCGGAGCTGTACATCATGAAGGTGTCGTCCAGCTCGCCGCGGCGCTCCAGCCAGGCGGTCACCCGGCCCACGCTGTCGTCGATCCCGGCGACGCAGTCGAGGTAGTCCTCCATGTACCGCTGGTACTTCCAGCGCGCGAGCTCCTCGGGGGAGAGGTCGCCGGGCGGATCGATCTTCAGATCGTGCACGGTGAGATGATCGGCCACCCGCATGGCCGCCAGGTGAGCGGCGGAGGAACGGGTCGCGTAGTCGTCCCCGAAGGTGCGCGGCAGCGGGATCGGGTCGCTGTGCCGACCGGCCTGCTCCGGGGAGGGCTGCCAGTTCCGGTGCGGCGCCTTGTGGTAGATCAGCAGGCACCAGGGCTCCTCGCCCTCGAGGGAGTCCACCCAGGCCAGCCCCCGCTCGGTGAGCACGTCGGTGACGTAGCCGGGCACCGTCTCCACCCCGTCGGGCGAGAGGAGCTTCGGGTCGTAGTACTCGCCCTGCCCGCGCAGCACCTCCCAGTGGTCGAAGCCCTGCGGGTCGTGCCCCTCGCCCTCGCCCAGATGCCATTTGCCCACGATCCCGGTGCGGTACCCGGCCTGCTGGAGCTGGGTCGCGAAGGTGGGCAGGGACGCGTCGAACTCGGAGTGGAGGGTGGTGACGCCGCTCTTGTGGCTGTGCTGGCCGGTGAGGATCGCGGCGCGGCTCGGGGTGCACACCGAGTTCGTGCAGAAGCAGCCGTCCACGCGCCGGCCCCGCTCCGCGATCGCGTCCAGGTGCGGGGTGCGGGTGACCACGGAGCCGTAGGCGCTGATGGCATGGCTGGCGTGGTCGTCGGCGAGGATCAGCAGGATGTTGGGGCGGCGGTCGGTCATGGTCCTCCTTCGGACGGGTCGGCGGCGGGCGCGAAGAGACGGGGCAGCTGCGCCTCGGCGAGGTCGAGCAGGCGCGCGGCGGCGGGGGCGAGCGCGCCGCGCGGGGCGATCGGGCACGGGGCGGTCGAGCCGCGCCAGTCCTCCTCGATCCGCTGGATCTCGGCGCGCAGCGGCGCGGTGTCCGACGGGTCGGCCTCGCCGCTTGCCACCGCGGCGAGCCAGCGCCCCCAGGCCTGCCAGCGGGGCAGGTGCAGCTGCGCGAGCGGACCGGACCAGTGCCGGGCCGAGTAGTCGTGCAGTCCGCTGTCCTGGGTTCCCCACACGCTGATCAGCGAGCGGGCGTCGCGCTCGAGCTCCCGTGCGAGGTCCATGTCGTCGCCGGCGAGGGCGCGGGCGTCCGCGATCCAGCGGCCGACGAGCAGCTCGGGCCGGGTCGCGGCGAGCGCGTCGGCCGCCTCCATCAGCTCCTCCAGCGTCGCGAGCTCGGCCCGCACCGTGCCCGCCTCGCCGGCCCGGGCCGCGGCGACCATGGCGCGCAGCGGGGCCCGAGCCGACTGGGCGCCGACGTGCAGGGCGAGCTGAGAGAGGTCGTGGGCCAGCGCCTCCGTGCCCCGGCCCGCCCCTCCGTCCCCCGGCGCGCACAGCGGCAGCAGGACCCGCACCGCCTCGGCGAGCGGGGCGAGGGCGGCGAGCATCTCGGCATCGTTCTCGGCGTCGAGGTTCGCCGAGGGCGGGCCGTCGGCGACGGGCAGCGCCTCCCCGGCCAGGCGCTGCGCGGCGAAGGGCAGATCCGCGGACCAGGGCCGGGCGATCAGCGGCGAAGGCGTGGAACGGGTGCGGCCGGGACCGTACAGCGTCCCACGCAGCAGCTCCGCCGCCGGGCGGACGCGGTCGGGGCCGAGGCCCCAGCGCCGGGCGAGATGCTGCTCGGTCCACTGTGCGACCGGCGGCATCGGGTCCCACACGGCGCGCAGCGCGAGCTCGAACACGAGCGCGTTCTCGTCCAGCGCCTCCGAGGTGATCCCGATGCCTTCAAGCCGGCCCCGCGTCCCGGCGACGGCGCCCTCGCGGTGCCCGGCGAGGTCCTCGGCGAGCCCCGCGAGGTCCCCGAAGAGCCCGAAGCGGCCGCCGAAGGAGTGGGTGAGGCACCACAGCCAGCGCCGGCCGTACAGGAAGTCGGTGTCCTGCCACATCGGGGCGTGCTCACCCCAGAGGTCCAGCAGGATCAGGCGCTCGGAGGGCACGCGGGAGAGCAGGGAGCGGACCCGCTCGGGGGTCCAGAAGGCGCGGCGGTAGTGGAAGGGCCAGCCCTGCAGGATCCACACCGCCTCGGGATCGGTCGCGGCCATCCCGGCGAAGATCGCCTCGGCGTGCTCGGCGAGCTCCGCCTCGGAGGTCGTCGGCGGCAGCGACTCGATGTAGGGGTCCACGGCGTAGAGATGGTCGGTGCCCAGCAGCTCCCGCTGGTGGCGGTGCAGCGCCGCGGCGGCCGCGGCGAACAGCTCGCCGCCCGGCTCGGCGAGAGCGGTCTCCCAGCCCTGCCAGTCGATGGTGCGCGCGGTGCCGACGAGCTCGGCCGGCAGCTGCCCGCCGAAGCCGGGCAGCACCACCTCCATCCCCAGCTCCCGCTGCCGTGCGGCGATCCGGGCGCCGAGCGCGGCGCGCCGGTCGAGGGCCTCGTCGGTGAGGGCGGCGCCGAGGTCGTGGGTGATCCCCATCGTGGTCCACGGCAGGAAGGCGGGCCCGCCGACGTACCGGGCCGCGGCCGCGCGGTCCATCCCGAGGTCCTCGAGCATCGCCACCATCACCGCGTCGTGGCCGACCAGCAGCAGCGGCGCGGTGATCCCGTGCAGCGCCATCCAGTCGATGTGGTGCTCCCATCGCCGCCAGTCCCAGTGCGCCATGGTGTAGCCGTAGGCGACGGGGTTGAGGTGGTAGCGCATCCGCAGCGGGGTCGAGAAGCGGCGCGGGGCGAGATCGGGCAGGGGCGAGGGGACCTCGACCTCGGCGGGGCCGTCGAGGGAGAGGTCGGCGCCGGCGCAGTGCTCGAGCGCGCGGGCGAGGCCGACGCCGGCGGCCGCCACGGTGCTCGCCGTGATCCGCAGTCGCCCGCCGGAGACCTCGACGTCCGCGTGCTCGGAGGTCGGGCCGGGCGGGGTCAGGCGCAGGTCGAGGCGGTCCTGCAGGCCGGGGGCCCGTCGGCCGACGAGCGCCCGCAGCCCGGCCAGGGGGTCAGGGCGCTCAGGGGTCACGGCTCAGCCTGTCGCGGTAGGGGGCGATCGCCCGGGCGTTGCTGTCGTCGCCTCCGGCGCGGTTCATGCTCCGCAGCACCGGAGGGGCCGCACCCTCCGCGATCAGCGACTCCATCGCGGCGATCGCGAGGGAGTGGAGCAGGAAGGTCGCCACCACGGTCGAGGCCGGCCCGGTCTCGACGCCGTCCGGCAGCGTCACGGTCACGTCGCCGACGGGGGCGCCGGTGTCCAGCACGATGTCGGCGACGTCCAGCAGTCGCAGGCCCTCGGGATGGCGGGAGGGGCTCGCCAGGGAATGGGCGCGGCTCGTGATCGCGACGACGGTGAGGCCCCGGGAGCGGGCGTGCTGGGCGACCTCGACGGGCACGGGGTTGATCCCCGAGTGGGAGAGGACCACGAGCATCTCGCCCTCGCGCAGGTCCTGCAGCTCGGTGAGCGCGGTGCCGTAGCCGGGCAGGCGCTCGATGGCGGAGACGCGGGTGGGCTCCCACGGCGCGAGCGCGGGGTCGTGCACGAGGTTCACGGGGGCGAGGCCGCCGGCGCGGAAGGTCGCGTCGATCGCCGGGAGCATCGAGTGCCCGGAGCCGAACACGTGCAGCACGCCGCCGCCGCGGAGTGAGCCGGCGAGGAGGGAGCCCGCCTCCTGCAGCGCGTCGACGTGCTCCTCGCACCCCGAGAGCAGGGCGAGCAGGGCGCGACGGTAGTCGTCCAGGGCGCTCATGCGGCATCGCCTCCGAAGGCACGGCCCAGCGCGCGGGTGAGCGGCTCCTCGGCGGAGGTGCGCAGCAGCAGCCCGCCGCGCAGCGCGTCCCCGCCCCCGAGGTGCAGAGCGGCCCGGGGGAGGTCCCTGCGCACCCGGTCGGTGAGCACGCGGCGGTAGTGGGCATCGGCGAAGAGGCCGCCCACCCCGGCCACGTGCAGAGGCTCGTCCTCGCGCCGGGGGTCCCGGTCCGTCATGTCCGCCCGGTCCAGGGCCGCGAGCCCGGTGCGCATCAGGGCGTCGACCGACTCCTCCACGAGGCGCTGCGCGGTGGCGTCGTCCTCGGCGGCGGCGCGCAGCACGTGCGGGGCGAAGCCGGCGACCTCCCGCACCAGGACGGGGGAGGAGTGCAGATCGGTGATCACCTGCTCCGGGTCGCGTCCGAGCAGCAGCTCGGTGAGCCGGGTGGGCCCGGCGAGGCCGTCCAGCGCGTCGAAGGCCGCACGGAGCCCGGCCCGGCCGAGCATGAAGCCGCTGCCGCGGTCCCCGGCCAGATGCCCCCAGCCGTCGAGCACCACGGGCTCGCCGCGGCCGGGCAGGGCGAGCACGAGGGAGCCCGTCCCGGCGTGCAGGAGCAGCCCCGGCGCGGGGCCGAGGGCGCCCAGGTACCCGGCGACGACGTCGTTGGCGAGGACCACCTCGGTGCCCAGCTGCGCGGCGAGATCCTCCTGCAGCTCCTGCTCGGAGTCCCCGATCCGTCGGATCCCCGTGGCCGCGAGGACGACCGCCGTGTACGGGCCGTTCCCGAGCCGGGCGAGGAGCGCCCCGACGCGCTCGAGGATCACGGTGCGCGCCGCGGCGGCGCCGGGATGGGGCAGGCCTTGTCGCTCGGTGCGCCGCGTCAGCTCGTCCTCGCCGTCGAACACCGCCGCGCGCAGCGTGGACGCCCCCGCGTCGAGCACCGCGATCCGGTCGGGAGGAGCGGCGTCGCGGACCGCGGCGGCATCGCGGCGGTCGTCGTCGTCGGGGTGGGAGGGAGGGTCTCCGGCCATGCGCGGATGCTAGCGGCGACCTCGCGCCGGGGAGAAGGGTGAGCGGACCACTGGACCGGGAACTCGGTCCGTTCCCGCAGGACGGCCACGTCATGAGCGGACCACTTCGGCCGGAACGATTGCCGTGGACGGACCGATGGTCCACGATCAAGGTCGAGGACGGGGAACGAGGAGGTGCCCTATGCGTCCCGCGAGGATCGCCCGGGAGGTGCGCGACGCCATCGAGGCGCGCTACATCGCCGGCAGCGAGCCCGCGACGGTCCTCCCCTCCGAGCGGCGCCTGGCCGCCGAGTTCGGGGTGGCGCGGGCGACGGTCCGCTCGGCGCTCGCGATGCTCCGCGAGCAGCAGCAGATCCGCTCGACCTCCGGCGGCCCGCCCGTCGTGGTCGATCCCCGGCTGTCCAAGGCCCCGCAGCTGAGCAGCTTCACCCAGGACGCGCTCGCCCGCGGCTGGCATCCCTCGAGCCGGGTGCTCGAGGCGGTCGAGGAGCCGGCCGACGTGAGCGTGGCCCGCGACCTCGGGCTCTCCCCGGGCAGCCCTGTCGCGCACGTGCGCCGCCTGCGCCTGGCGGACAGCGCGCCGATGGCGCTCGAGGAGGTGTGGCTGCCGCTCGAGCTGGTGCCCGGCCTCGTGGACCTCGACCTCTCCGGCTCGCTCTACGAGCTGCTCGAGGAGCGATACGACCTGGCGGTCTTCCGCCACGACCGCAGGATCTCGGCGATCACGGTCGATGCGGTCCATGCCGAGCTGCTGCAGCTCCCGGTCGGGGCGGCGGCGCTCTTCGCGACCCAGATCGGCCTCGACCCCCGCGGTCGACGCCTCGAGCTGGGCCGCTCCCTCTACCGCGGCGACAGGTTCGACTTCACCACGGTCACCTTCGCGGCCCGACGTGCCCCCGCCGCAGGCGGCGGGAGGCGCCCCGCAGGACACACCCCGGAGAAGAGAAAGGCACTGGCATGAGACGACGGACGGTACTGGCAGGGCTGGCGCTGAGCGGCCTGACGGCCGCCGGATGCTCCAGCGGCGGCTCCGGCGGCGGAGGAGGCGGCGACGTCGACATCTCCGACACCGAGATGGAGGCGAGCATCGAGTTCGCCGCCTGGGAGTCTGACTTCGACTGGGACGCGGTGATCGCGGGATTCAACGAGAAGTACCCGAACATCACGGTGCAGATCACCAAGAGCCCCTTCAAGGACTTCTTCACCCGGCTGCAGACGCAGGCGTCGGGCGACAACCTCCCCGACGCCTTCATGATGAACGGCCCGAACTTCCAGCTGTACGCGAGCAACGACATCATCGTCCCCTTCGACAAGGCGGTCGAGGACGGCGACCTCGACTTCTCGAACTATCCCGAGGCGATGGAGCAGCTGTACACCTACGAGGGGACCCCCTACGCGGTCCCCACCTCCTACGACTCGATCGGGCTCTGGTACAACGAGGACCTCTTCGAGAAGGCGGGCGTGGAAGTGCCCACCGAGGACTGGACCTGGGAGGACCTCCACCAGGCGTCGAAGGAGATCAGCGAGGCGCTGAAGGACGAGGGCGTCTACGGCTTCGCCGGCGGCGCCTACAACCAGGAGCTGTTCTACAACCTGATCTTCCAGGCCGGCGGCGCGGTGCTGAACGAGGACGCCACCGAGGCGCAGTACTCCAGCCCCGGCAGCCGCGAGGCGCTGCAGTTCCTGCGCGACATGGTCGAGGACGGCTCCTCGCCCTCGATCCAGACCACGGCCGACACCTCCCCGGACGAGCTGTTCAAGAGCGGGAAGGCCGCGATGGTCTACGGCGGCAGCTTCCGCGTCCAGGGCTACGTCGACTCCGCCGTCGGCGAGAGCATCCAGGTGGTGCGCCTGCCGATCGGGAAGGAGCGCGGCGTGGTCCTGCACGGCGGCGCGGTCGTCGCGAGCGCCGCGAGCGAGAACGCCGCGGCCGCCGCGGCCTTCGCCGTCTACCACGGCAGCGAGGAGGGCCAGCAGATCATCGGCGAGTCCGGCGCCTCGATCCCCGCCTTCCAGGGCACCGAGCAGGCCTACATCGACGCCCATCCCGAGTACGACCTGACGATCTTCCCCGAGTCCGCGGAGGAGTACGGCTTCCCCTATCCCGTCTCCGCCAACACCCAGGCGTGGCTCGAGGTGGAGAGCGACATGGTCCCCAAGATCCTCGCCGGCGACCTGAGCGTCGAGGAGGGGACCACGCAGCTGGACGAGAAGATCAACGCGCTCCTGGCGGAGGAGGCCGAGCAGTGACCCAGGCGGACACCGCCGCGCCGGCCGCGGGCGGGGCCGATCTCGGCCCCGCGCGCGACCGGCGCCGCGTCCCCAACCCCGATGGGGCCTGGCCGTGGCTGTTCGTGCTGCCCACGCTGATCGGGCTCGCGATCTTCTACTTCTGGCCCGTCGTCCAGACCGCCTACTACTCCTTCACGGAATGGGGAGTGTTCGGCGGGGCGGAGTTCGTGGGGCTGGAGAACTGGATCTCCCTGCTGGAGTCCGGGCAGGTGCCGCGCGCGCTGGTGAACACGCTGGTGTACACGGCGATGCTGCTGCTGGGGATCCCGATCTCGATCTACATCGCGAGCCTGCTGAACCGCCCCGGTCTGCGCTTCGCCGCGTTCTACCGGGTGCTGTACTTCGCGCCGTTCGTGTCGATGCCGGCGGCGATCGCGCTGGTGTGGGGGATGATCTTCAACAGCCAGTACGGCATCCTCAACCAGTTCCTGGGCGTGTTCGGGATCCCGCCGGTGTTCTGGACCTCCACCGAATGGGTCGCGCTGATCGCGATCGGGATCGTGGGGATCTGGTCGTCGCTCGGCTTCAACATCATCATCCTCGGCGCCGGGCTGCGCAGCATCCCCGCGGAGATGTACGAGGCCGCCCGCATCGACGGCGCCTCGAACTGGCGCCAGCTGATCTCGATCACCGTCCCGCTGCTGAGCCCCAGCATCTTCTTCCTCACCGTGCTCAGCGTGATCCACGGGATGGAGCTGTTCGACCTGATCTTCATCATGATCGGGGAGTCCAACCCCATCAAGGGCGACACCCAGTCGATGGTCTCGCTGTTCTACCGCGAGGCGTTCATCAGCAACGACAAGGGCACCGGTGCGGCGATCGCGATCCTGCTCATGCTGATCATCGGCGCGCTGACCGCGGCGCAGTTCGCGGTGCAGAGACGGAGGGCCCGCTCATGACCGAGGCGAGGACACGGCGCAGCGGCGCCCCCGACGATGCGGGCGCCGCCGACGGGGCCCGTCGGGCGCGGGAGCTGCGCCGGGCGAAGCGGCGCGGCGCGGGCGGCGGCCCGAGCACCTCCAACGCCTGGGCGCACGTGGTGCTGTCGATCGGCGGGTTCATCATGGTGTTCCCGTTCCTGTGGCAGGTGGTGATGTCCCTGTCCAGCACGGCAGAGGTCACCTCCGTCCCGCCGACGTTCTGGCCCGAGGAGCTGCGCTTCGACAACTACGTCGAGGTGTTCCGCCAGGTGCCCTTCCTCGACCAGTTCTGGGTCTCGGTGCGGGTGACCGTGCTGACCGTGGTGGGGCAGGTGGTGCTGTGCTCCATGGCCGGCTACGCCTTCGCCCGCATGCGCTTCGCCGCGAGCGCGACGATCTTCGCGGTGATGCTCTCGATCCTCATGATCCCCAACCAGGCCTACCTGATCCCGCAGTACCAGATCGTGCAGGGCCTGGGCTGGCTGGACACCGTGCCCGGCATCGTGATCCCGACGATCTTCAGCGCCTTCGGCACCTTCCTCATGCGGCAGTTCTTCGTGAACCTGCCCGGCGAGCTCGAGGAGGCGGCGCGGCTCGACGGCGCGAACTCCTTCCAGATCTTCTGGCGGGTGATGCTCCCGCTGGCCCGCCCCTCGATCAGCGCCCTCGCCATCGTCACCACGCTCGCGGCCTGGAACAACCTTCTGTGGCCGCTGGTGGTCACCAGCCGCGAGGAGCACCGCACCCTCTCGGTGGGCATCGCCTCGCTGAACGGGCAGTACGTCATCGACTACCCGGTGATGATGGCCGCCTCGCTGATGGCGATGGCGCCGATCCTGATCCTCTTCATCGTCATGCAGCGCCGGGTGATCGAGGGGCTCGCGCACTCCGGGCTGAAGGGGTGAGGGGAGCCCTGCTCAGCCCTTGACCGCGCCCTCCGAGAGCCCGGAGATGAAGTGGCGCTGGTTGAAGAGGAACACCACGAGCACGGGGAGCGTGACCAGGAGAGCAGCGGCCATGAGCGGGCCGTACTGGATGTTCCCGCTCTGGGAGAAGCCCGTGAGCGCGAGCTGGACCGTCTGGCTGCGCGGCGACGAGGAGATCACCAGCGGCCATAGGAGGTCGTCCCAGACCCCGGTGAACGCGAAGACCGCCACCACCGCGATGATCGGCGTGGACAGCGGCAGGTAGACGCTCCGGAAGATCCTCAGCTCGCTCGCGCCGTCGATCCGTGCGGCCTCCGCGAGGTCTCGGCTCATCGAGAGGAAGAACTGACGAGCGAGGAAGATGCTCATCGTGCCCACGAGATAGGGGATGGAGAGCCCGCCCAGGGTGTCGATGAGGCCGCTCCCGCCCCGGCCGAGCGCATCGTTGCCGCCGGCGAAGGGGACGCTGGAGACCATGAGGAACAGCGGGATCAGGGTCACGGCGACGGGAATCGCGGCGGTCGCCAGCAGGCAGTAGAACAGGACCGTGCTGCCCCGGAACGGCAGATGCGCGAAGGCATAGCCGGCGGAGACCGTCACCACGCAGTTGGTCGCCACCGCCACGAGCGCGACCACGGTGGAGTTCAGGAAGGCACGATCGAGGTTGCCGACCGTCAGGGCCGTCGTGAAGTTCTCGAGCGTCGGGTCGCTCGGGAACAGGGAGACGTCCCGGAACGCCTGATCAGCCGGGGTGAACGCGATGCTGACCATCCACAGGAAGGGGAACAGGACGAGCAGCGTCGCGACCAGCAGGAGGGCCATGTTCAGCCCCCGGCTGCGTCGCAGGTGCGAGCGGGCGGGGCGTCGTCGACGGGCAGTCGTCGTCATCGTTCGCGCCCTCCTCTCAGCGCGATCAGTGTCAGTCCGGCGATGAAGGCGAAGAGCACGAAGGCCATCGCCGAGGCCGAGCCCATGTTGCTGTGCTCGAACGCCTCCGTGTAGATGAGGTAGTTGACCGTCGTCGTGGACTTCAGCGGACCGCCCGAGGTGAGCACGAAGATCTCGGCGAAGCTCTGGGAGAGGTAGATGATGTCGGTCGCGATCACGTAGACGAGCATCGGGCGGAGGCCGGGCAGGGTCACGTGCCGGAAGCGGTGCCAGGCGCCCGCGCCGTCGATGCTCGCGGCCTCGTAGAGCGTCTTCGGGATCGTCTGCAGCCCGGCCAGCAGCAGGACCATGTTGCTGCCCAGCGCCTTCCAGATCCGCATGGCGGAGACCCCGTTCAGCGCGGAGGACGGTTCGTTCAACCACCGCTGCGGCGACATGTCGAGGACGCCGAGGATCTCGTTGAACAGGCCGTTCTGCGAGTACATCCACAGCCACACCATGCTCACCGCCGTCAGCGAGACGATGTGGGGGACGTAGAGCGCGGAGCGGAAGATGCCGACACCGCGGAACGGCCGGTTGGCGAGCATCGCCAGCACGAGCGCGATGGCCACGGTGGGCGGCAGCACCTGCAGCGTGTAGCGGGCCGTGACCCACAGGGCGCCCAGGAAGTCGGAGTCGCCGAGGAGTGCGAGGTAGTTCTTCAGCCCGACGAAGGTCGGCGCCCCGCGCTGCAGCGGCGTGTACTCGGTGAAGCTCAGGATCAGCCCGTACACCACCGGCACGATCTGGAAGATCGCCACGTAGAGCGCCGCAGGGGCGACCAGGAGCATCCCCGCCCTGGCGGTGGAGCGCCCGATCGGTCCGCGCCGGGTCGGGCGTCGTCCCGTGCCCGCACCGTGGGCGGCCGATGCGCTCCGTGAGCTCCGGGGAGGCGGGGTGGGGCGCACTGCGGAGGAGGTCACGACGCCTCCGCGAGGACGGACTCGATCTCCGCAGCGGCGTTGTCCAGAGCCTCCTTCGCCGTGACCTGACCGTTGAGCGCCTGCTCGAGATGCTCGGCGAGGGTGTCACGCACTTCCGTCCACCCCGGGATGTTGGGGTTGGAGCGGAAGTGCTCGGAGTTCGCGACCGTCGAGGAGATCGCGGGCGATTCGCTCACGTAGTCGGTCTCCGCCGCCGAGGCGCGGACCGGCACGTTGCCGACCTCCTCGGCGTACTTCGTGTTGTACTCCTCGCCGCCGATCATCATCAGCAGCTCCCACGCATCGTCCTTCTTGGCGCTGTCGGGGTTGATCATCAGTCCGGTCGCCGCCCCGCCGAACGCGGCGGGCTCGTCGCCCTCGTCGAAGGCCAGGACGTCCATGAAGCGGAGGTCGAGGTCCGGCGCGGAGGCCATCACCTGCTGGAGTGTGGCGGGGTCCGTGAACAGCATGGAGGTGTCCCCGGTGGCCAGCGGCGACTGCGCCGGCGGGAGCCCGTCCCAGGTGCCGCCGAGGTTGCTGTCCACCGGGGCGTCGCCCTGGTAGAGGCTGATGTACCACTCGAGCGCCTCGACGGCCTCGGGGCTCGTGAAGGCGACGGTGCTGCCGTTCTCGGAGAGCAGGTCGCCGCCGTGCGCCCACAGCAAGCTCGTGAACGCCTGCTGCATCCCGGCGGGCTCGGCGCTGACGACGATTCCGGCGCGCGAGAGCGATCCGCCCGTGCGCACGGCGAGCTCGTCAGCCACCTCCCGCAGCTCCGTGAAGGTCGTCGGCGGCGCGGCGGGATCGAGCCCGGCCTCCTCGAAGTGCGCGGCGTTGAACGCGACCTGTCGTCCGGTGCTGGCGATGGGGAACAGGTAGTGGGAACCCTCGACGGCACCGCTCTCGATCCCGGTCTCGAGGTCCCTGCGATCCGCCTCGTCCATCGCCTCGAAGCGGTCGTCGAGCGGTTCCACGCGCTGGTAGTGGACGAGGTCGGCGACGGCTGCCGGGCCGTGGCCGAACACGTCGGGACCGGTCCCCGAGGAGAAGCCGGCGTTCAGCCGGGTCGACATGTCGCCCCAGTCGATGAAGGTCGCCGTGGCGGCCCGCCCGGTCTGCTCGGTGAAGGCCGGCAGGAGCACGCCGGTGACGAAGTCCTGCTCGGCGGGGTTCACGCCGGGCCACCAGACGGTGAGCTCGCCGTCGGGGTCCCCGCCGCCCTCGGGGCCGCCGCAGCCGGCGAGGAGCAGGGCGCCGGCGGACAGCGCCATGGACGACGTCAGGACCGTGCGTCTGGTGGGGGTGCTCACGATGTGCCTCTCGTTCTCTCAGCGTGGTGTCGACGATGACCGGTGGAGATGCAGGGCCGGAGACTGCGGGGCGGTGCACGACGGCGACCGCCCGGCGTGACGTCCGAGGACGCTCATCCCTGACCCCAGGGGAGATACTACGTATTAGTGATGCGATCGGCAGTCTAGGACGGTCCTGTATGGAGGGTCAACAGATGGAAGGGAATGTGGGGGCGGTGTCGTGATCCGGAACGAAGACTATGCAGGCCATCACGTGGTGACAGGCGAGCTTCTTGAGAGGAGCGGGTTCGGCGCATAGGCTCTCCCCAGTGCTGATACGAATGATCCATGAGTGGTGAGGTGGTGCGTCGGATGAGAGTGCGGCAGAGCGACATCGCGAAGGCGGCCGGGGTCTCCCAGGCCACGGTCTCGCTCGTCGTCAGCGGGCGCGCCTCGCAGGGCGGAGTGTCCGCACGGACCCAGGAGAGGGTCCGTGCGGCGATGTCGGAGCTCGGCTATGTGCCGAACCCGGCCGCGCAGACGCTGCGCGGGGGCCGCAGCGGCCTGCTCGGGGTCTTCACCTACGAGTCCGCGTTCCCGGCGCGACCCGATGACTACTTCCACGAGTTCCTCGTCGGGATCGAGGTGGGGGCCGCCGACATCGGCCGGGACCTCGTCCTGTTCTCCTCGGCGCAGCAGGCCGATGGCAGCCGCACGATCTACGGCCACGGCGCGAACCGGCTCCGCATCGCCGACGGCTCCATCGTCCTCGGCCAGCAGCGCAGCACGACCGAGCTGCGACGGCTGACCGAGGAGGGATACCCGTTCGTGAGCCTCGGCCGGTACGACCCCGTCCCCGAGGCGGCCTGGGTCGCCGTGGACTACACGGCGGCGGTGCGCGCGATCGTCGAGGACATGCACGGCGCAGGACACCGGGACATCGCCTACGTCGCCGGCGATGACGAGCGACTTCCCTCGGTGGCCCGGCGCTCCGCGTTCGCCGCCGCCGCGGGGGATCGCGGCGCGAGGACCGCCCCCGTCTCCGCGCTCGACGCCGCCACGCTCCGGGGCTGGAGGCGCGAGGGTGTCAGCGCCGTGATCGCCGAGAACCCGACCGTCGCCGAAGCCCTCGGAGCCCTGCTGGCCTCGGAGGGGCTGCGCGTCCCCGACGACCTCAGCGCGGCCTGCCTGGAGATCCCGCAGCGCAGCGGGCGGGCGGCCGGCTGGTCGCACCTGGTGATCCCCAAGCGGGAGGTCGGCCGGCGCACCGTGAGCGTGCTGCGCGCGATCCTCGCCGAGGAGCTTCCGCTCGCTCACCACGAGGACATCCGGTGCAGCCCGCACCACCTGGGAACGATCACGACCATCGACCGCTGAGGGCGGAGCGGCCGGAGGCCGACGATCCGTCCCACGACCCGAGAGGACATCCCTGTGCCCGTCCACGAGAATCTCCATCCCATCGATTCGCTGCCCGAGATGACCGCGGACCTGGTGGTCGTCGGCGGCGGCCTCGGCGGTACGGCCGCCGCTCTCACCGCGGCCCGGCTCGGCCAGCAAGTGCTCCTCTCGGAGTCGGATCCGTGGCTCGGCGGCCAGCTCACGGTGCAGGGGGTGCCGCCGGACGAGTCTCGCTGGGTCGACGCGGAGCCGACCTCGTCCTCCTACCGTGAGTTCCGCGAACGGGTGCGCGAGCACTACCGCCGAGTGTTCCCGCTCCGGGAGGAGGCGGCCCGGGATCCGAAGCTCAATCCCGGGGCCGGATTCGTCTCACGGCTGTGCCATGAGCCCCGGGTCGGAGCGCTGGTGCTCGAGGAGATGCTGTCGCCGCACCTCTCCAGCGGTCGGATCACCTGGCTCCGCGAGCACCGTCCCGTCGGTGTCGAGAGGACGGGGGACCGGGTGACTTCCGTCGTGGTGCGCGAGGCGCGCACCGGGACGGAGAGGCGGCTCAGAGCGCCGCTGTTCGTGGACGCGACCGAGCTCGGGGACCTCCTGGAGCTCGGCGGCATCGACCATGTCATCGGCGCGGAGTCCCACGCCGAGTTCGGGGAGCTGCACGCGCCCGAGGTCGCCGACCCGCTCGACCAGCAGGCGATCACCTGGTGCTGCGCCCTCGGCTGGGACCCCGGCCACGCGGATCTCGTCCCGCGCCCGCCGCTGTACGAGCGCTTCGCCACCGAGGTCGCCGACTTCTGGCCCGGACCGCAGCTCTCCTTCGACGACGTCCACCCGATCACGCTCGAGCCCCGTCATCGGCCCGTCTTCGAGGGCGACCCGGCCGAGCACCGCCGACTGGGCGGTGCATCCGACATGTGGCACTACCGTCGGGTCCGGGCCCAGGGCCACATGCGCGAGGACGTGCCCGGCGAGGACATCACCCTGGTCAACTGGCCGCAGATCGACTACTGGGGTGCGCCGCTGATCGGCGTGGACGCCGACGAGGCCGCCCGGGCCCGGGACGAGGCCCGCCAGCTCACCCTCTCCTTCGTGCACTGGCTCCAGCACGAGGCGCCCCGCGAGGACGGGGGAGCGGGTTTCCCCGAGCTGCGGCTCCGCGGCGATGTGCTCGGGACGGCCGATGGTCTGGCGCGGGAGCCCTACATCCGCGAGTCCCGCCGCATCCGGGCCCTGTTCACGATCACCGAGGAGCACATCGGCCGGGAGATGCGGGGCGCCCATGCCGGGGCCGAGCACTTCGAGGACTCCGTGGGGATCGGGCACTACCGGATCGACCTCCACCCCTCGACCGCACAGCGCACCTACGTGGACATCGACTGCTTCCCGTTCCAGATCCCGCTCGGAGCTCTCATCCCGCAGGACGTCGCGAACCTCGTCCCGGCGAACAAGAACATCGGCACCACCCACATCTCCAACGGCGCCTACCGGCTCCACCCGGTCGAATGGGCTATCGGCGAGGCCGTCGGCGCGCTGTCCCATGTCGGGAGGGAGCACCGGGTCGACCCGGCCGAGGTCCGCGCCAGCGGGCGCCTCACGAAGGCGCTGCAGAGCACGCTGCGGGAGCGGCTGGGGGCGACTCTCGAGTGGCCCGACACGATCAGGCGGCTCGAGGAGTGAGCCGGGACGATCCTCCCCTCGACCTGCACGTGCCGAGGCGTGAGAACGTACCCCGCCATCCGGTCAGCCCGCGGACGCCGTCGTCCACATGCCCTCCCCGGCATGCACCTCCCCACGTAGGGTGACGAGCATGAGTACCCCACCTTCGATGTGCGGCAGGGCTCGACGCCAGCTGCATCGCAAATTGCTCGCTGCCGGCATCGTCCTCCTGGTGATCGTCGCCGTGTTGCTCGTGCTGCCGCTGATCTTCGCGTCGACCCCGGAGGGAATCATGGGAGGGATCGTGGCGGTCTTCTTCTTCTCCTCGATGCTCTGGATCCTCGGGATCGTGTTCACCGTCGTCGGAGTCCATTCGGAGCTCAAGGCGAGGAAGATGAATCGCGAGGACCGGGCCACGGCAGTCGCGATCGCCGAGCATGCCGACAGGCTTCTGCAGCAGCCTCCTGCCGGCGCATACACCTCGGGAGCCGTCATTCGGTTGGATCCTCAGCGCGTCCTCGAGGTCGAGCGATACTTCGACGAGAAGACCGCGGGGGAGGCACGGGGGACGCTCATGCACCAGTTCAGCATGTTCGGGCATTCGTTCGGGGTCGGCTATGCGGCAGGGAGCAGGTCCAGCGTCGGCGCGTCAGTGCATTCCGGGGCGATCCGAGGCATGTCCGACGTCCATCTCTCCGTCGCGTCGACGACCCGTCATGACCTCATGGGCGACGCTCTCTTCGCCCTCTTCGAGACGCAGGATGCGTCAGGCTCGGCCGACACCCTGCGCGTCACGGCACTGTCCAACGGCGCCGTGCTCGAATGGATTCATGGACTCGTGGAGCAGACGGCTCTGCGGTTCGGCCTGGACACCCACTCCGGGGTGACGGTGCAGAACTATGCTCCTCGCCTCGCCTCACATTTCGGGCCCGCCGACGTCTCCTACCTCTCAGACCGGCTGCATCTCGCCCTCGCCCAGGACAAGCGTGGTGAGCAGACCCCGGAGATCAGCGTGGACGGTGTGCGGGCGGGACGCGGTGCCATCGTCGCCACGAGCGCCTCGATCGGTGGCTCCGACGCGTTGCGGATCTTCCCGACGGCCTTTCCTGCTATGTGGGGCGACGCCGTCGGAGGCGCACTGGCGGCGGCGTCACCCGCTAAGCAGATCGCCAGCTGACGACGCTCTCCGGAAGGAGGCATCACGCGTCCGGACGGTTCCCCCGTCCTTCACCCGTCCGAGCGCGAGAACCGGTTCGTCATGCGGTCGCTCGCGGTGAACAGCACCTGGCCCAGCAGCGCGTCGGTCTCCGTGCGGATCCGTTCGGCGATCTCCTGGTTCGCCGCGGCGAGCAGGGCCGGCACCTCGTCCGCCGAGCCGGCCTCCGCGGCCTGCGCATCGGCCGCGTGGACGGCGGCGCGGCCGAGCGCGAGGGTGCGCTGCTGGTAGCGCTCGATGAGCGGGATCGTCTCGTGGAAGTGCGCATCGGCCAGCGCCGCGATCATCCGCGAGGTCCAGTAGAAGCTGTCGGTGCTCGCCGTCGCCCCGGTCGTGGAGAGATACGTCGGTGCGGTCTCGACGTTCGTGAACATGGGGATCAGCGCGGTGAAGGGGAGCGAGGCGTAGGCGACCCACTGCAGGTCACGGTGCGACTCGGGCAGGCCGCCGCGGACCTGCAGGATCGCGAGCGCGTTGTGGCGGTTGATGCCGATGGGGCGGAAGGCGCGCCGCTCCGCCTCGGTGCCGCGCGGGGAGTAGGGGTCGAAGACCGTGCCCTGGTAGTGGGAGCTCAGCACGTCCTTGACATCCTCGACGGTGAGCAGCCGCTCGGGGCGACGGCTCCAGGGGAGGTCGTCGGAGTCGGGGCTCGCGCCGGCCCGGCCCGCGTCCCAGTCCTCGGCATGGGGGCTGAGGGTGCGCTGCATGTACCAGGCGCGGGGCGAGTTGTAGAGGTGGTCGTGCTCGCTGTGGGAGCCGAAGGCCTCGCGGGGGTTGACCATGTCCTCGCTCTGCCCGCTCTCGCGCAGGGTGAGGTCCAGGTGGTGCTCGCGCAGGAACTGGCGCAGGTCGGGGCTCGCGAGATGGTCACGGCCCTCCCCTTCGGCGTCCTCGAGGTCGAAGGAGTCGATGCCCAGCTGGTTCGGCATCGTCACGTAGTGGTCCTCGGGCACGCGCCGCGCGATCCAGTGGTGTCCGCCGACGGTCTCGAGCCACCAGATGTCCTCCGCGTCGCTGAAGGCGATCCCGTTCATCTCGTAGGTGCCGTGCTCCGCCAGCAGTGCCCCGAGCCGCTCCACGCCCTCGCGGGCCGTGCGGATGTAGGGCAGCACGAGGGTCACGAAGTCCTCCTCGCCGAAGCCGCCGGGCGTCTCGCCCTCGCGCACCACCAGCGGGTCCGCGCCGAGCACCCGAGAGTTCGAGGTGATCGTCTCGGTCGCGCTCATGGCGACGTGGGCGGCGTTGATCCCGGCGCAGCCCCAGATCCCCTCGTCGGGCAGGGCATTGGGGATCGAGGTGTACCGCAGCGGGTTCTCCGGCAGCTCGATCGTGCGCCCGCCGAGCACGGAGGTGTAGGTGCGCGGCTGGTCCTCGGGACGCACCACCACGACGCGCTTCGGATCGAAGGTGCCGGCTCCGGAGTCCTCGGTGCGGGCGACGAGCGGCGAGCCGTCGGCGCTCGCGCGGCGGCCGACGAGGAGGGTGGTGCAGGGCATGGGCGCGGCTCCTTGATGCGGGGGGATGCGGGGGACGGGGACCCCGCCACCCTACGACCGCGGTGGCGGACCGCTCACCCCGTGTAGTCGCCCTCCCGTGCGTTCAGCGCCGTGTAGTGCGCGAGCCTGTCCTCGTCGACCTCGACGCCGAGGCCCGGCCCGTCGGGCACCCTCAGGCACCCGTTCTCGAACGGGAGGGGCTCGATGATGTCGTCGTCGTGCAGGTAGTACATGGAGTCGATCGCGCTGGAGAGCACCGGCGTGCTGGCCGCGATCGCGAGGTGCGCGGCGGTGGCGATGCCGAGCTCGCCCCCGCTGTGGAGGTTCATCCCCAGGCCGAAGGCCTCGCAGTGCGCCGCGAGATGCTTGGTGATCGCGATCCCGCCCCACTTGTAGACGTCGCCGTGGATGACCTGCACGGCGTTCAGGCGCACCGCCGGGGCGAGGTCCTCCCAGCGCACCACGCACATGTTCGTGCACAGCGGGATCCGCACCGCCTCGGCCACCCGCGCCATCTGCTCGAGCCCCTGGCACGGGTCCTCGAGGTACTCGAGGTCGAGCGACTCCAGGGCACGGCCGGCGCGGATCGACTCCGGCACGCTCCAGGCCGCGTTCGGATCCACGCGCAGCTCGACCTCCGGGAGCCGTTCGCGCAGCGCCTGCATGATCGCGACGTCGGCGCGGGCGTCCGTGCTGCCCTTGAGCTTCACGGCGGTGAAGCCGTGCTCGGCCACGATCCGCTCGGTGGCGTCGGCGAGGGAGCCGGGGTAGTCGCGCTCGTCCCCGTCGGAGCGGGTGATCAGCGCCGTCAGCGGGATCTGCTCGCGCACCCGCCCGCCCAGCAGATCCACCACGCCCATCCCGGCGGCCTTGCCCAGCAGGTCCCAGCAGGCCACGTCGATCGCGGCGAGCGCCGCGTAGCCGAGGTAGCCGTGGAAGAAGGGGAGCATGCGGTGGCGGGCGTGGAAGGCCTCGAGCTCGCGCGGGTCGGTCCCGATGACGTCCTGCGCGAACCTGCGCACGAGGCGCGCCACGGGCTCGCCCCACATCGTCTCGCCCCAGCCGACGAGCCCGTCGTCCGTGGTCAGGCGCACGATCGTGCGCGTCTCTCCCTGCTTGGTCTCGAACGATGAGGTGAACCCTGTGCGCATCGGCAGGTTCACCACGCTCACCTCGAGGTCGACGATCTTCATGCGGTCTCTCCTTCGTGATGGGTGCCGGCGGGGGCGGGGAGTGCGGTGTCCAGCAGCGCGTCGAGGCAGGACTGCAGCGCGGCGGACGCCTCGGCGAGCGCGGCCCGGCCGCGCTCGGGGTCGCCCGGCCCGGGCGGATCGGTGACCCCGCCGGTGCGCGGCCATTCGCCGTGCCGCTCCACGTGGAGGCCGCGGACCAGCTCCTGGTCGAACAGGGGCAGCTCGTGCGGGCCCTGCCCGTCGTCGGCGACCAGACCGGGGTGCTCCGCGCTCATCAGCGAGGTCTCGAAGGCCCCGGCGTGCCCGGGGGCGTCGGGCGCCGGCTCGAGGAGCTGCCAGTAGCTGCAGGACGCGGCGAGGATCGGGTGCTCGAGTGCGGCGAGCTTCACGGCCTGGCTCATCATCTCGATGTTGCCGCCGTGGCCGTTGACCACGAGGATCCGACGGAATCCCGCCAGGACCAGCGAGTCCAGCAGCGCCGAGAGCACGTCGAGCAGGGTGCGCGGGGGGAGGCTGAGCGCCACCGCGAACTGGTGGTGGCCGCTGAACCCGTAGGGGAGGGCGGGGCAGAGGACCGCCTCGTCGCGCTCGGCGAAGGCGCGCTCGACGACCGCCTCGACGAGCAGGGTGTCCGTGCCCAGCGGCAGGTGCTCGCCGTGCTGCTCGTGCGAGCCGATCGGCAGCACGGCGACGCTGCGCGGGGCGAGCTCTGCGACGTCCTGGCGGCGCAGGGAGGTCAGATGGTGCACGGGTGTCTCCTCGGTCGGGACGGATCGGGTCGGGTCTGTCGGGGTCGGACGGCGGGGCTACTGTGAGCGCATGTCCGGTCGTGTCCTGTCGTTCGCGCCGCCCGCCTCACGCAACGGCTCCTTCCTCGCCCTGGAGCTGCTGCCGGGACGGGTGCAGGGCGCCCTGATCGACACGACAGGCAGGTTCCGGGAGCGGCGGGAGGCGCGCTTCGACCCGGCGGCGGCGCGCGAGGAGATCCTCGGCGAGGTGCTCCGGGTGGCCGCCGAGCTGGCCCGCAGCACCCGCCTCGGCGGATGCGTGATCTCCGCAGGAGGTGTGCTGGACACGACTCGCGGCACGATGGTGCAGGTCGTGGACATGCCGAGCCTCGAGGGCTGCGCCATCGCGGAGCGGCTGCGCGCCGTGGTGGGCGCGCCCACGCTGCTCGAGCACCGGGCCCGGCTGCAGGTCCACGGCGACCACTACTTCGGCGCCGGACAGGGGGCGGAGACCTTCGCCTCCGTCTCCACGGGCGACACCCTGGGGGTCGGCATCCTCTATCAGGGGATGATCCTCGCGCCCGACGGAGGGCGCAGCGGCGCGCACATGACCGTGGCCGCCGGCCAGCGCGCCTGCAGCTGCGGCAAGCACGGCTGCTGGCGCACCATCGCGACCACCGCCTGGCTGCGCGAGCGGGGCGCGGAGCTCGGCCTGCCCGAGCGCGACCTCGTCGGCTGGGAGAGCCGGGCCAGGGAGGACCCGCGGGCGGCCGCGGTGGTCGCCGAGTACGCCCGCAACATCGCCGTCGGCCTCGCCAACATCCAGCAGCTGTGCATGCCCGGCCTGTTCATCCTGCACGGGGAGGCGGCGCGGGCCTCCGACGGCTTCCGGGCGACGATCCTCGAGACGCTGCGGGACCTCTCCCGCACGGGCGGGGAGACGGAACCGCGCCTCGCGACGACCTCGGGGGACGAGGACGACTCGACGCTGCTCGGCGGCGTGGCTCTGCTGCTGCAGCGCGGGCTGCCCGTCGGCGGCTGAGCCGGTCGTCCACGGGCGCCGGTGCGCGGCGCTCATCGGTCGGCGCCCGCCGCGAGGGCCGGGTTCGCACGGCGCGGGTCGGGATGCGCGATCGAGGCGAGCAGCCGACGGGTCACCTCCGAGGACGGGGCCGACAGCACCTCGCGGCACCGGCCGATCTCGGCGATCCTGCCGTCCGCCATCACGGCCACGCGGTCGGCGATGCCGGAGACCACGGCGAGGTCGTGGCTGACGAACAGATAGGCGACTCCGGTGCGCTCCTGCAGCTGCCGCAGCAGGTCCAGGATCGTCGCCTGCACCGACACGTCCAGCGCGCTGGTGGGCTCGTCGAGCACCAGCAGCCGCGGCTCCAGGGCCAGGGCGCGGGCGATCGCGATGCGCTGGCGCTGGCCGCCGGAGCACTCGTGCGGGAAGCGCCGGGCGAGGTCGGGGTCCAGGTCCACCGCGTCCAGCAGCCGAGCCACCTCGGCGCGGATGCCGTCCAGACCCAGCTCACTCCGCCGATGGGTGAGCAGACCTTCCGCGACGACGTCCCGGATCCGCATGCGGGGGTTCATGCTCGCGTACGGGTCCTGGAACACCATCTGGACCATCCGGGCCTGCTGCGCGGAGGCGCGTCGTCGGCCGGTGCGCAGATCCTCGCCGGCGGTGAGCACCTCGCCCTCGGTGGGCTCCGCGAGCCCGACGGCGATGCGGGCGAGGGTGGTCTTGCCGGAGCCGGACTCGCCCACCAGGGCGAGCGTCTCGCCGGGGCGGACGTCGAGGTCGATGTCGGAGAGCACCCGCTTCTCGGTCCGGTGCCGCCGGAAGGTCTTGCCGATGCCTCGAAGGCTGAGGACCGGGTCCGCCGTCTCGTGGGTGCTCATGCGGGGGCTCCGATCTCGAGGCGGGGAGTGGCGGCGAGGAGCTGGCGGGTGTAGTCGTCGGTCGGTCGCTCGAACACGTCGAGCGTGCTGCCCTGCTCGACGATGACGCCGTCGTGCATCACGGCCATGCTGTCCGCGACCGAGGCGACCACCCCGAGGTCGTGCGTGATCAGCAGGACGCCCATGCCGGTCTCGGCCTGCAGGGTGCGCAGCAGGTCGAGGATCTCCGCCTGCGTGGTCACGTCCAGCGCTGTCGTCGGCTCGTCGGCGATGAGGAGGCGGGGCCGGCTCATCAGCGCCATGGCGAGCATGACGCGCTGGCGCAGCCCGCCGGAGAGCTGGTGGGGGTACTGGTCGGCGCGCTGGGAGGGCTCGGGCACCCGTGCCTGCTCGAGGGCCTCGAACATCCTTCGGCGGCGCTCGGCCCGATCCCCCGTGCGGTGGATGCGCATCACCTCCATCAGCTGGCTGCCCACGGTGCGCAGCGGGTTCAGGGTCGCCATCGGGTCCTGGAAGACCATGGCGATGTCGCGCCCGCGCACGGCGCGCAGCTGCGCCGCGGGGAGGCTCAGCAGGTCCGTCCCCTCGAAGCGGACCTGCCCGTGCGGATAGGTGGCCGGGGGCTCGGGGTTCAGCCGCAGCACCGACAGCGCGGTGCTGGACTTGCCCGAGCCGGACTCGCCGACGAGCGCGAGGGTGCGGCCCGGCTCGAGCGCGAGGTCGATGCCGCGCACGGCGGCGACCTCGGCATGCCGGGAGGAGAAGGTGATGTGCAGGTCGGAGATCTCGAGCAGCGGGGCAGCGGTCATGAGGTGTACGTCCTGGGGTCGAACCGGTCGCGCACGGCGTCCCCGGCGATGTTGATCGACAGCACCGTCAGCAGCAGCGCGGTGCCGGGGAGCACGGCGAGCCACCAGGCGGTGCCCATGTACAGCTGGCCGTCTGCCAGCATCGAGCCCCAGGTCGCCGTCGTGGCCGGGATGCCGAGGCCGAGGAAGCTCAGCGCCGCCTCCGCGAGGATCACCGTGCCCACCTGGAGGGTGAGGATCGTGGCGAGGGGGCCGGTGACGTTGGGCAGCATGTGCCGGGTCATGATCCGGTGCGCGGGCACCCCCATCACCTGGGCGGACTCGACGAACTCCCGCGTGCGCAGCGAGAGCACCTCCGAGCGCAGCACCCGGGCGTAGGACACCCAGCCGGTGATCCCCAGCACGACGATCACGGTGCTCAGCCCGGGGCCGACGAAGCCGATCACGGCGAGGGCCAGCAGCAGGGTGGGGAAGGCGAGCTGGACGTCGGTCAGCCGCATCAGCAGCCGGTCCGTCCATCCGCCCGCGTAGCCGGCGAGGATGCCGATCGCCGAGCCGATGATGCCGGAGAGCAGCGCGGCGGTGATCCCCACGATGACCGAGATGCGGCTGCCGACGACGAGGCGGGCGAGCACGTCACGGCCCAGCTGGTCGGTGCCCAGCAGGTGCCCGTCGCTCCCGGGCGGGGCGAGGCGCCGCAGGAGGTCTTGCTCGCCGGGATCGTCCACCAGCAGCGGGCCGACGAGCGCGAGCAGCACCACCAGGGCGAGGAAGGCGCTCGAGGCCAGCAGCGGCAGATCGAGCCTCCGGCGGCGGGAGCGCTGGGCGCGGGAGCCCCCGGCCGGGCCGGAGCCGGTGCGGGCGGGGGAGAGGTCGGGAAGGGCGGTGGCGTTCATGCCTCGGTCCTCACTCGCGGGTCGATGATCGCGTAGGAGAGGTCCACCAGCAGGTTCACCACGATGAAGGTCATGGCGAAGAGCACCACGGTGCCCTGGACCAGGGGGAAGTCGCGGAAGCTGATCGCATCGATGGTGAGCCGGCCGATGCCGGGCCAGGTGAAGATCTGCTCGGTGAGGATCGCGCCGCCGAGCAGCCCGCCGAGCTCGAGGCCCAGCACGGTGATCACCGGCATCGAGGCGTTGCGCAGCGCGTGGCCCGTCAGCACCCGCAGCTCCCCGGCGCCCTTGGCCCGGGCCGTGCGCACGTGGTCCTGTCCCAGCACCTCTATCAGGGAAGTGCGCAGCAGCCGCGCCACCACGGCGACCGAGAAGATCGCGAGCGTGGTCGCCGGGAGCACGAGATGGGCGAGCGTCCCGTAGCCGGCGGCGGGGAGCAGCCGCAGCTGCACCCCGAACAGCAGCACCAGGAGGATGCCCACCCAGAACGCCGGCGTGGACTGGCCCACCAGCACCGCGCCCATCACGGTGCGGTCCACCGCGGTGCCGCGGCGCATCGCGGCGATCGACCCGGCGGCGAAGGCGACGACCACGGTGATCAGCAGCGCCGCCCCGGCGAGCAGCGCCGTCGCGGGGATCCGCTCGAGGATGAGGGCGGTGACCGGTTCGCGGTAGAGCAGGGACTCGCCGAGGTCCAGGCGCACGAGCCCGCCGAGGAAGTCGAGGTACTGGACGATCAGGGGCCGGTCCAGGCCCAGCGTCGCCTGCATCTGGGCGACCTGCTCGGGGTCGGCGTCCTCCGGGAGCAGCTGGGCCACGGGGTCGCCGGAGGCGCGGGAGAGGACGAAGACGACCGTGACCGCGGCCCACAGCACGCCGAGGGAGGAGAGCAGGCGGGTCAGGGCGGCGCGCAGCAGGTGCCGGCGCGAGGAGCGCGCGGGCGCCCCGGTGGACGGGGCATCGGTGGCGGGGGCGCTCATCGGGCCGTCTCCATCGCGAGGGTGCCGTTGACGTTGGGCTCCCAGGTGACCCTGCCGTTGGTCGCGAAGTCGAGGTCCGCCTGGTGGAGGAAGAGGAACGCCGCCTCGTCGTGGAGCCACTGCTGCATCTCCCGCAGCGCCTCGAGGCGGACGTCGGGATCGATCGTCTGCTCGATCGTGTCCATGAGCGCATCGGCGTGGTCCGAGCGGATGCGGCTGCGGCGGCGGTCGGAGCGGATGTAGGACTGCAGCGTCGCACCGCCGTCCAGGGTCCAGCCCGTCGATCCGGTGAGGTACATCGATCCCAGTGACGAGGGGTCGTCGGACTCGAGTCGCTCGGCGAAGGTCCCCGGCTCGAGCAGCTCGAGCTCCAGGGTGACGCCGACGTCGCCGAGCATGCCGGCGATCGCCTCGCACAGGAGGCGGTCCTTGTTCGAGGCCGTGAAGCGCAGCTGCAGGCCGTCGCCGTGCCCGGCCTCGGCGAGGAGCCGTCGGGCGAGCTCCTGATCCCGCTCGAACGGGGGGATGTCGGGGTCGAAGCCGAAGGCCTCGCGCGGCACGATCGTCGCCGCCTCGCGGCCGGAGTCGTTGAGCACGGCCTCGATGAGCAGCGGCACGTCGACCGCATGGTTCAGGGCCCGGCGCACCGTCGCATCACTGAGGATCTCGTCCTCCGTGTCCAGCACGACGAAGAACATGCGGATCCCGGGATGCTTCTCCAGCTCGACGTCCTTGTACCCCTCGAGCTGGAGCGCGGCCTCGGGGTCGAGGGCGGAGACCATGTCCACCGCATCGCTCTGGATCCCGGCCAGTGCCGAGGCGGCGTTGGGCATGGCGGTGAAGTGGAGCTCGTCGAAGGCGGGGCGGCCGTTCCAGTGCTCGTCGTTCGCCTCGAGGCGCAGCAGCTGGGCCTTGCGCCAGGAGACGAAGCGGAAGGGGCCGGTGCCCACGGGGTGGGCGGCGAACTCGTCGGCGCCGACCTCCTCGAGGTGGCCGGGCGGGAGCATCACCCCGCCGAAGAGCGAGACCTTCTCGGGGATCACCGGGTCGGGGTCGGCCATGACGATGTCCGCGGTGAGCTCGTCGACCACCTCGACGTGGTCCACGGAGCGCAGCTCCACGATGGTCGACTCGGTCGCGGGGTCGATGAGCCGCTCGATCGTGAACTTCACGCTCGAGGCGTCGAAGGGCTCCCCGTTGTGGAAGGTGACGCCCTCGCGCAGGCGGAACCTCCAGCGGTGCTCGTCGACCGCTTCCCAGGAGGTGGCCAGTCGCGGCACGAGTTCGTTGTCGGCATCGCGCATCGTGAGGGTGTCGAAGATGTTGATGAGCACGTTCATGCCCTCGAGTCCGCTCTCGAGGTGCGGGTCCAGCCCGGTGGGCTCGCTCTTCTGGGCGATCCGCAGCGCTCGGGCGCCGCCGGCGTCGGCGGGGGAGCCGCAGCCGGCGGTGAGGCCGACGCCGCCGATCGCGGGGCCGAGGAGGCTCAGCCGGAGGGCGTCCCGCCGGGTGGGCTGATGCAGTGGGGTCATGCGGGTGCTCGCTCTCATCGTCGATGATGAATGCCGCTGAATGGAAAGAGAGTTCCGTTGAGTGGAACGACGATGCTCTACGCTAAGGGTCATGGGAGACGTCGTCAACACCCCCGCGCGCACCGTCGCGGACAAGGTCATGGCCCTCGTGCGGGCGCTCGGCACCGCCGAGGAGCCGCTGAGGCTGTCCACGTTGTCCGAGGTCAGCGGCACCGCCAAGGCCACCACCCGGCGTCTGCTGCTGGACCTGTGCGCTCAGGGCTACGCGCGCTCGCCGGGGCGCGGCCTGTACGAGGCCGGTCCCGGCCTGCAGGGGCTCGCGGCGGCGGTGGTGTGCAATGATCCGCTCGGCACGGTGAGCGCCGAGACCCTCGGCGCGCTCGCCCGGGCGACGGGCCATGTAGCGGCACGGATCGCCGTGGCGGACGGCCGCGCCGTCGTGCTCGATCTCGAGAACCCGCAGCGGCTGCCGATCCCGCTGCGCGTGGGCGACGAGCTGCCCGAGCACGACCTGTGGTCCGCGACCGCGTCCGACGCCGTCGAGCCGGTCGCGGAGTACCCGACCGCCTCGACCTGGATGCTCGCCGCCGCCGCCGACCACCGGCGCACCACGCACCTCGTCCTCGTCGGGCTCGCCTTCCTGCGACCCCAGGACGACACCGCCGCACGGCTCCTGGTCGATCACGCCCGGTCCCTCGGGGACTCGGCGGAGTCGCTGCGCGATGTCGGCTGAGCACGTGCGTCCCGCCGCAGGGCCGGCCGGGGCGGGTGCGACCGGCCGGCGCGAGCGCGCCGTGCAGGACCTGCTGCGCAGCGCCCGCGCGGACGGGCAGTTCAGCGGTGCCTCCTGGGCGGCCGGTGCGAGGGACGGCGCGCACGCCGGGGGAGAGGTGGGCACCCACGCCCTCGGCGACGAGACCCCCGTCGGCCCGGAGTCCCTGTTCGACCTCGCCTCGGTCACCAAGCCGATCATCGGCCTCGCCCTGCTGCGCCTTGTCGACCGCGGAGCGCTGGACCTGGAGGCCACGGTGGGCGAGATGCTCGAGGGCTGGCCCGACGGGCCGATGGCCCGCGCCGACCTCCGCTCCCTCCTCACCCACACCTCCGGCGCCCCGGGGCCCACCCCGCTGTGGCGCGAGCACGGGCAGCGGGACGAGCTGCTGGCGGCGCTGGCGGCGCTCGAGTTCACGGCGCCCGGCAGCTGGTGCTACTCCTCCATGGGATTCATCGCTCTGGGCCTCGTGGCGGAGCGCGCCGCCGGCATCCCGCTCGACCACCTGGTGGCGCGCGAGATCACGACCCCGCTCGGGATGCACCGGACCGCCTTCGGCCCGGTCGACGCCGCGCAGGCGGTGGCCACCGAGGACTGCCCGTGGCGCGGCCACGTGGTGCGCGGGCAGGTGCACGACGAGAACGCGGTCGTGCTCGGCGGCGTCGCCGGCCACGCCGGACTGTTCGGCACCGCCGAGGACCTGGGACGGCTCGGCGCCGCCCTGCTGCGCGGAGAGCTGCTCGGCCCGGACCTGCACCGGGCGATGCGCGGCGCCGAGGACGGCCGGCCGCTGGGCTGGTGGCCGCGCGCCCAGTGCACATACCTGGGTGCTCAGTACGGTCCGGACGCCTTCGGGCACACCGGCTTCACCGGGACGAGCCTGGTCATCGACCCGTCCGCGGACCGCTGGGTCGTGCTGCTGGCCAATCGTGTCCACCCCTCGCGGGAGCCGAGAGGCTTCGAGGAGGTGCGCAGGGAGGTCCACGCGGCCGTGGCGGGAGGCTGAGCGGCGCGCGGCGTCCCCCGCGAATCTTTCTGCCGGAGGGTTGTCGGAAAAAAGCGACCACCCTAGCGTGCTCGTCATGACCGAACAGATCGGCGTCCTCGCACTGACGCGACGGACCCACGAGATGCGCGTCCTCGCAGCGCTGAGGTCCCGCGGCCCCTCCAGCCGCGCCCAGCTGGCGGAGGCGACGCGCCTGTCCCGCACCACGCTCTCCGAGATCGCCTCGGACCTCATCGCCCGCGGCGCCGTCGTCGTCGCGCACACCGACGCCGCCCAGCGTCGGGGGAGCGGACGGCCCGCCGCGCTGCTCGCCCTCGACCCCGGCTCCGCCCAGTTCCTGGGACTGGACCTCGGCCACCGCCGGGCGGCCCTCGCGATCGCCGGGGCGAGCCACGAGGTCGTCGCCCGCGGCGAGGCCGAGTACGACGAGCACAGCAGCTGGCACGAGCGCGCGCGGATCGCCGTGGCGCTCGCCGGTGAGCTCGCCGAGCGCCACGGGCTGCACTTCGGCGCCCTCCAGGGCGTGGCCGCCGGGGTCACCGGCCGCAGCCGCGCCGCCGCCGAGCCGGTGGTCGCCGACGTGCTCGGAGAGGCCTTCGGCGTGGACGTCACCGTCGACAACAACGTGCGCTTCGCGGGCCTCGCCGAGGCCTCCGAGCGCGGCGGCCGCTTCACCCACGCCGTGTACCTCCACCTCAGCGACGGCGTGGGCGGCGCGATCGTGGTCGACGGGCGCCTCCACCAGGGCGCCGACCGCTTCGCCGGGGAGCTCGGGCACGTCGTTGTGGACCCCGGCGGCGAGACCTGCCGATGCGGGAAGCGCGGCTGCCTCGAGACCGTCGCCCGCCTCGGCGCCCTCGAGCACGCCGGCCCCGAGCAGCTGGACCGCGTCGCGCGGGCGATCGGTGGCGTGCTCGGCGCGGCGGCGATGATCATGGACCCGGACCTGATCATCGTCGGCGGCCGCGTGCCGGAGGCGCACCCGGACCTGCTCGCCCGGATCGAGGAGTCCGTGCGCGAGAACGCGGGCGGCACGGCCGGCACCCCGCCCGAGGTGCTGCCCGCCGTGTGCGGGCCCTACGCCGGCGCCCGCGGCTCCCTCATCGCCGCCGTCCACGAGAGCCCGCTGCTGGCCGGCTACGACGACCGGGTCTTCCAGGCCGCGCCCCGCACCGCCGAGCGGAGGGCCATCGGATGAGCCGCCCGAACATCCTCCTGCTCATGACCGACCAGCACCGCGTGGACACCTTCGGCGCCTACGGCAACCCGTGCGGCCTCACCCCGACGGCCGACGGGATCGCCTGCACCGGCACCCGCTTCGACCGCTGGTACACCCCCACCGCGATCTGCACCCCGGCCCGCGCGAGCCTGCTCACCGGCCAGGCCCCCTTCCGCCACCGGGTGCTCGCCAATCACGAGCGCAACGTCGGCTATCTCGAGGACCTCGATGCGGACGCCTTCACCTTCCCGCACGCGCTGCAGGAGGCGGGCTACGCCACGGCCCTGGTGGGCAAGTGGCACGCCGGTCACGAGCGGACCGCGCGCAGCTTCGGCTTCGAGGGACCGGACCTGCCCGGGGACGCCTGGCACAACCCCGTCGACGCCCCGGACTATCTCGCCTATCTCGCCGAGCACGACCTGCCGCCCTATGCGATCAGCGACCGGATCCGCGGCACCCTCCCCAACGGCGGGCCCGGGAACCTGCTCGCCGCGCGCCTGCACCAGCCGGTGGAGGCGAACTTCGAGCACTACCTCGCCACTCGCACCATCGAGCTGCTCGAGCGCTACGCCGCCCGCCGCGAGGACGAGGACGCCCCGTTCTACCTGCAGCTGAACTTCTTCGGCCCCCACCTGCCCTACATCCTGCCCGAGGAGTACTTCGACCTCGTCGACGCCCGGGACGTCGAGCTGCCCCCCTCGATCGCGGAGACCTTCGAGGGCAAGCCGCCCGTGCAGTCCAACTACTCCTCCCACTGGGCGTTCGACACCATGGAGCGCGAGACCTCCCGCAAGCTCATCGCGATCTACTGGGGCTACGTGGCGATGATCGACGCGGAGATGGGCCGGGTCATGGCCGCGCTGGAGCGGCTGGGCCTGGCCGGAGACACCGCGGTCGCGGTCACCTCGGACCACGGCGAGTTCACCGGCGCCCACCGCCTGCACGACAAGGGCCCGGCGATGTACGAGGACATCTACCGCACCGCCGGCATCCTCCGCGTCCCCGGGCAGGAGCCCGGCGTGGTGCGCGAGGAGTTCGTGAGCCTGCTGGACCTCACCGCCACGATCCTCGACCTCGCCGGGCTCGACACCGCCCCCGCCGTCGACTCCCGCAGCCTGCTGCCGCTGGTCAGGGGCGAGGACGTCGCCTGGCAGGAGGACATCGTGTGCGAGTACCACGGCCACCACTTCCCCTACCCCCAGCGCATGCTCCGCACCGACCGCCACAAGCTCGTGGTCAACCCCGAGTCGGTGTGCGAGCTGTACGACCTCGTCGAGGACCCCGACGAGCTGCACAACCGCTACGAGGACCCCGCGCTCGCCGAGGTGCGCCGAGAGATGTCCCGACGCCTCTACGAGCTCCTCGTCGCGCGGGGCGACAACTTCTACCACTGGATGACCTCGATGTACGACATCGGCGAGGTCTCCTACGACCCGATGATGAGCGGCCTCGACGAGACCACCTACCACCGGCCCCCACCCCCAGGAGCGACGGCATGACAGCGCAGGCGACCATCACCATCTCGACCGACGCCCGCGCCGAGGTGCGGCGCGAGGTCTACGGCCACTTCCTCGAATCCGCGTTCTTCGGCAACATCGAGGGCGGCGTGTTCGACGAGGGCTCGCCGCTCGCGGTCACCGGGCAGGGCGCCCTGGACGGCTGCCGGGCCGACGTCATCGAGGCCTGCCGGGAGCTGGGCCTGCCCGTCGTGCGCTGGCCGGGCGGGAACTTCACCTCCGCCTACTGGTGGCGCGACGGCACCGGGCCCCGCGACCAGCGGCCCCGCCGCCTGGAGCTGGCCTGGGGCTCGGAGGAGTCCAACCGCTTCGGCACCCCGGAGTTCCTCGCCTGGATCGAGGCGGTCTCCACCGAGTCCATGCCGACCACGGCCTATCTCCACCACAGCGCCCGCAGCGTCGAGGACGCCGTGCGCTGGGTGGAGTACACCAACCACGCCGGCCGCACCGAGATGACGGACCTGCGCGCCGCCGACGGCCACCCCGAGCCCTACGGGGTGCGCTGGTGGGGGATCGGCAACGAGGTCTACGGCCCCTGGCAGATGGGGCACCGCAGCGTCGAGCAGTACGTGCACGACGCCCGCGAGCACGCCCGCTTCATGCGGGCGGTGGACCCTGACCTGCACCTCATCGCCTGCGGCTGGGAGAAGGAGGCCTACACCGACACGCTCATCGCCGGGCTCGGCGACAAGGTCCAGGCGGTATCCCTGCACCTGTACGGCCTGGACCACCACCTCACCGATCCCTCCACGGCGGAGTTCGACGCGGTGGTCTCGCAGTCGGTCTACTTCGAGCAGTCCATCAGCGAGTACGCCGACGAGATCCGGTTCGCCGCGGAGCGTGCGCACCTGGACTCCGCGCCGTCGATCGCGATGGACGAGTGGAACAACCGCCACATGGAGTCCGTCGAGCTCGACGAGCCGGTGCCCGCGCCGGGCGGCGGCTTCGAGGACCGCGGCACCGGGGCCGTCGAGGACCGCAAGCGCGTGAACCGCCACAGCACCCGCACCCTCGCCGACGCCCTCATGTACTCCGGGGTGTTCCACGCGATCCACCGCGCCGCCGGCCACGACGTGCCGGTGACCATGGCGGGCGCCGTGAACCTGATCAACGCCAACGGCATCCTGCAGGTGCGTCCGGAGGGCGTGCTCCGCACCCCGGTGTTCCACATCTGGAACCTCTACCAGAACCTCTTCCAGCCCGTCGCGGTCCCCTCCGAGGTCACCGCCCCGGCGACGCTGCGAGAGCTGCGGCTCGGCTCCGAGCACCAGGACGCGCGCGGATACCCGCGCCGGACCCGGCCCGCCGCGGTGAGCCACCTGGACGTGAGCACCTCGATCTCTCACGACGGCCGCACCCTCACCCTCGCCGCGATCAACCGCTCCGCGACCGAGGCGATCACCGCCCGCCTCGCCCGCGACGGCGGGGAGCTGCCCGCCACGGCGACCTGCCACGACCTCGGCGCCGACGCGACCGACCTGTTCGCCACGAACACGCTGGCCGAGCCCGGGACCTGCGCGCTGCGCGACCGGGGCACGGTCTCCCTCGAGGACGGCACGTACACCTTCCCCGCCCACAGCGTCACGCTGCTGACCTTCGCCCTCTGACCCGCAGTCCCGCCCACGATGCAGTGCCCCACGCGACGAGGAGGTCGCCCCATGACCGCACCGCAGGCACCCCGAGGATCCACCACCCGACGCCAGCTGTTCTCGGCGGCCGCAGTGAGCGCGATGGCCGCCGCCGCGAGCACGGCACCCGCCCGGGCCGGGACCCCCGCCCGCACCGGCGGGACGGCCCCCGTCGGCCCGTCCGGAGCGACCGAGGAGGAGAACGCCGTGCCCGAAGGGCCGCTGTACACCAACCCGCTCCTGACCGGGGTGACCGAGAACTTCGCGGACCCCACGATCCTCCGCGGCCGTGACGGGTACTGGTACGCCTACGCCACCAACGGCCCCCGCTTCGCCGGGGACACCCGCCAGCTCATGATGATCACCCGCTCGCCCGACCTGCTGGAATGGGAGTGGGTGGGCCCGGTCTTCACCGAGGAGACCATGCCGACCTACGACGGCAAGCCCGCCGACGCGAACCGTCAGTTCTGGGCACCGGAGATCACGGTCGTCGACGGGAAGCACGTCCTGTACTACTCTTACGTGGTCGAGCGCCCGGGCGAGCCGTGGCGCGTCATCGGCGCGGCGACCGCCGACCACCCCGCCGGCCCCTGGACCGACACCGGCGAGGTCGTGGTCGGCAACGAGACCTGGGAGGTGCGGCCCGGGGTCACCGAGATCCGCAACAACATCGACCCCGACCTGCTCACCGCTCCCGACGGCACCCGCTACCTCTACTACGGCTCCGTGCAGGGCGGGGTGCGGGTGGTGCGGCTCAGCGCCGACGGGCTGCGCGCCGAGGGCGAGCCCGTCCAGCTCACCGACGCGCACCGCTACGAGGCCGCCTACGTCCTCCACCGCGACGGCTGGTACTACCTCATGCTCTCGGTCATCGGGGGCTGCTGCGCGGGCGCCGCCTCCGGCTATCCCGTCATGGTGGGCCGCGCCGAGGAGCCGACCGGCCCCTTCCTCGACCGTGACGGCCATCCGCTGGACGGACCGACCGCGGGCGGCACCCCCGTCCTCGCCCCGAACGGCAACCGCTGGGTGAGCACCGGGCACAACGCCGTGGCGACGGACCTGTCCGGCCAGGACTGGATCGTCAGCCACGCCATCGACCGCGACGCGCCCTACGTCGTGGGACGCGAGAGCGCCCGCCACCTGGTCCTCACCCGGCTGGACTGGATCGACGGCTGGCCCGTCGGCAACGCGGGCGAGGGCGTGCCCGACGAGCCCGTGCCGGGACCGCGCACCGACGCCGTCCTCGCCGACGCCTTCGAGGGCGACCTCTCCGCCTGGCAGGAGGCCGACGGCTGGGAGCAGCGCACCGAGCCCGCGGGCGGCTTCGTCCGCACCGCCGGCGCCGGTCGCCTCGTCTCCCGGGCCGTGCTCACCCGCGACAGCCGGGTGCGCGGGGCCGTGCGCCTGGCGGGCGGCGAGGGCGGCAGCGCCGGGATCGTCGTCGGCGCGAGCGGGCGCAAAGACGTCGACGTCCGCATCGACCGCGACCGGCAGGAGCTGGTCCTCGAGGCCGGCACGGGCCGGCACACGGTCCGGGCCACCGCCCCGCTCCCGCCCGGATACCGCCACGAGACCTGGCACGAGCTCGAGATCGAGCTCAGCGGCGGACGGATCCGCGCCGCCCTCAGCGAGTGCGGGCAGCACGACCCGGTCGCGGAGGTGACCGCCGAGCGCCCGCCCTCGGCCGGGAACGGGCCGATCGCCCTGGTCGCCGAGGGCACCGGCGCGGACTTCGACGACATCACCGCCGCCGAGCACCACGTCCGGGCCGCCGAGCACGTCCCGCCGCCGGAGATCGGCGCGCTCGACCCCGAGCTCAGCACCGACTTCTCCGACGGGATCGGCCCGGAGTGGAGCTGGACCGGCGAGAGCGCGGGCACGACGGGGGAGGACGGCCTGAGGATCGAGATCCCCGCCGCCACGCTCATCGCCCGACGTCGCGGCGCCGGCGACCCGGTCCCCTCGCTCCTGCTGCGCGAGATGCCCGAGGGGGAGTGGACCGCCGAGACCACCGTGACGATCCCCTTCGGCGACTCCATCCCCTACGGCTGGCCGCAGGCCGGGCTCATCGCCCACCTCAGCGACGAGGACTGGACGGCGCTGGCCTACACCACCCGGGAGTCGCGCCGCTTCACGGCCTTCGCCCGCCAGGTCCCGCCGCCCGACGACCGCGAGGCGGTCTACGGGCACGCCGCGCTCGGCCCGAGCCGCGACACCATGCACCTGCGCCTGCGGCACACCGTCGCGGGCAACGGCGAGCACGTCTACCGGGCGGCGCTGAGCCTGGACGGCGAGCACTGGCAGTGGCACGGCGCCCGCACCCTCCCCGCCGGGGAGCAGCCCCGCCTCGGCATCGTCGCCATGGACCACGACGCCCGGGGCGGCGACGCGCTCGTCGCGACCTTCGACGGGGTGCGCGTCCACCGCTGACCCCGGCCCCTGCGCGGCGCCCCCACCGCACTTCTCCACCGCATCACCCGCCGTTTCCACTCGATGAAGAGGACAGGAACCATGACCACCACCGGACCCTCACCCCGACCCCGCTCCGGCCCCCGCTCCGGGCTCTCCCGCCGCGCGCTGCTGGGCACCACGGCGCCGCTCTCCCTCGCGGCCGTGCTCGCCGCCTGCACCGGCGGCGGGCAGAGCGCCCAGGAGTCCCCGCGCGAGAAGGACGGCACCCTGGCCTGGTGGGACCAGTTCCGCCCGCTCACGGAGACCTTCGAGAACGAGCTGTTCGGTCCCTACATGGACGAGCACGAGGGGCTCACGATCGAGCGCCGGCAGATGGACGCCCCGGACCTCGGCGAGGCGCTGCAGGTCGCGCGCCGCAGCGATCAGATGCCCGACGTCCACTCCACCGCCGGCCTCGGCACCCCGCCCGCCGCCCTCATCAGCCAGGACTGGTTCCAGCCGGTCGGGGAGCACGTCGACTTCGACTCCGCCGCGATCGGGCCGGAGCTCTACGACGGCGTGCACCGTTTCGGCGGGGAGCTCTACACCGTCCCGCTGTTCTCCGGCCGCCTCCACGACGCGACCCCGTGGGTGAACACCGAGCTCGCCGAGCAGGCGGACGTGGACCCCGACGCCTCCCCGCAGACCTGGGACGAGTTCCGCGAGGTCGCGAAGCGGATCGGGGAGAAGACCGACGCGAGCGGCTTCGTGCTCCCGCAGAAGGACGCCCAGTTCCTGAACGGCTTCGTCGGCTGGATCGCCCAGAGCGCCGGCGCCCCGGGCAGCATCGACTGGACCACGGGCGAGTACCAGTTCACCACCGACCCGTTCCTCGAGGCGATCGAGTACCTGAAGTCCTTCCAGGACGACGGCATCATGCACCCCTCCTCCCCGTCGATGGGCCCGCGCGACGCCCGCGCCCGCTGGGCCGCCGGGGAGATCGGGATCTACATGTGGGGCTCGTGGATCATCGGCGGACTGATGGTCGACGAGCCCGAGTCGATCGAGCGCGGCATCCAGGCGTGGAGCATCCCGCGCCAGGACTCGACCCGGCACACCCTCACCCGCGGCCCCGGCACCGGCCAGTTCTGGGTCAACGCCGACTCGCCCTACGCGCAGGAGGCCGCGGAGCTGCTGGCCGTCATGTGCGGGGAGGAGTTCCAGGGGCTCCTCGCCGGCGCGATGGACCAGCCGCCCGTGCTCATGGAGACCGTCGCCGACGCGGACGTCCACCCCGCCTACGCCACGATGGTCGAGCACTTCACGAAGGACGTCCGCATCGCCCCCGTCCCGGAAGCGGGGAACCCCGCGACCTGGAAGGTCGTCGCCGAGATGACCGACATCCACCCCAACCTCGGCGAGATCACCCAGTCCTACCTCTCCGGCGCGACCGACGACCTGAAGGGCGAGCTGACCGCCTACTACGACGCCATGAACACCGAGCGGGAGCGGGCCGTCGAAGCGGTCGCCGCGCAGGGCGAGGACGTCAGCGTCGAGGACTGGGTGTTCTCCAACTGGGACCGGGACGTCGACTACACCGCCGACGACTACGCGGGCCGGTGAGCGATGACCTTCGTCTCCGCCGATCTGGCCCGGAGCGCCCGCACCGAGGGGCCGCGCACCCGGAAGTCGCTGCTGCGCCGCGTCCGTGAGCAGTGGTGGATCTACCTGTTCCTGCTGCCCACCCTGGTCGGCTACGGGCTCTACACCGTCTACCCGCTGGCCGCGAGCTGGGTCTACGCCTTCATGGACTGGCCCGGCTTCGCCATGTCCGGCACCTTCAACGGCCTGGACAACTTCGTCCAGCTCTGGAACGACCCCCTGTTCTGGAACTCCTTCGGGAAGTCGCTGCTGTTCCTCGTCGTCGCGATGCCGACCCGGGTGATCCTCGCGCTGCTGCTCGCGCTGTGGCTGAACAGCCGCGCCACCCCCTTCAAGGGCGTCTTCCGCACGCTGTTCTTCCTGCCGGTGGTCACCACCGGCGCGATCATCGGCATCGTGTTCACGCTGCTGCTGGACGCGCAGGGACCCATCAGCCTGGCGCTGGTGTGGGCCGGGATCACCGAGACCCCCATGAACTTCGTCGCGAACCCCGACACCTCGCTGTGGTCGGGCGTGGCGGTCTGGGTGTGGAAGTGGCTCGGCATCACGATGATCTACTGGCTCGCCGCGCTGCAGACCGTCCCCGATGACGTGCACGAGGCCGCCCAGCTCGACGGGGCCGGGCCCTGGCAGGAGTTCTGGCGGGTGACGCTGCCGCTGCTGATCCCGTTCCTGATCATCATCACGCTGATCGACACCGTCAGCGCCCTGAACGTGTTCGACCTGATGCAGACGATGACCGGCGGCGGTCCGGCCTTCTCCTCCGAGGTCATCGAGATCTTCATCTACCGCACCGCGTTCGCGGCGACCACCCCGCAGCTCGGCTACGCCTCGGCGGCCGCGGTGCTGTTCGGGATGCTCACCGTGGTCCTCGCGATCGTGCAGGCCCTCGGCATCCGGGCCGCACGCGGGATGATGCCGGGAGGCACCTCATGACCCTCGTCGACACAGAACCCGCCGTTAGCGTGACGCAGGAGCACTCCGCCCCGGCCAGGCGGCGCAGTCGGTGGACCGCGCGCCGCGTGGTCACCCTCGTGCTGCTGATCGTCATGACCCTGCTGTGGATCTACCCGTTCATCTGGCTCGTCTCGGCCTCGCTCAAACAGTCCTCGGAGATCTTCTCCAGCGGGCTGAACCTGATGCCCGAGACGTTCCGCTGGGAGAACTACGCCCGCGCCTGGACCGAGGCCGGGTTCGCGCAGTACTTCCTGAACACGGTGGTCATCACCGTCGGCACGATCGTCATCGTGGTGGTGCGCAGCGCACTGGCCGGCTACGTGCTGGGACGCTTCGCCTTCCCGGGCAAGAAGATCCTCATCGGCATCTTCCTGGTGACCTTCTTCCTGCCCGAGGGATACACGATCATCCCCGTCACCCAGCTCACCGACCAGCTCGGACTGCTGAACACGCACGCCGGCGTGATCCTGGGACTCGGCGCCGGCGGACACATCGCCTCGACCCTGCTGTACGCGGGATTCTTCCGCGGCCTGCCCAAGGAGCTCGAGGAGAGCGCGAAGCTCGACGGGGCCGGCGCCTTCCGCACCTTCTTCCAGGTCATGCTGCCGCTGTCCTGGCCGATCACCGCGACGGTCACCATCCTCACCTTCCTCGCGGCCTGGAACGCCTATCTGCTGCCGCTGGTGTTCACGCTCAGCAATCCCGAGCTCCAGACCCTCGCGATCGGCATGACCTCCTTCGTCAGCGACTACGGTCAGGACTGGTCCGGCATGGCCGCCGGCGCGGTGATCTCCCTGATCCCGGTGGTGATCGTGTTCGTGATCCTGCAGCGCAAGTTCGTCGACTCCATCGCAGGAGCGGTGAAGCAGTGACCGGGCGCCCCGCCCGCGGCGCGACGGCCCCGACCCGACCCGAAGGACGGCCATGACCCGACCGAACATCCTGCTCATCTCCACCGACCAGCAGCGCTACGACATGATCGGCGCAGCGGGGAACCCCGCGGTGAGCACCTCGCACCTCGACCGGCTCGCCGCGCAGGGCGCCCTGTTCGAGAACTGCTACGTGCAGAACCCGGTGTGTTCCCCGTCCCGGGCGAGCCTCATGACCGGCACGTACGTCTCCACCCACGGGCTGTACGAGAACGGCGTGGACATCGCCCCGGACACCCGCGTGTTCTCGAAGGACCTCGACGAGGCCGGGTACGACTGCGGGCTGGTGGGGAAGTTCCACCTCCACTCCTGCTTCCACGGACGCACCGAGCCGCGACTGGACGACGGGTTCCGGGTGTTCCGCTGGGCGCACGACCCCTACCCGGGCTCGAGCGAGAACGCGTACCACCGCTGGCTGCGGGCGCGCAGGCCGGACCTGTACGAGCGGGCGATGACCGAGCGGGGCCTGTTCGACACGATGCCCACCGAGTTCCACTACAGCCGTTGGATCGCGGAGGAGACCATCTCGTTCCTGCGCACCGACCGTCGCGCGGAGCAGCCGTTCTTCTTCGTCACGAACTTCTTCGACCCCCACCACGGCTTCGGGGCCCCGGAAGAGTACGTGCGCCGCTACGACGACGTGGAGCTGCCCCCGGTGAACACCCGGGACGGGGAGCTCGAGGACAAGCCCGAGATCCAGCGGCGCACCTCCCTGCACGGCGGCGGGGGCATGCCCAGCTACGCGGACCTCGACGCGCAGCAGCTGGACGAGGTGCGCCGCGCCTACTACGCGATGGTCTCCCTGGTCGACGACGAGGTGGGACGGATCCTCGCGGCGCTGGACGAGGAAGGGCTGGCGGAGGACACGATCGTGGTGTTCACCAGCGATCACGGCGAGCTGCTGGGCGATCACCAGCTGCTGCGCAAGGGCCCGTTCCTCTACGACTGTTCGGTGAAGGTACCGCTGATCATCCGCTGGCCCGGCGTGATCGAGCCCGGCACCCGCCGCGAGGAGCTCGTGCAATGGGTGGATCTCGCCCCGACCTTCCTCGAGGCCGCCGGGATCGAGCGCCCCCGCTCCTACCAGGGGGAGTCCCTGCTGCCGCTGCTGCGCGGCGAGGCGACCGAGTGGCGGGACTGGGCGCTGTCCCAGTACCGCTCCAGCGGCGACCCCGCGAACCCGTCGGCCCATCTGACGATGCTGCGCCGCGGCCGCTACAAACTCATCTCCCACCACGGCGCCCCGAGCACCGAGAGGCCGCGGACGGGGGAGCTGTATGACCTCGAGGCCGATCCCGGCGAGCTGGTGAACCTCTGGGACGACGAGGCCCATCGCCCGGTGCGACTCGAGCTCGCCGAGCACCTGCTGGACGTGCTCTCGGGCGTCGAGGACCGGCGGGGCGTGCAGCTCGCGCCCTGGTGAGACGGGCGCTGTCGGGTCGGCGACGTCACGGGGCCGCGCCGCTCACCGCGAGATCCGGTCCAGCGCCTCGACGGCCTCGGGCAGCCAGCCCGAGTCCCAGCGGTGCTCGCGGTAGGAGTCGTCCGAGTACAGGTGGGGGATGCCGAGCTGCTCCATGAGCGCGTGGCCGGCCGCGAGATGGTCCTTCGACCAGGACGGCGGGTTCGCCCCGAAGTTCGCGTGCCCGAACAGGGCGATCCGCGGGTCCGGGCCGAGCAGCTCGCCCCGCGTCCTCAGCAGGTGAGGGATCGCGAAGTCGCGGAAGTGCTCCGGATTCGGCCAGTAGTAGGGCATCTCCCACTCATCCGGCTGCTCCTTCATGACGGGCGAGTCGAAGGCCGCGGCCGCGCGGAAGAGCTCCGGGTACCGCAGCAGCAGCTGCAGGCTCGCCGAGCCGCCCTTGCTGTAGCCGACGAGCAGCCGGGGCAGGTCCGGGTACTTCTCGTCGATGAAGCCCACGACGTCCTCGACGAAGTAGAGCACCTGCTGGAACATCTGCCGGTCCGGCAGGTCCGTCATCCAGGGCCAGTCGGAGAACGTCGGCGCGACGGCGATCAGGCCGTGACGGTCGTGGAGGCCGTGGCGGAGCATCTCGTCGAGCCCGTCGCCGGAGCGATGGCTCAGCTCCGGGGTGGCAGGGAGCAGGAAGAGCAGCCGGGGCCTCTCCAGCCGGTCCAGACCTTTCGGCTCGAGGATCCGGATGGTCGTCTCGAGCATCTGTCGGTCGGATCTGACGGTGTACTGGTCGTAGGCGAGGCGGAGCGGCGCGGAGTACGTGGCGGGCATGGGGCACCTCTCGAGGGGACGGGAGCGCGGCGGCGCGAGCGGCTCAGGACTTCAGGCCGCCGGCCGTGAGGCCGGAGACCACGTGCCGCTGCGCGAGGAAGAAGACGAGCAGCACGGGGATCACCGACAGGGTCGTCGCCGCCATCTGCACTCCCCACAGGGGGCCGGCCAGCGGATCCTCGTAGTGCGTGAGCGCCACGGGCACCGTGAGCTTCTCCGGCGAGCGCAGATAGATGAGCGGCTCGAGGAACTGGTTCCAGCTGTACCAGCAGGAGAGCACCACGACCGAGGCGACCGAGGGCCGCACCAGCGGCAGATAGATCTGCATCATGGTGCGCCACCTCCCGGAGCCGTCGATCGAGGCGGCGTCCTCGAACTCGGCAGGCAGCGTCAGGAACGCCTGCCGCATCACGAACGTCGCGATCGGCGCGGTGACGAGCGCGGCCGTGAAGATGATCAGCGGATAGTGGGTGTCGACCCAGCCGAGCTTGGCCGCGTACTGGAACAGCGGGATGATCGTCGCCTCGGGCGGGATGAAGATGACGCTCAGCAGCAGGAGGAACACCGCGCCGGCGGCCACGGGGCGGACCCGCGCCAGGGCGTAGCCGGCGGGGATCGACATGACCAGGGTCAGCACCGCGACGAGCGCCATGATGACGATCGAGTTGAGGAACTGCTGCGCGAAGGGCTGCAGCGTGAAGACCTCGGTGTAGTTCTCCCAGCGGATGTCCTCGGGGAGGATCGTGGGCGGGTATCTCAGGATCTCGCCCGGCGTCTTCAGGGAGGCGCTGAGCATCCACAGGATCGGGGCGAGCGCCACGAGGGCGAGCAGGACGAGGACCAGGTAGTTCGCGCCCCGGCCGACGGTGCGGCGCATCTCAGTCGTTCTCATGGAAGACCACTCGCTTCCTCGCCTGCCACAGCGCTGCGGTGAGCAGCAGGATCACGGCGAACAGGAGGACGGCCAGCGCGCTGGCGTAGCCGACGTCGTTGAGAAGGAACCCCTGCTTGTAGATCTCGAAGGCGAGCACCGAGCTCTGCACGCCCGGCCCGCCCTCGGTCAGGAGCATGACGACCTCGAAGACCTTGAAGGAGCCGACGATCATCAGCATGAACACCATCATGATCGCGGGCGAGATCTGCGGGACCACCACGCTGCGCAGCACGCGCACGCGTCCCGCGCCGTCGATCCTGGCCGCCTCGATCAGCTCCTGCGGCACCGCCTGCAGCGCGCCGAGCAGGATCATCACGTTGATGCCGACGTTCTTGGTCAGCTGGATCACCGCGAAGACGACCAGCGTGAGCCAGCCGCCGCGGAGCCAGGGCAGCGCCTCGACGCCGACCGCGCCGAGCAGCGCGTCCAGCAGCCCCTCGGGCTGCACGATGAAGCTCCACACCAGCGCCCACGCCACCATCGTGACCAGCGCCGGGATGAAGACGATCGAGCGGAAGATCCCGATGCCGCGCAGCTTCTGGTTCAGCAGCACGGCGAGCAGGAGCGCGATCACGGTGCCGGCCACGCTCAGCACGCACACGAAGAAGAACGTGTTGGGCAGGACGGTGATCATGCTCGGGTCGGTGAGGATCCGTGCGTAGTTGTCCAGGCCGACGAAGTCCTGCGAGCCGGCGAGGACGTTGACGTCGTGGAGGCTGAGCCAGATCACCCACACGATCGCGACCAGCCCCACCGCGGTGAAGCCGATCATCTGGGGCGCCAGGAGCAGGTAGCCGAAGCGGTTCCTCCCTCGGGTGCGGAGGGAGCGCCTCGGGCGGGAGGGCGCGGCCTGCGTCGCGGCGCTCATGCCGAGATCACCGGATCGATCGCGGTGCACACGCGCGGCAGGGCCTCGTCGAGGTCGGCCTCCGGCGTGTACACGAACTCGTCCAGGGAGGAGTCCAGGGCATTGGCGACCCGGGCCCCGTTCGGGGCGACGGGGAAGATGTGCCCGCTGCCGGAGATCGCCTCGACCACGGGCTCGAGCTGCTCCGCGGAGAGCAGCCCCGAGGACTGTGCGAGGACCTCCGCATTCAGCAGGCTCGCTCGGGACGGTGGGAAGAACCGGGAGATCTTCTCGGCGTTCGCGCGTGCGGTGAGATGGGCGAGGAAGGCGAGCGCGGCCTCCTGCTGCCGGCCGGCGCTGAGCGCGACGATCGCGGACTGTCCCACGGACTGGATGTCCCCGGCGGGCCCGCCCGGGGTGGGCAGGACGTCCCACTCGAAGTCCACACCGTCCAGGAGGGTGCTGGAGCCGAGGAAGGCGGTCGTGCTGCCCGCCTGGCCGCCGAAGAAGTCCACCTGCCGGCCGGGAACGGGGGAGGAGCCGTCCTCGAACACCATCGAGTGGAAGAGCCCCAGCGCGTCGGCCATCTCGGGGGCGTCGGCAGTGCATCGCACGGCGTCCTCGTCCCAGGGGGAGGCCCCGTAGGCCTCCATGAGCGGAAGCAGCCGAGTCCAGTTCTGGAAGTCGAAGTCGTTGACGACGTAGCCGGGCAGCCCCGTGGCCTCGGTGAGCTGACGGGACGTCTCCCGGAACGACTCCCAGGTCCAGTCGCCGGCCGCCAGGAGGTCCGCGGGCGAGTCCACGCCCGCCTCGGAGTAGAGGGTGCGGTTGAAGTACATGATCAGCGGTCCGGTGGAGAACGGGACCCCGTACTGCGCCTCGCCCGCGCGCCAGCGCTCCTGCAGCTCGGGCACGAGGTCGTCCACGTCGTAGTCGGGGGTGGACGCGAGCGTCGGCGCGACGTCGAGCAGAGCCCCGGCGTCGATGTACTCGCGACTGGACTCCACCGGGAGCCAGGTCAGGTCCGGCGGGTCGCCTGCGGTCATCCCGGTGGTGAGCACCATGTCGAGCTGGTCGAGGCCCAGGCTCTCGAACTCGATGCCGGAGACCTCCTCGTGCTCGGCCAGGAAGTCGTCGGCGATCTCCTGGAATAGGGAGAGGTGATCCGGGTTCGAGGACCACATCGTCATCCGCAGGGTGATGCCCTCGGAGCCCGGCCTCGTGCGGGAGAAGCCCGGCAGGCATCCGGTCGACCCTGCCGTGACGCCGGCGAGGCCCGCCCCGGTGAGGAAGGTGCGTCGTCGCATGGCAATGCCTCCTGTCTGCGCAGCGCGCTGCGTCGCACCGCTGTCGCCCCACGAGAGTATGACGTTATACTTCCGATCGCAACGGGGCTCGATCGGACAGATCAGCCCAGGTGAACACCGCCTGGGAGCCGAAGCCTCGGGTTACGACGATTTAGCGAGGCAGGAATGCACAGGACACTGGCCCTTGATCCGCAGCTCGCACGCTTCCAGCCGCTGGAGCGCGTGGTCACCTTCGACGACTTCGATCGCGGGTTCAACGGATGGATGGATCTGACGCCGAACTTCGTCTACGACGACTACGAGTCCTTCGACAGCTCCGTGGACCTCACCAGCTGGGCGCCGTGCATGCTCAGCTCCGCCCCGATGCGCTTCGCGGCCTCGCACGGCTCGATGGAGGGGACCTACTCGCTGAAGCTCACGACCGGGGCGGCCGCCGCCCCGCACACCGAGCCGCCCGCCGACGGCTCCATGGGGGTGGCGGTCAAGCGCCTGTCCCGGTTCGGCGACCCCTCGAAGATCCAGATCGAGACCTGGTACGCGTACACCCCTGCGCAGGACCGCGTCGGCATCGGCGAGGAGGACATCCGCGCCTTCGGCTTCTACTTCGACATCCAGGACGGCGAGCACCGGTACATGCCCGGCGTGCGCTACGTGAACTCCCTGGACGGGAAGCTCGTGAAGCGATGGCAGTACTGGAAGGCGGAGGAGGGCGTCAGCCACGCCGACTGGAACTTCGGCGTCGAGAAGGGGTGGTGCGCCCCGGGCATCGACAACCTCTGGTACGGGCGCCGCCACGAGGACGGCTCCACCGACGGCTACCAGTGGGTGCCCGGCGGCGAGCAGGACCTGCTCTACAACGAGAGCCCGGACAAGATCAACTGGCTGTACCTCCGCCTGCTCGTGGACGTCGACAAGCGCGAGTACGTGGAGCTGCAGAGCATGGACAGGGTCTTCGACCTGCGGGGCATCCAGCCGACGCTCGCGGACCGCTACCGGGCCATCGACAACCTCATCAACCCCATCTTCTACGTGGAGACCGACACGGACCGCCAGGTGCACCTGTTCCTCGACTCGGTCCTCTACTCGACCGAGTGATCCCGTCCGTCGCGTCGAAAGGACCCGCTGTGCTGACCACCCATACCTCCGTCCTCGCCCGCAGGATCCGGATCCGCTCCGAGCACGTCACCCTTCCCCACGAGGCCGGATGGGCCTCCGAGGCGGTCTTCTTCACCCAGGTGGAGGGGGCGCATCCGCCGCTGACCGTCACCACCGAGATCTCGCCCGACGGGATCACCTGGGCCGAGTGCGGCCGGGCGAGCTCCCTTCCGGCCGACGGGACGATGGCGGTCAACCGTCTCGAGCTCTTCGGCAACTGGCTGCGCCTGCGGATCACGGGCGCGAGCGAGGAGGAACCGGCCCGTATCCTGGTCCAGCTCAACGTCAAGGGCTGAGACCGACGCGTCCGCCCGAGGGGCGGCACGGCGCAGCGGAGGGGAGGGACGGTGTCACGCAGAGGTGCCCGGCTGTCCGACGTGGCACGACTGGCCGAGGTCTCTCCCGGCCTCGTCTCGCGCATCGTCAACGACGACCCGACCCTCAAGGTCCGCGCCGCGACGCGCGAGCGCGTGCTCGAGGCCGTCGAGATGCTCCAGTACATCCCGCACGCCTCGGCCCGCGCGCTGCGCAGCTCGCGCACGGGACTGCTCGGCTTCGCGCTGCACCGGGTGAACGACCCGATCTACGCCCAGCTCGTCGACACCGCGCAGGCCGCGGCGACCTCGCGCGGATACTCGGTCGTGCTGCTCAGCGCCGAGGACCTCATGGGCCGGCCGAGCGCCCACCGCGCCCTCGTGCGCGGGCATCGGGTCGACGGACTGCTGATCCAGAGCGGGTTCTCGGCCGTGGACGCCGGTCTGCAGGATGTCGCCCGGGAGGTGCCGTCCCTGGTGTTCAACGCCGACGAGACGCCCGGGCTGCGCACGCTCCGGCTCGACGACGCGGCCGCCGCGCGGACGGCGACACGGCATCTGATGGACCTCGGGCACACGCGGATCGGCTTCGTCGGCGCCGAGGGAGCGACCTCCCGCCGGCGCTACCAGGGCTATGCCGAGGCGCTCTCGAGCGGCGGGCTCGCCCCGCTGCCGATGATCGCCGGCGGCTGGGAGGCGGGGACCGCCCGTGCGGAGATCGCCTCGTACCTCTCCGCCGGAGGGGACGCCACGGGGCTGGTCGTCGCGAGCTCGACCAGCGCGCTGGGCGTCCATGCCGGCGTGCTCGCCTCCGGCGCGGCCATCCCGGAGGACATCTCCGTGGTGAGCATCCATGACACCTGGTTCGCCGAGCACCTGACCCCCTCGCTCACCGTCGTCCAGCTCCCGCTCGCGGACATCGGCAGCGCCGCGGTGGACCTGCTCATCGAGCAGATCGAGGAGTCGACCGAGGGCGAGACGGTCCTCGACGACCAGACGCCGCGACTGATCCAGCGCGCCTCCTCGGCGCCGCCGCCGACGGGCTGAGGACGGCCCGCCCGCTCGGGCTCAGGCTCAGTCCGCGTACACCCGGAACCCGACGACCCGCGCCTCGGGCACCCCGTGGGTGTCCTCGACGACGAGCCGCAGCGCGTCGGTGGTGACCGGGGCGTCCAGGCGCAGCACCCGTCGGCGCTCGCGGTTCTCGCGCAGGGACGCGAGATGGTGCCAGGCCCCGTCGGACCGGCTCTCGAGCCGGGCGTTGCGCACCAGGGTGGGCATGATGTCGTCGGGGGAGCGGTGGTGGTGGAGGTTGATGAGGTCCTCGTTGAGGTCGTCGTCCAGCAGCAGGTCCACCTCGGTGATCGTCTGCGGCTCCTCCCAGCTGAGCTCGAGCGCGGGCTGCGGGTCCACCGCGGCGGGGCCCGAGACCCACATGTTCGGCCCGCCGTACGGGCGGGCGTAGCCGCCGATCGCACGGGAGGGGGCGAAGGCGTCCGTCGGCGAGCCCAGGCGGAAGCAGATGCCCTCCCCGTGCAGGGTCTCCTTCCACTCGCGCCACTGCTCGGTGAACTCCTCGCCGCGCGGCAGGAGGCGGCGGTGCATGGTGACGGTGCCGGGCTCGGTGTGGTCCCCGCGGTGCACCTGGAGCAGCGGGTTGCTGTGCAGCACGACGACCACGTTGCGGGCCTCCTCGGCCGTGTGCTCGAGCGGAAGGCGCACCCAGGAGCGGCCGCGCGGCACGGCGACGCGCACGGTGTCCAGCTGCTCGTGCGGGAGGTAGTTCTGGGGCTTCGAGGTGGTGTGCAGGGCGGCGGAGAGCTCGGTGTCCTCCGCGGCGTCCACGAGCACCTCGAGGCCGCCGATACCGGGATCGGCGGGCAGCACGAGGCTGAGGTCCTTCTCCAGCACCTGGTGCCCCGTGCTGGTCGTGGAGGCCAGGCGGGTGCGGGTCGAGGAGGCGCTGGCGTGCGCGGAGAGCGCGAGGTTCGCGGGGTCCTCGTCGGGGATCCCGAGGGTCGAGGCGTCGGCGCGGACCAGGGCGCGGCGCAGCTGCGGGAGGTTCTCGGTCGCGAGCTCGCGCGGGGAGACGTCGAGCTGCCGGGAGAGGGCCGCGCCGATGCCGGCGGCCTCCCCGAGGATCGCGCAGGTCGCCATCACGCGGGTGGAGCCGAAGGCGACGTGGCTGGCGCTGATGTCCCGCCCGGCCATCCACAGGTTGGCCACGTCGCGGGAGTACAGGCAGCGCAGGGGGATGTGATAGTTCCCGTCGGGGTGCCAGTGGCGGGAGCCGCGCTCGGAGGCGTAGACGCCGCCGACGGGGTGGAGGTCGATGGACCAGCCGCCGAAGGCGACCCGGTCCTCGAACTCGGTTTGGCCGAGCACGTCGTGCTGGGTGAGGACGTGGTCGCCGACGAAGCGCCGGTACTCGCGCTTGCCGGGCACGGCGCCGATCCACTCCAGGGAGAGGTTCTCCGCGTCGAAGCGGCCGGAGTTCTTGATGTGGTCCCAGATGCCGTAGCAGACGGCCTGCAGCTCGTCGCGGATCCGCTCGTTGTCGCGCACGACGTCGAGGTCGCCGCCCCATTCGATCCACCAGTAGTCGCAGCCGTTCATCTCCTGACGGATCACCCGGTTCTCGGGGATCGAGGTGGCGGAGATGTCGATCGCGAAGGGCGGGGGCACGAAGCGCTGCGGATGGCCGACGTCCTTGGTGTAGAAGAGGATCGTCGAGCCGAGCATGTCCTCGCCCGGGTGCTCGGGCGCCCAGGACTCGTCGAACTCGGAGCGGGGCTCGCTGCCGCGACGGGAGGCGGCGCCGGCGAGATGGCCGACGAGCCCGTCGCCGCTGCAGTCGATGAAGGCGTCGGCCTCGAAACGGAGGCGCCGCTCCGAGCCGCTCATCCAGCCGGTCACGGAGCGCAGCGTGCGCTCGCCGCCCGGGCCGTCGGCCTCGACCTCGGTGACGTCGGTGTTCAGGAACAGGGAGATGTTCTCCTCGGCCCGCACCTTCTCCAGCAGCAGCAGGTCCCAGTAGTAGGGGTTCCCGTCGGGGTTGCGGTACTGGTTCTCCACGAACAGCTCGCCCATGATCCCGGTCTCGCGGGCGAACATGTGGATGCCGTGCGCGGTCGCGCCGCACACCCACACCCGCACCTCGCTCGAGGAGTTCCCGCCGAGCACGGGCCGGTTCTGGACGAGGGCCACGCGGCGGCCCTGGCGGGCCGCGGCGATCGCGGCGCAGAGGCCGGCGAGGCCGCCTCCCACGACCGTGATGTCGGTGCGGATCGTCTCTGTGCTCATCGAGCGGTCATCCCTTCGGGGTGGTGGTGCGGTGCGTGTCGGCGGGGAGGGGCGCGGCCTCGGGCTCGGCCCCGAAGATCCCGTCGTCGACGTAGCGGGTGGTGGGGTCGGCGGAGCGCTTCTGCGCGACCAGCAGCCAGAGGAAGCTGGCCGACAGCACGTCGCTGACGCGGCCGGCGTAGTACTGGGTCCAGACGGTGCCGTTGCGGACCCCGGTGTACAGGGCCAGCTCGGCCTCGGCGGCGATGGGGGAGTCAGGATCGCCGTGCAGGGCGATCGTGGCGGCGCCGGCCGCGGCCGCGTCCTGCAGGAACGAGACGGCCTCCTGGTCCCGGCCGGAGCGTCCCAGCACCACCACGGCGTCCTGCGCGGTGAGGGTGCGGGAGACCAGTCGCATCGTGGTGTGCCCGGCCTCGTGGAACCAGGCCGCGACCCCGATGCGCACCAGGCGCATCTGCAGCTCGCGCAGGGCGATCGAATCACCCCAGTCGCCGTACAGGTGCACCCTGTCGGCCGCCGCGATCCGTGCCGCCGCCGCCTCGAACAGCTCCACGTCCAGCAGGTCCACCGCGTCGCGCAGCGAGCGGGCGGCGGTGCCGGCGAGGGTGTCGAGCACGCGGCGGGGCGGGTCCTCGGGGGAGACGGCGTCGCCGATGTCGTGCTCCCATCCGGACTGTCTCGTCCGGCCGTTGTCCAGCGCGATCGCGGAGCGCAGCGCGGGGAAGCCGTCGTAGCCGAGCCGTGCCGCGAGGCGGGAGACGGAGGCGGGGGAGGCGTCGGCGATCCGTGCGATCTGCGTGATCGAGATGCCGCCCGCGCGCAGCGGGTCCTCGAGCAGCGCCTCGGCGACGGCCCGCATGGTGGGGTTCAGACCGGGCAGGCTCTCGCGCAGCTGCTGGAGGGCGGAGGCGTCGGACGGCGGCGCGGTCACTTCAGCGCGCTCTCGGTCATGGCGTGCACGAAGCGGCGCTGGAAGACGAGGAACACCAGCAGGATCGGGAGGATCGAGAGCACGGCGGCGGCCATCGACAGGCCCGGCGCCATCGCCCCGGTCTCGTCCACGAAGCTCGTCAGCCCCAGCGGCAGGGTGAACTTCTCCGGATCGGAGAGGAACACCAGCGGCGTCTCGTAGTCGTTCCACGACCACACGAAGGTGAGGATCGCCAGCGCGCTGATCATCGGCATGGCGCTGGGCAGGTAGATCCGGGAGAAGATCCGGAACTCGCCGGCGCCGTCCAGGCGTGCGGCCTCCGCGAACTCGTCGGGCTGGGAGACGAAGTACTGGCGCATCAGGAAGGTGCCCAGCACCGTGAACATCCCCGGCAGGATCAGCGCCCACAGGGTGTCGTAGAGCCCCAGCTGCTGGAAGTACACGAAGCGCGGCACCAGCAGCAGCTGCGCGGGGATCAGGGAGGTCGCCAGGTACGCGATGAACACCTTGTTCCGTCCCCGGAAGGGGAGCTTGGCGAAGGCGTAGCCGGCGAGCGTCGCGGTCGCGAGCTCGCCGAGCACCCGCATCACGGCGACCAGGATCGAGTTCAGGAAGGAGGGCAGGATCGAGGTCTCCCCGAACAGCACCTCGGTGTAGTTCTCCCAGCGGGCGTCCTCCGGGATCCACTGCATCGGCACCAGGAACGCGTCCGCGTCGGGCTTCAGCGAGGTGGAGATCATCCACGCGAAGGGGAGCAGGAACAGCACCGCGAGCAGCCACATCGGCAGGCCCCAGGCCCAGCGGCTGCGGCGTCGGCGCCGCTTCTGCTGCGCCTGACGGGCCGCGTAGCCCGCGGAGGCGGCGGTGGTGGGACGGGCGGCAGTGCCGGTCGTCGTGTCAGCCATTGAGGGACCTCCCGCGCTGGGCCCGCCACATGACGAGCATGACGGCGAAGATGCCGAGGAACGTCACCAGCCCCACCGCGGAGGCGTACCCGAAGCGGTAGAACTGGAAGCTGGTCTGGTACATGTAGAACGAGAGCGTGGTCGTGGAGTCGCCCGGCCCGCCGTTGGTGATCAGCGCGATCATGCCGAAGGTCTGCGAGATGCCGACGAACAGCGTCACCAGCAGGAAGATCGTGGTGGGCAGCAGGGACGGCCAGGTGATCGTGCGGAAGGTGCGCCAGCGCCCGGCCCCGTCGATCTGCGCCGCCTCGTACAGCTGCGCGGGCGCGTCCTGCAGGGCCGAGAGGTAGATGAGGTTCGCGTAGCCCGCCTGGGCCCACACGGTGACCAGGATCAGCGCCGGCAGCGCCCAGCGGGAGGAGGCGAACCACTGGGGGAGGTCCTGCATCCCGAGCGTGCCCAGGAACTGGTTCACGAGCCCGGCCGAGGGGTCCAGCAGCATCTGCCAGGTCATGCCGATCGCGACGATGTTGACGATGTAGGGGACGAAGAACGCCGCGCGCAGCAGGCCCCGTCCGGGCAGGTCCCGGTTCAGGGCGAGCGCCAGGGCGAGCCCGACCGCGAGGGTGAGCGGCACCGCGACCCCCGCGTACAGGATCGTCAGCCACAGGCCGTTCCAGAACGACGGGTCCTTGACGACGGCGACGAAGTTGTCGATCCCCACGAACTCGATGCCGCCGAAGCCGGAGACGAGGTCCCAGTGGGTGAAGGACAGCAGGATCACCGACACCAGCGGGATGAAGGTGAAGGCGAGCACGCCGAGCAGGTTGGGGGCGATGAACAGCCAGCCCACGACAGGGCGGGGATCGGCGGGGGAGCGGCCGGCGCGGCGGCGCGCGCTCGCCGGGAGCTCGGTCGTGGGGTCGGCGTCGGCCGACGCGGTCCGGGTGGTGGTCATGGCGGGCCTCACTCCTCCGCGAATCGGTCGACGAGCGCCTGGGTGTTGCGGTCCACGGTGCGGATCGCGTTCTCCGGGCTGCGCTCGAGCAGCCAGCACACGTCCCGCTGCTGCTCGTACTTCAGGGAGATCTCCGAGTAGGCGGTGAGATCGGTGTCCATGTGCAGCTTCGGCGGACCGTCGAAGATCGTGTGGCGGAAGGACTCGACGTCGAAGAACTCCTCCGCCCCCTCGCCGAGGAGGCCCTCGAGGATCTCGTCCTCCTCGACGTCGCTGATGATCGACATGTAGCCGGCCTTGAGCATGTCCCGGGCGCCCTCGAGCAGCCAGAACTTGCAGAACTCCCAGGCCCACTCCTGCTTCTTGCTCTTGGCGTTGACCTGGATGAAGGCGCCGTACTCGCCGGTGTTCCAGTCCTGGTCCTCGACGGTGGGCATCGGCGCGGCGGAGACGCGGAAGTCGTGCGGGTAGGCCTCCTGGTCGTTGAGGAAGCGCAGGCTGAACGGGGCGGTCACCCAGGAGGTGAAGTCCCCGGCGACGAAGTTGTTCTGCTGGTAGACCTCCACCTGACGGGCCAGCGCCTGGGACCACGGGTAGAGCACCCCGTCCCGGATCAGCTGGGCGGAGGTCGCGAAGTGCTCGAGGAACGCGGGGTGGGAGAAGTTCGAGTCCCCCTCCGCGGTCAGGCGGTAGTCCGGTCCGATCGCGATCCGCGGCATGTCCGGCAGGGTGTAGCTGCCGTGACGCCCCTCCTCGCCCGAGAGGGCGTCGATCACCTCGAGGTACTCCTGCCAGGTCCAGGAGGAGGGGAGCTCGACCCCGGCCTCCTCGCGCAGGGTGTCGTTGAACAGGATGAAGTTCGGGGCCCGCGTCGTCGCCAGCGCCGTGATCGTGTCGCCGTCCATGAGCGCCATCGGCTCGTCGGGGTCCAGGAGCCCTGCGAGCTCGGGGGTGGCCCGCACCCGGTCGCCGAGGTCGGCGGCGATGTCCGTGCCGCCGCGCATGGCGAGGTTCGCGATGCCGAAGGTGAAGAACACGTCGATGTCGACCCCGCCCTGCAGGGCGGTGTTGACCTTGAGGTTGCCGCGGTCGTCGTTGACGTAGCGGGTGTAGCGCACCGGGATGTCCGGATGCGCCTCCTGGAACCGGTCGATGAGGGACTGCGGGCCGCTCTCCGGCGGGAGCCCGCTCCACACCTGCAGGGTGTCCGGGTCGGTCGAGGCGCCGGCCCCGCCGCAGCCGGACAGCGTCGTGGCGCCGAGGGCGGCGGCCGAGGCACCGGCAAGGCCCATGAGGCCGCGGCGGGTGAGGGCGGGCTCGGCGGGGCGGGGCCGTGGTGGCCTGGGTGGGGGAGCGGGGCGGCTCTGCATGGATGATCCTCCGACGCGGCGCTGCGTACCGGGTGTACCTGACGTGGTGCACAAGATTTGCAGAAGGGAGGATCTGGGTCAAGCAGGGCGTAAAAGATGTGCACCAGAAGTGTCGTCAGCGGCCGTCAGGGGTCGTCAGCCGTCGTCCTCCGTCGGCGCCCAGCGCCAGTTGTGGGGTGCGGTCCGCGGTGTGTAGGCGCCGACGGGGAGGTCGTCGGCCGTGCGCAGCAGCCAGCGGATCAGCAGGGCCTGCATCCGGGCGAGCTCCTCGCGGTGGGCGGGGTCGGCGCTGAGGTCGTGGAGCTCGGCGGGGTCGGTCTCCAGGTCGTGGAGGCGCTGGGTGCCGAGGTCGTCGACGACGAGCTTCCAACGTCCGGCGATCACGGTGCGCATCTCGCCGCCGAGGGTGACGGAGTTCAGCTCGTCGAGGCGTCGGCCCTCGTACGGGAAGTGCAGCGGCGGTCGGGAGTGCTCGTCGTAGGAGATCCCGCCGTAGCCGAGCTCGGCGAGGATGCTGCCGAACTCCTCGGAGGGTGCGGGCTCGCCGCGCAGCAGCGGGGCCAGGGAGCGGCCCTGCACGCCGGCGGGGATGTCCTGGCCGGTCCACTCGGCGAGGGTGGGCAGCACGTCCACGATCGAGACGTGCTCGTCCCGTCGCTGCGCCGCGACGTCGGGGCCGGTGATCGCCAGCGGGATGCGCACCAGTGCCTCGGGCAGGCCCGCGCCCTTGCGCTGCAGGCCGTAGTCGCCGAAGAAGTCCCCGTGGTCGCTCAGCGAGATCACGAGGGTGTCCTCGAGCCGGTCGCCGAGCGCGTCCAGCAGCCGCCCGATCTGGTCGTCGATCAGTCGCAGCATGCCCAGGTAGTTGGCCCGGTAGCGCCGCCACTGCTCGTCGTAGCCGGGGCGCTTCTCCTCGATGAGCGTGCGCAGCCAGCGGAAGCGCCAGTCCAGGGCGTCGAGGTCCTCCGCGGTCGCGGCGCGCTCGCCGACCTGGTCCTCGAACATCTCGAAGTACGGGGAGGGCGCCTGGTAGGGATTGTGCGGCTCCGGGAAGGAGACCCACAGGAAGAACGGAGCCTCGGCCGTGGTCTCCGCGAGCGCGTCGAGCGCGCCGTCCACGATGCGGTGGGGGAGCTGGGCGGAGACGGGGAACGGCGTCGGCTCGGCGGCGACGCCGTGGTCGAGCTCCCGCAGCCAGGCGTCGAAGGCCTCGTGCTCGGGCCTCTCCTCGGGCCCCGAGTCGTGGAAGAACGGGCCGTGGTAGCTGTCGAAGTCCGCCGGTCCCGGGTGCATGTGCGGCTTGCCGCTGAAGTGCAGTGAGCAGCCCGCCCTGCGCAGCACGCCCAGCAGGTCCGAGTCGAACAGGGCATGCTGCGGGGTGCTGTTCTGCCGCACCCGGTGCGCGGAGGGGAAGCGGCCGGTGAGCAGGCTGGTGCGCGCCGGCACGCACAGCGGCGAGGAGGTGTGCGCCCGGTCGAACCGGGTGCCCACCGCGTGCAGCGCGTCCAGGCGCGGCATCGTGTCCGGCCCGCCCTCCGCCGCGGTGCAGCCCGTGCGCTGCTGATCGGTCATCAGCACGAGGATGTTCGGCGGTCGGCGGCGAGTCATGGGGAGCTCCTCGGACGGGGTGCGGGCGGCCGACGGGGCCGCGGATCCGGCTGAATGTACAGCGCTGCAGAACCCCGGACAAGGCCGCGGCACGTCGCCCCGGGAGTCACGGAGGGCGCCCCGTCGGTCACCCCTTGTCCGACTGTTTACAGCGCTGTACATTCTGACTCCCGATGCCGCCCGATCTGCCGGACCCGGCGGCCACGACAAGGGAGGTCGCTCATGTCCCGTCCGTCCCGACGCGCAGTGCTCGGCGCAGGAGTCGCCGCAGCCGCCGTCCCCCTCGCAGGGTGCAACCCGAACAGCGCGCAGGGCGACGGAGACCTGCGCGTCTCCTGGTACGGAGGCCAGCCCGTCCACGACGGGGTCGAAGGAGCGCTCGCGGCCTTCACGGAGCAGACCGGCACGGCGCTGACCACCGAGAAGGCACCCTTCGACGACTACTGGGACAAGCTCGCCACCCAGGTCGCCGGCAGGCAGGGCCCCGACCTCCTGCGCATGTCGATGACCTGGTTCTCCGAGTACGCCGACCGCGGCGCGCTCGTCGACCTCTCCGAGCGGGTCGGGGACTCGATCGACGTCTCGGGTCTGGACGAGGAGGCCGCGGAGAGCGGACGCACCGACGAGGGGCTGTTCGGCATCGGACAGTCCTCCATCACGCAGGCCACCTTCCGCAATCCCGATCTCGCCGCCGAGCACGACATCGAGCTGCCGGAGACCTGGAGCTGGGACGACTTCCGCACCGTCGGGGCCGAGTTCGCCGAGGCCGCCGGGAAGGGGATGTACGGCACCACCGATGCGGGCGGGGACTTCCAGCTGTTCGCCGTCTGGGCGCGCCAGCACGGCACCGATCTGTTCGACGGCGCATCGCTCGCCGTCGACGCCGAGATCATCGAGGAGTGGCTGGTGTTCTGGGACCAGCTGAGGGAGGACGGGATCGCCCCGCCGCCGGACGTCTCCGCCGAGAGCGACTCCTTCGAGACCTCGCAGTTCTCCCAGCTGCACACCGCGGTGACCTTCGGCTGGGTCCAGCAGCTCACCTTCTTCCAGCCGCTGCTCCCGGACCACGCCCTGGTCCCCGGGGACGTGCCCGGCGCGAGCGCGGGCGACCTCTCGGGGCAGTTCCTCAAGGCGCTCGACTTCTGGTGCCTCCTGGCGACCTCGACGAAGCAGGACGAGGCCGCGGAGCTGCTGGACTTCCTGATCACGAGCCCGGAGGCGGCGACCTCGATCGGACTCACCCTCGGCGTGCCTCCCTCGCAGGCCGCGAGGGACGCGCTGGAGACCTCACCGGACTCGCCCGAGGGCCGGGCGATCGACTACGTCGAGCGGGTGAAGGAGCAGGTGGGGCCCTCGCCCGCGCCCTGGCCGCCCGGCTACGGGGCGCTCCAGGGCGTCGAGTTCCCGAAGCTCAACCAGGACGTCGGCTTCGGCAGGTCGACGCCGTCGGCCGCCGCCGCGGCCTTCGCCGAGACCGCCGCAGGAGTGCTCGGCGGGTAGGGGGGCGTCGCTAGGCTGAGGCCGTGGTCCCGCCCTCACCTCCCCGCCCGCGTCTCGTCGACGTCGCCGACGTCGCCGGGGTGTCGATGAAGACCGTCTCGAACGTCATCAACGGGTACGCCCACGTCTCGGCCTCGACCCGCGAACGGGTCGAGGCGGCGATCGCGCAGACCGGCTACCGGCCCAACCTCTCCGCCCGCAACCTCGCCCGCGGGCGCTCGGGCGTGATCGCCCTCGTCGTCCCCCGGCTGGAGATGCCGTACTTCGCTGCGCTCGCCGCCTGCGTGGTCGAGGCGGCCGAGGCGCGCGGCTGGTTCGTCCTCATCCACCAGAGCGACGGGGCACTGGAGACGGAGCTCGCGGCGCTCGAGGCGAGGTTCCCGCAGCGCATCGACGGGATCGTGCTCAGCTCCGAGCTGCTGCGCGCCGAGCATCTCGCCGCGCGCGCGGACACCACGCCGCTCGTCCTGCTCGGCGACCACGACACCGGGCCGGACGTCCCCCACGTGGGCATCGACAACCACGCCGCGGCCCGGCTCGCGATCGGTCATCTCGCCGAGATCGGCTGCCGACGGATCGCCCTGATCGGCGCGGCGCCCGGTGCGCAGCGGCACCGCCGGAACCAGGGATTCCGCGACGGGCTGCGCGAGGCCGGGCTCGATGCGGACCCGGCGCTCATGCAGGCGGTGCGCGCGAACACGGGGGTCGAGGGCGAACGCGCGATGGAGGCGATCCTCGCCGGCGGCGACACCCCGGACGGAGTGTTCGCCCTGACGGACTGGCTCGCCTTCGGCGCGATCCGGGCCCTGCACCGCCACAACGTGGCCGTCCCGGAGCGCACGGCCGTGATCGGCTTCGACGACATCCCCTACGCCAGCTCGCTCACACCGTCCCTGACGAGCATCGCCCCCGACCGCCGGGCCATCGCCGAGCGCGCTGTCGCGCTGCTCGAGCAGCAGCTGGCGGGAGTCGCGGAGAGCGACCCCGAGGAGGACCGGATCGGGTTCGAGCTGGTCGTGCGCGAGAGCACCCGGCGCGGCTGACGCGACCTCCCCGGGCGCGGCTCAGAGCAGCGAGCGCACCCTCTCCACGATCCCGCTCGTGCTCACGCCGTAGCGGTCGTCCAGCGTGGGCAGCGCCCCGGCCTCGAGGAACGCGTCCGGCAGCCCGATCGGGGTGACCTTCTCGCCGAGACCGTGCGCCGCGACGGTCCGGGCGACGGTGTCGAACAGCCCTCCCACCACCGAGTGGTTCTCCGCGGTGAGCACGAGACGTCCCTTGCCGAGCTGGGCGAGCAGCGCCTCCTCGTCGAAGGGCTTGATCGTGGGGGAGTGGAGCACGGCCACCCCCGTCCCGTCGGCCTCGAGCTCGCGGGCGGCCTCGAGCGCCCGCTCGGTCATCAGCCCGCTGGAGACGATCAGCACGTCGGCCCCGTCGCGCAGCAGCGCGGCCCTCCCGAGCTGGAAGGTGTAGTCGTACTCGTCGAGCACGGCGGGCACCTTCCCCCGCAGCAGGCGCAGGTAGGTGGGGCCGTCCCAGGCGGCGAGCTGGGGCACGGCCTGCTGGATGTCGATCGCGTCGCAGGGGTCCACGATCGTGAGGTTCGGGGCGGCGCGCAGGATCGCGAGGTCGTCCGTCGCGGCGTGGGAGGGGCCGTAGCCGGTGGTCAGCCCCGGCAGCGCGCACACCAGGTTCACGTTGAGGTTCGCCTCGGCGATGTCCAGCAGCAGGAAGTCGTAGGCGCGGCGGGTGGCGAAGACCGAGTAGGTCGAGGCGAAGGGGACGAAGCCCTCCATCGCCAGGCCCGTCGCGGCGCCCAGCAGCGCCTGCTCGGCCATGCCGATCTGGTAGAACCGCTCCGGCATCGCGTCGCGGAAGATGTGCAGGTCGGTGTACTTCGCGAGGTCCGCGGACAGGCCCACGATCCGCTCGTCGGCCCGGGCGGCCTCGACGAGCGCGTGGCCGAGCGGGGCGGAGACGGTGCGCTGGCCCTCGCGGGCGAGGTCCGCGCTCATCGCGCCGGAGCGGAGGGCGGGGGCGGGCGGGGTCGTGCTGGTGGTCATCGTCGGGCGGCCTCCTTCAGCGCCTCGTGGCTCTCGGCGAGCTTCTCGTGGGCGTGGGCCCACTCCTCCGGCTCGACCTTCATGAAGTGGAGCTTCTCGCGCTGCTCGAGGAAGTCCACGCCCTTGCCGAGCGTGGTGTCGACGATCAGCACGCGGGGGCGCGGCTCGGTGCTCTCGCGCAGGGCGGTGAGGTGCTCGAGCAGCGCGGGGACGTCGTGGCCGTCGCAGCGGCGGGCGAGCCAGCCGAAGGACTCGAACTTCTCGGTGACCGGCTCCATGGAGAGCATGTGGGTGGACTTCCCGTCGGCCTGCTGGTCATTGAAGTCGACGATCGCGATCAGGTTGTCGAGCTCGTGGTGGGCGGCGACGGCCGCGGCCTCCCAGGTCGAGCCCTCGCCGAGCTCGCCGTCGGAGAGCAGGTTCACCACGATCCGGTTCGAGCCCTTGCGCTTCAGTCCCATGGCGACGCCGTTCGCGATACCGAGCCCGTGGCCGAGGGATCCGCCGGAGATCTCGACGCCGGGGGTGTAGGTGCGCATCGCGGACATCGGCAGGCGCGAGTCGTCGGCCGCGTAGGTGCGCAGTTCCTCGGCGGGCAGGAACTTCGCCTCGACCAGCGCCGCGTAGAGCGCGAGGGCGTAGTGGCCGATCGAGAGCTGGAAGCGGTCGCGGTCCTCGCTGTCCGGGTCCTGGGGGTCCAGGCGCAGCTGGTCGGCGAACAGCGCGGCGAGCACGTCGGCGATGTCGAGGGCCTGGCCGATGTAGCCCTGGCCCTGCACCTCGGCCTGGACCAGGGCGTACTCGCGGATGCGGTGGGCGGCTTCCTGGATGCGCAGGACCCGATCGGGATCCAGCGGCGGATGGTGGGCGGTCTCGGTCATCTCTCTCCTCGGGTCGGGGTGGTGGTGGGTGGGGTCTTCGCCGACGGGGTGCGGGAGATGCGGCGCCATCGGTCGAAGTGCTCGACCATCGCGGCGGAGACGGCGTCACGGCGCCGCGAGCGCAGGGCGCGGGTGATCTCGAAGTGGACCTCGTCGCTGGCGAACATCTCGGGGATCGTGCCGCCGTGGGCCTCGATCTCCTTGCTGATCACCACGCGGCGGCGCTCCAGCAGCAGGTCGTGCAGGGCCTGGTTCATGCCGCCGGCGATGAAGCTCATGATGGGGTTGCCGAGGATGCCGAACAGGGCGAGGTGGAAGGCGTGGTCGGCCTCGAGCCCGCCCACGAAGTCCCGGCTCGTGGAGGCGTCGATCATCGCGTAGACGAGCTCCTCGAGCTCCTGGATCTGCTCGTCGGTGACCCGCTCGACCATCCGCGGCGCGATCGCGATCTCGAGCATCTCCCGCGCCTCGGCGAGCTGGGCGCCGGTGACCATCCCCGCCCGCAGCATCAGCTCGAACACGTTCCCGCTGCCGCCGTCGAACGAGGGCGTGACCAGGATGTTCCCCCGGCCCTGTACCTTCTGGAGCATGCCGAGCATCTGCAGCCCGCTGAGCCGCTCGCGCACCAGCGCCCGGGACATGCCGCTCGCCTCGGCCAGGCGACGCTCGGTGGGGATGAGGATCCCGCCCTCGACCGGGGTGCCCTCGCTGACGAGGCTGTCGAGGAACTCGAGCGTCTCGGCGTCCACCGGACCTCCTTCGGTCGGCGTCGGGGCCGACGGGATGTCGGCCGCGGCGGGTGCGGGATGCGGCGGCGACTCCCCGGGGACGGGGCGCGGCCGACGGCACCAGGCAGATGCAAGCACGCGCCGCCGGGGCGGGCAAACGCCGGGCGGGGGTCTCGGCGGCCGGTGGACGGTATTCGTGCCGGTCAGAAGGGTGCAAGGCGCCACAGAATTGGTCGACCATTCTGCGGAGGCGCGCCGCCGAGGGTGCGCTCCGCAGGCCCGGCGCGCGAAAGTTCGCGCTCCCTGCGTGACCTCGGAGCCCCAGGGGCGTTGAGGTCACGCAGAGGACGCAAAGGTTCGCGCAGGGGTGGCTGGGGTGAAGGGGTGGCGGAGCGAGGTGGCAGCAGGTGGTGGACGGCAGGGCGGCGGAGTGGTCAGACCAATAGGGTGAGGGATGCATTCCTGTGACCTGCGGTGATGCGGCACGGGGTGCGTTTTTCGGCGCGTCGGATGTTGTCGGACCATTCCGACCCTCTTAGCGTCACCACGTTCCACCACGGGCCACCGAGCCCCTTCCACACCGACGTGACGGGAGTGCACAGATGCACACACAGCCTTCCGGCAGCCAGACCAGGACCGCAGTCATCACCGGCGGCGCGGGTCCGCGAAGCATCGGCCGGGCGACCGCCGGCCGCTTCGCCCGCGAGGGCTGGGCCGTCGCGATCGTCGACCTCGACGGGGAGGGCGCCCGCACCCTCGCCGATGAGCTCTCCGCCGAGCACGGCGTGCCCGCGGCCGGCTACGGCGTGGACGTCACCGACTCCGCCGCTGTGAACGACGTCGCCGAGCAGATCGCCGCGAGCGACCTCCCGCCCGTCGGGGCCCTGGCGAACATCGCCGGGATCCCCTCGCCGGTGCCGTTCCTCGAGGTCAGCGACGAGCTGTGGGACAAGATCATCGCCGTGAACCTCACCGGCAGCTTCTACACCTGCCGCGCGTTCCTGCCCGCCATGCTCGAGGGCGGCTACGGCCGCATCGTGAACATGTCGTCGGTCTCCGCGCAGCAGGGCGGCGGCGTGTTCTCCAAGACCCCGTACTCCGCCGCGAAGGCCGGTGTGCTGGGCCTGACCCGCTCGCTGGCCCGCGAGATGGCGCCCGAGGGCATCACCGTCAACGCCGTCTCCCCGGGCGCGGCCGACACCAACATCCGCGGCAACACCACCGAGGAGTCGGAGGCGGCGCTGTCGGCGTCGATCCCGATGGGCCGCCAGGCCACCGCCGAGGAGATCGCGGCCCTGGTCGTGTGGCTCTCGGGCGAGGACGCCGGCTACATCACCGGCACCACCCAGGCCATCAACGGCGGTGCGTACATCTCATGACCGAGCAGTCCGCGCGCGTCGGCATCTCGACGATCTCCTTCCGCCACCGGCCGTTGGCCGAGGCGCTGGAGATCATCGCGGCCACCGGCGCGCAGGAGATCGACCTCGGCGCGATCCCCGACGTCACCGACCACGTCCCGGTGCCCTTCACCGGCGACCCGGCCGCGTACCTCCGCGGGATCGAGCAGGCCGCGCTGCGCACCGGCGCGGTGAACTCCGACCCCGGCGACCTCAACGACCCCGCCCTCACCGAGGCCGAGCTCACCGCCGTGGTGCGGCCCCTCGTGGACCTCGCCGCGACGCTCGGCGCCGCGCTGATCGTCCCGGCCGGCCGCGCCGACCACACCCCCTTCGTGGACCGCGAGGCCGACCTCGACCGGATCGCGGCGAACCTCGGGATCATCTCCCGGCTCTGCGCCGACCAGGGGGTGCGTCTGTTGGTGGAGGTGCTGCACCACCGTCGGTACGTGCACGACGTGGACGGGGCCGACGCGCTCCTGGCACGCTGCACCCCCGAGCAGTTCGGCGTGCTCTTCGACGTCTCCCACGTCGTGGCCTCCGCCGAGGACCCCCTGGCCTGGGCGCGCAGCCTCGGCGGCCGGATCGAGCGGGTCCACCTGCGCGACGCGGTCCCCGGCGACCTCAATCTCGCCCTCGGCGCGGGCGTCGTCGACTTCGAGGCGCTCGTGCGCCTGCTCGAGGCGCAGGGCTTCGAGGGCACCTACATCCTCGAGCTCGAGACCCACGACGTCGCCGAGGAGGACCGCGAGCAGGACGTGCGCCGCAGCCACGCGGAGATCGTCCAGCTCCTGGCCAGGGCTCGCTGACCCCGTCGGCCGGCGGGGCACGGACCCCGTCGGCCACGGGCACCGGCCCTCGCCGCCCGATCACCCGAACAGTCCTTCCCTCCGTTCCGGCACCCCGCCGGTCCGGCTCCCCGTACCCCAGGGACACGCGATGACGCCCCCTGCCCTGAAGGAGGACCCCATGACCCTTCCTCGATCCCCCGGCCGCCGCGACCTGCTGCGCGGCGCCGCCCTCGCGGGCCTCACCGGCGTCGGCCTCAGCGCCTGCGCCGGCGGCGACGGCCCTCGCCGCACCGACTCGGTGCGCATCATCCTCGGCCATGGCGCCGCGCCCGGGAACCCGCGCTCCGACGGGGCGCTCGCCTTCCAGCGCCTGGTGGCGGAGAAGTCCGACGGCGAGGTCGAGATCCAGATCCTCGGCCAGGAGTCCGTCGGCAGCGACACCGAGATGATGGTGTCCGTCGCCGCCGGCACCCTGGACATGTCCATCAACTCCCAGGGCCCCTTCGCCTCCTACGTTCCGGAGGCGGCGCTGGTCGGCCTGCCCTTCCTGTTCGAGACCGCCAAGCACGCCTACGAGGTGCTCGACGGCCACATCCAGGACTCCCTCGCCGAGCTCGCCGAGGAGAAGGGCTTCCACGTGCTCGGCTTCTGGGACAACGGGATGCGCGACATCACCAACTCGGTGCGGCCCATCGAGGTGCCCGAGGACCTCGCCGGGCTGAAGATCCGCACGCCCGACGACTCGATGACCATCGACATCTTCGACCAGCTCGGCGCGAACCCCACGCCGATGGCCTTCGGCGAGCTGTACCTCGGCCTGCGCCAGGGCGCCGTCGACGGCCAGGAGAACCCGGTGGTGAACATCTTCAGCTCCTCCCTCCAGGAGGTGCAGGCGCATCTGGCCGTCACCGGGCACAAGTACGAGATGAACCCGTTCGTCATCTCCACCACCCGCTGGGAGAACCTCGACGACGACGTGCGCACGATCATCGAGGAGGCCTCCGTCGAGGCCCTCGCCGAGCAGCGCTCGCTCATGTCCTCCCAGAGCGAGGAGATCTACGCCGAGTTCGAGAAGACGCTCGAGGTGACCCGCCCCGACCGGGCCCTGTTCCGGGACGCGACCGCCCCGGTGCACGAGTCCTGGCAGCAGGAGCATCCCGACTTCTTCGAGGAGATCACCACCGCCGCGGACGCCACCCGCGCCGAGCACGAGGAGAGTGCCGCATGAGCCCCGCCTCCCATCCCGCTCCCGCAGGTCCCGAGAAGGACCCGGTGATCACCGAGGCCGACCTCGCGGCGCTGGACACCTCCGAGGGTCACGCCGACGAGGCCGCCCCCGAGGAGCCGATCAACGCGATCGCCGCCCGGATCGGCGGCGCGATCGCGATCCTCGCGACCCTCGTCATCGTGGTGCTCGTGACCGTCGCCGTGGTGATGCGCTACTTCTTCAACTCCTCCCTGCCGATCGCGTCCGAGGGCCCCACCTACCTCTTCCCCTGGCTGATCGCCGGAGGCGCGATCGTCGCCCAGGGCAGCCGCGGCCACATCGCCGTGGACATCCTGATCAGCCGCCTGAGCGGCACGGCGCTGCAGCGGGCCGAGACCGCGATCTGGGCGTTCTCCACGCTCCTGCTCGCCTATCTCACCTATCTCGCCGTCTACCTGATCCCGCCGATGGCCGCTCAGTCCACCCCGATCATGGGCTGGCCCCAGCTGGGCAGCTTCAGCGCCTTCATCGTGATGGTCGCGGTGATGACGATCCAGGCCGCCGCACGCACCGTCCACTCCGCCCGTCACGGACTCCCGGCCGACGGGGCCGTCGCCCCGGTCGCCCCGCCGTCGCCCGCCGGGGACGACGCCCCCACGCAGCATCCGTCGAAGGAGACCCCCGATGCTTGAAGCCCTCCTCGCAGTCGCCGCCTTCATCGTCCTGCTGCTGCTCGGCATCCCTGTCGCCTTCGCGATCATCGCCGGCGCGATCGTGGGCCTGTTCGCCGTGGGCTCGCTGCCCATGGAGGGTCTCGCGCAGCAGTCGTTCAGCCCCGTCGGGGACTACTCGATCCTCGCCATCCCCTTCTTCATCCTCACCGCTGACCTGCTGTTCAGCGGGAAGCTCGGCGCCCAGGTGATCGGGCTGGCCACCCGGGTCGTCGGCCGCCTCCGCGGCGGCGTGGGCATGACCACCGTGCTCACCAACGCCGTGTTCGCCGGCATCTCCGGCTCCGCGGTCGCCGACGCCACCGGCATCGGCAAGGTGGTCATCCCCTGGACCAAGCGCCTCGGGTACAGCGGCGGGTACGCGACCGCTGTGAACGCCTCAGCCTCCTCGCTCGGCGTGATCCTGCCGCCCTCGATCCCGATGATCCTGTTCGCCTCCGCCTCCGGCGCCTCGGTCGCGGCAGTGTTCACCGCCGGGATCGGCCCCGGCATCCTTGCCGCGGCCCTGCTGCTGATCGCCTGCTGGCTCGTGGCGTGGAAGGCCGGCTTCCCACGGGTGAAAGCCAAGTTCACCCTCAAGCGCCTGCTGATCGACCTGCTGTTCGCCACCCCCGCGATCCTCATCCCGATCGTGCTGATCCGCGTGGTGCTGTTCACCGGCATCGCCACGGTCACCGAGGTCTCCGTGCTCGCTGTGCTCTACGCCCTCGGGGTGCGGGTGCTGCTGTACCGCGACCTCACCGTCCGCCAGTTCACCAAGGCGCTCGTGGAGTCCGCATCCTCCTCCGCCGTGGTGCTGCTGCTGATCATGTTCTCCTCCGCCCTGTCGTGGCTGCTGACGATCCAGGAGGCGCCGCAGGCGCTCGCCGAGACGCTCACCTCCGCACTGCAGGCGGACTGGCTGGTGATCCTCGCGATGGTGGTGATCCTGCTGATCGTGGGCATGTTCCTGGACATCTCCCCGGCGATCCTGCTGCTCACCCCGGTGATGCTGCCGGTCGCGAACGCGATCGGGATGGACGTGATCCACTTCGGCATCCTCATGGTGGTCACCCTCGCGATGGGTCTGTACACCCCGCCGGTGGGGACCACGCTGTTCATCTCCGCCTCGATCGGGCGGGTCCCGATCCTGCACACCGCGAAGGCGCTGCTGCCCTTCTACGCCCTCGGGCTGATCGTGGTGCTGCTGGTGGCGTTCGCGCCGGGCTGGCTGTTCATCAGCTGATCGGCCGACGGGCCGACGGGCCGGCCGGAGCGACCGGCCGATGTCGCGGGGCGGCATCTCCTGCGGGAGGTGCCGCCCCGCGCCGCGTCCGGCGGGCCCACCCCCGGGCGGGACCCCGCGAGGAAAGGCTCCGCTCTAGGATGGCGGGCACCATGGCGCTGGTGATGCAGCGCCGCCACTTCACGGGGAACGGAGTCCTCATGAGCCGACGACGCCGACGGAATCCCTTCGCCGTGGGGGACGTGGCAGCCGGGCTGCTGGAGCTGCTGGATCTGATCTGGGGCGTGGCACGGCTGGTGGTGCGCGTGCCCGCGCTGCTGCTGCGGCTGCTGGGCTGAACGACAGCTCCGCCGGCTCACCCGCCTTCGGTGAGCGCCGCCTGCGGGGGCTCGTCGACGTCGAACCGAGCCGGCACCGCGTCGGACCATTGGCTCAGCGCCTGAGCCCTGCCGCGAAACCCCGTCGGTATCCGTCGAGCATCTCGGAGGCGAGCGCGCCTCGCATGTGCCGCTCGAGGAGGGACCGCAGAGGTGCGTCATCGAGGATCTCGAGAACGGCACCGCCGTCGTCTGGGGCGAACGGTGCAGCGGCCTTCCGTGCGTAATGGTGGGCCGCCGCGATGACGATGTCGTGACGGGCTGCTTCGAGCGCCTCGTCGTCCTCCCACACCTCGTCGTCGAACGGGGCCTGTGACAGCGCAGTGAGGATTGTCTTCAGGTCGAGCCCGTCCTTCGGATTCACGAGATGTCGATCCCGCCATGCCAGGATCTTGAGCGCGGTCTGTGCAGGAGCACTCGCCACGCGGAGCTCGGTCCCTCGCGGCATGCGCACACGCACTGATGTCTCGTGAGCCTCGCGCAGGCCGGTGACATCCAGCAGATGGTCGTCGCCGAAGCGGATCGAGCGATCCTGCTCGATGCCGCCGAAGGGGACGATGTCGACGTCGATGCCGAGAATCTCGAAGCGATGTCGAGAACGTCCCTTGGGCGCCAAGCGTTCCGTCAGCTCCGTGTAGTTCTCTTCGAGGCGGATGGCGACCGCGATGTCGATGTCCTCGGTGGCTCTCGACGGGACTGATCTCTGCAATGCGTGGATCACGAGGTCCCGCGCTGCCGCCCCGATGACGATGAACTCGATGCCCATCGCAGCGCAGAGTCTCGACAGCTCGGCGAGCACCTCTTCGGCGACGGGGACATCGGAGCGCCCTCTCAGATCGATCATCGCCCGTCGCCGCACAGGTCGTCGCGGATCTCGTCGAGCCGCGGGTCGTCCTCCAGGAGGAGATCCGCTGCGAGCAGCGGGAGCGGCGCGACACCTTGCGCATCGGCCGGGGGCGAGGTCCAGAAAGCGGGACGGAGGCGGATCGGGCCGTTCTCGGCTCGACGCAGACGGCCCCGCCGGATCACGTCCCCCCGCTCCTCCGTGGGGACGTGGAGCAGGGCCCCGGCAGGTCGGAGCGAGGCGCCGAGCCGTACGGCGGCGAGCTCGGACCCGAGCAGGGTCCCCGGGGGAAGGTCAGCCTGCAGCAGGTCCGAGGGAGTCGGCCAGGTCCCGCTGTCGAAGCGCTCATCCGGCCAGACCTCCGCCTGCAGGGCGGTGTACGCGGCGACCCATTCGTTCCGGAGGGCCTCGGGGCGGAGCAGCTGGTTGCGCTCGTCGAGCATGGGCGGCGTCCGCTCCCGCAGCGCCCGGACCACCCTGTTGACGGTGCCGATCGACGCCCCGCTCGCAGTCGCCAGGTCGCGCTGGGAGAGTGGTCGGTCGCCGCGCCCATGGGCCGTGAGCACGGCGAAGGTGACGGGCAGACCGGCCCGGGTGAACGGGGCTGCGGTCGATGTCCGTGCCGAGCTTCTGCTGCGTCGGCCGGTGATCTCGAGGAAGAGGCCCGGAGCGCGGAGCGAGGCGTTCCCGGAGGCATCCGCGTATCCGCCCCATCCACGGCGGGACAGTGCGTCGGCCTGCGTCGGGGAGACGTGCTGGGTCAGCAGGATGGTCGTCGAGTCGTGGGGGAGGAGCGCGATGCTCGCCGTGCTGAGCTTCGCGGTGGCCACCGCCGGGAATTCGCGAGCGGAGGTCCCGTCGTCGAGGGAGAGCGTGCCCGTGCGATAGCCGTCCGCGGGGTCCGGGGTGTCCTGCCATTCCGCGCGAAGGCCCAGGCCCCGTAGGTGGCCGAGGGCGTCGCCGATCAAGGCGGTGACCGCATTGCGCGCGTGTTCAATCGATGGCACATGTTCAACATACTGGAACTAGATCGAAAGTTGAACACCTAGATCGGGACGAGTACGTGACGAGTACTCGTAGGCGCCGCCCGGCTCACCCGTCCTCGGTGAGCACCGCCTGCGGCAGCCAGTCCGCGCCGAGCAGCGACGCGACGTCGCCGAGACCGGCGGTGTCCCCGCCGACGGTGTCGGAGGCCGCGGCGATCCGCTCGACCATCACCTTGCTGACCTGCTCCTCGACGGTGTCCTGCGCGTAGGCGATGTGCCAGGGGGAGACCTGGTGGTCGCGGTGGGTGCGGCCGGTGACCTGTCGGCCGGCGATGCCGGAGAAGCGGGCCTGGTGGAACAGGCCCATGCGCGGCGCGGTGGAGGCCTGCTCGCCGCCGGGGAGCATCTCCCCGGCGTGGAGGCTGATCGAGGCGACCGTGGTGAACACGCACACCGGCGCCTGTCCGGTCTGGAAGCGCAGGCGCTCCGCCTCGATGTCGAACCGGTCCCGGCCGTAGATCGTGGCGACCTCGATCCCCGCATCCTGCAGCCGCTCGGTGATCGGGTCGGCGGCGGTGGTCACGAACTCGACCGAGCAGGCCACCTGCCGTTCGGCCTCGACCTGCTGCGCGATCCACGCGGCCGTGGAGTCCACCCGCAGCAGCCCCGCCTTCTGCCGGAAGCGCAGCAGCGCCGCCCGGCCCTTCGCGGTGTTCCGGCCGCGTCGGGCGAGGTCCATCTCGCGGCAGAACTCGCCCCACTCCGCCTCGTAGGCCTCGCGCTCGGCGGGGGTGAGCGCGACCGGCATCCCCGAGATCGGCACCGGCCCCCAGGGCGCGGCGCGGTGCAGCATCGCGGCGGGCTGCGCATCCTCCAGCCAGCCCCGCACGCGGGCGAGGTCCTCCGCCCGACGGGTCGCCTCCGTGGTCCAGGTGGCGCCGTAGCGGCCCTTCTCCAGCGCGATGCCGTGCCGTTCGAGGGCGGTCGCGAAGGTCGCGGCGGGCTCCTTCACGGAGGTCCACTCGGCGATCTTCTCGTCGTGGACCTGCGCGTAGGCGGGGGCGAGATAGGGCAGCTCGAGCGGGGTGTGGCCGGGCGTGGCGGTGGTCGCGATGACGAACGGGGCCTTCTCCGGCGCCTTGCCGTGCCCGGACAGCCGCGCCCAGAGTTTCCACCGCTTGGTGGTGGTGCGGCGCAGGGCGTGCGCCTCGTCGGCGATGATCACGTCCCAGTGGAAGGAGGTGACCTTCTCGAGCCGGTCCCAGGTGATCACCACCCACTCCAGTCCGCTGTCGCCGAGGGCGGTGATGGTGCGGCCCCAGTGCCCGATGGTGATCGCCGCGGGACGGTCCGCGACCACCAGCACCCGCTCGGCGCCGCGCAGATCCCCGACGGCGCTCGCGCCGAGCACGGCGGAGATCGTCTTGCCGACGCCCGGCTCGTCGGCCAGCAGGAACTGGCGCCCGCCCGCCTCGGCGCGGGCCGCGATCGCGTCGGCCGCCTCGTACTGGTTCTGCCGCGGCTCGAGGTCCTCGGCCGGTGCCGGCACGGGCGCGGGTGAGCCCGGATTGTGGAGGTTCTCCAGGAGGCGGCCGAGCGTGTGCGGACCGGGGGAGTAGGGCGCCAGATGCGCGGGCAGGGTCCGGCCGACGAACACGTGCATCTTCACGGCCGGATGCCAGGAGGCGCCCTCGACCTGCGTGCCGTAGGGGACGTCGAGGATCCACAGCCGCTCGCCGGGGCCGACGAAGGGCAGCTCCCGCTGCGAGGAGCTCGAACCCCTGCGACGCGAGGAGCTGCGGCGCCGACGAGCGGAGGTGCGGCGGGAGGTGGGCATCCCGCGACGATATCGAGACCGGCGCGGCGAGCGGGGGATGCGCGCCAGCGCCCTGCGGTGCACGGGCCGATGGCCGCACGGTGGCGCAGGGTTGCAGGTGATACGGCGTCGGCATAGCGTCGTGCCCCATGTCACCTCGCGGCGACGACGTCGACCCACGACCCAACATCCTCCTGATCCTCGCCGACGACATGGGCTACTCGGACATCGGCTGCTACGGCGGCGAGATCGGGACCCCCGCCATCGACTCCCTCGCGCAGACCGGGGTGCGCCTGGCGGAGTTCTACAACACCGCGCGCTGCTGCCCGTCCCGCGCCTCGCTGCTGACCGGGCTGCACCCGCACCAGACCGGCGTCGCGGAGCTCGTGGACGACGACGGGCCCGGCGGCTACCGGGGATCACTCAACGAGCGCTGCGCGACTCTCGCCGAGACGCTGCGCGAGGCCGGGTACGCCACGCACATGACCGGCAAGTGGCACGTGTCGAACGAGCGCGAGCAGGTGGGGGACGCCTGGCCCACCAGGCGCGGCTTCGACACGTTCTGGGGGACGCTCGCCGGCGCCGGCAGCTACTTCCAGCCCACCACCCTGCACGACGGGGAGACGCCGATCGCGCTTGAGGAGCTGGGCGAGGACTTCTACTACACGGACGCGATCGGGGAGCACGCGGCCTCGAGCATCCGGGACGCCGGTGACCAGGAGCGGCCGTTCTTCGGCTACGTCGCCTTCACCGCGCCGCACTGGCCGCTGCACGCCCCGCCCGAGGACCTCGAGGCGGTGCGGGGACGGTTCGACGAGGGGTGGGATGCGCTGCGCACGCGCCGCCGCCGTCGGCAGATCGACGCCGGCCTCCTCGCCGAGGCCGGGACCGAGGACGTCCGCGACCCCGAGGTCCCTGCCTGGGAGGACGAGCCGCAGAAGGCATGGCAGCTCGAGCGGATGGAGGCCTATGCCGCACAGATCCGAGCGATGGACCGCGCCGTGGGCCGGATCCTCGACGCTCTCGAGGAGACCGCCCAGCGGGAGAGCACGATCGTCCTGTTCCTCTCCGACAACGGGGGATGCGCCGAGGAGCTCGACGCCTCGCCGGAGGCCGCCGCACGCTTCCGACGCAACCACCTGATCATCCCGCCGTGCGCACCGGACGGCAGCGAGATGCAGGTCGGGAACGACCCGGCGATCCGTCCCGGCGGCGCGCACACGTACACGAGCTACGGCCAGGCCTGGGCGAACCTCTCGAACACCCCGTTCCGGATGTACAAGCGATGGACCCACGAGGGCGGGATCGCGACCCCGCTGATCGTGTCCTGGCCCGCCGGGGAGCTCGCCGCCGGCTCGATCAGCCACGCCCCGCACCAGCTCACCGACGTGGCCCCCACCCTCTACGAGGCCGCCGGAGTCGCCCCGCTCGCTGAGCGGAGCGGGGTGGAGCTGCCCCCGCTGGAGGGGGTCAGCTTCCTCGACCTCCTGCGCGGCGGTGAGCCCGTGCCGCACGAGCTGTTCTGGGAGCACATCGGCAATCAAGCGATCCGCGACGGCCACTGGAAGCTCGTGCGTGAGCACGGCGGCGCCTGGCAGCTCCACGACCTGCGCACGGACCGCAGCGAGCAGGTGGATCTGGCCGGTTCCCACCCGGAGAGGACGGCGTCGATGGCGGCCAGGTGGCAGCGCTGGGCCGACCGCGTGGGCGTCCTCCCCCGTGAGCAAGTGCTCGCCGCACGGGCGAGCAGACCCCCGCAGCCGGCGTGAGCGGGTGAGTGCGCCCGCTCCCGCACGGCGACCCTCGACCGCCGGTGACTCAGCAGCTCACAGGGACGGAGCGCACGAACCTCTCACGCGGCGAGCCCACCGTTCGCCCGGAGCACCTGCCCGTTGATCCAGCGACCGTCGGGCCCGGCGAGGAAGGCGACCGCCGCGGCGATGTCCTCCGGGGTGCCGAGCCGCTCCAGCGGCGGTGCTGCGGCGAGCGAGGCGACCTGCTCATCGCTCTTGCCGTCCAGGAACAGGTCGGTCGCCGTGGGGCCGGGAGCGATCGTGTTGACCGTGACGTCGCGGCCGCGCAGCTCCCGCGCGAGGATCAGCGTCATCGCCTCGACGGCGCCCTTCGACGCGGCGTACGCGCCGTAGCCGGGCAGCTGGGTCGAGACGACCGTGGTGGAGACGCCGAGGAACGCGCCGCCGGTGCGCAGTCGCCGCGCCGCCTGCCGGGCCACGACGAGGTGTCCGCGGATGTTCGTGCGGTGCAGCGCATCGAGGGTCTCCAGGTCGAGCTCCGCGATGGGGGAGAGGTCCATCCGGCCGGCGGAGTTCACCACCACGTCCACGCCGCCGAAGGACTGCTCCACGGCGTCGAAGAGGTCGGCGACCTGGTGCTCGTCGGCGACGTCGGCCCGGAGCGCGAGCGCCGTGCCGCCCGCGTCCCGGATCTGGGTGAGCGTCTCCTCGGCGGCGAGGGCGTTGCCGGCGTAGTTCACGCACACGGCGAACCCGTCGGCCGCGAGGCGGCGGGAGATCGCGCGGCCGATGCCGCGGGAGCCGCCGGTCACGATCGCGGCGCGGCGGGGCGAGGTGGTGCTGGTGTCGGAGGGGCGGGGATCGGTGCTGGTCGTCATGGCGACCACGATGCGGCGCGCGACGAGGCCGAACCAGGGGATCCCGTCCCCACCCTGCGCCGCCTGACGTGCGGCACACTTCCTGCATGACACCGGCGAGGTTCCACGAGCTCGGCGCGTTCCTCAGGACGCGCCGCGACCGGATACGACCGGACGACGTCGGCCTCATCGCAGGACCGCGAAGGCGCGTTCCGGGACTGCGACGGGACGAGGTCGCACAGCTCGCCGGAGTGTCGGTCGACTACTACAACGAGCTCGAGCGCGGCGCCGGCTCCCAGCCCTCCGAGCAGATGCTCGCGGCGCTGGCCCGGGCCCTGCGGCTCACCCGCGACGAACGGGACTACCTCTTCCACCTCGCCCAGCGGCCCGTGCCGCAGTCCGGGACCGGGGTCCACATCCATCCCGGCATGCTCGACCTGCTCTCCCGCCTGCCGTCCACCCCGGCCCAGGTGATCACCGACCTGCACGAGCCGCTCGTGCAGAACCCGCTGGCCGTCGCGCTGCTCGGCGACCAGTCCGGCCTGCGCGGCCGCCGGGCGAGCTTCATCCACCGCTGGTTCCTGGAGGAGCGGGCACGGGACATCTACCCCGCCGAGGACCATGACCACCTGTCGCGAAGCCTGGTCGCGGATCTGCGCGCGGCGGCGGCCGCCCGCGGCCCCCGCGACACGGAGGCCCGGTCCATGATCGAGGAGCTGCTCGAGGGATCCGCCGAGTTCGCGACGCACTGGGCGCAGCACGACGTGGCCGTGCGCCGCCAGGACCGCAAGCGCATCATCCACCCCGCGCTCGGGACGATCGAGGTGAACTGCCTGAACCTCGTCAGCGAGGACGGCCGTCAGCGGCTGCTGTGGTTCACCCCCGCCCTCGGTACCGACAGCGCCGGCGCCCTCGACCTGCTGGCCGTGGTGGGGAGTCAGAGGGTCGAGGGGCCGACGGGGTGAACCGACGACCCTCACCATGTCGCGGCGCCGGAACGCCGCCCGCGGCGTCACCGTCGACCGTCATTGTCGACCCCCTGGGGCGACGAGCGTAGGTTGGACGTCCGTGCCCTCACGAGGACGTGCCGGATCCCGAGGACGCCCCGCGCGGTGCGGACGGAACGGGTGACGCCCTGCGCGACGCACGAGGAGAGATGCTGTGATGACCGTGATCCCCCTGACCGAACTCGATCCGGCCGACCTCGACCGGATCGGGGGGAAGGCCGCGGGGCTGGGCAGGCTGATCGCCGCCGGGGAACGGGTCCCGGCCGGGTTCTGCCTCACCACCGAGGCGTACGAGGCGGGCCGCATTCCCCGGGACGAGGTCGCGGCGGCCTACGCCGCGCTCGGGGACGACGTGCCGGTCGCGGTCCGCTCCAGCGCCACCGCGGAGGACCTGCCCGAGGCGAGCTTCGCCGGCCAGCAGGACACGATCCTGGACGTCACCGGCCTCGACGATCTGCTCGCCGCGATCGAGACCTGCTGGGCCTCACTCGAGACGGAGCGCGCCATCGCCTATCGGACGGCGCACGACGTGGACGCCTCGAGCATGGCCGTCGTGATCCAGACCATGGTTGCGCCGACGGTCGCCGGCGTCCTGTTCACGGCGAACCCGCTGACCGGCACCCGCGGCGAGATGGTCGTCGACGCCGCCGAGGGACCGGGAGCCGCGGTGGTCGACGGCACCGTCGACGCCGATCACTACGTGCTGGGCACGACTTCCCCGACGCAGGAACGGGGATGCCTGGACCGTGCCCGGCTCGTCGAGCTGCGCGAGGCCGGTTCCCGGATCCAGGAGCACGCCGGGTCCCCGCAGGACGTCGAGTGGGCCTACGACGCCGACGGCACCCTCTGGCTGCTCCAGTCCCGGGCCGTGACCAGCCTGTTCCCCCTTCTGGAGGCCGAGGATGGGGAGCTGCGCGTACTCATGGAGGTCGGGCACATGCAGGGCATGCAGAGACCCATGACCCCGATGGGCGCCTCCGCGATGCTCGGCATCGCCGGGCAGTGGCTCGACAACTTCGGGCTGGGATCGCTGGAGGTCACCTCCCTGATCCGCTTCGTCGGCGGGCGGATGTTCCTGGACCTGACCCCGTTCGCGCGCAGCCCCGGGCTGCGCCGACGGCTGCCGGAGATGATGGCGGTCTACGGACATCGCGTGGTCGCCGCCATGGAGAAGGCCGTCCAGGATCCGCGGCTGACCCCGCAGCGGCTGCGGATCCGCCCGGGGCATCTCGCCCGGATGGCGCTGCGCACCGTGCCGCCGATTGCTCGCGGCATGCTCGATGCCCTGCGTCGTCCTGACGTCGAGCGTCGGGAGATCCTCGCCTCCGTCGGCACTGCCCGCGCGCTCTGCGCCGGGCCGACGGCGGGCGCGACCGTGGACGAGCTGCTCGATGTCGCCGAGCGGATCCACGAGGAGGTGCTGAGTGGGCCGATGTTCCGGGCGCTGAACCCGCTGTGGGCCGCGATGGGCTGTCAGGGCCTCGCCGGCGCGCTGCTGCGCGGCCTGGCGACGGAGAGCGAGATCTCCGGCGTGGTGCGCGGCGCCCCGCACAACGTCACCACCGAGATGGACCTGCAGCTGTGGCGGATCGCAGCAGACGCCGAGGAGCATCGGGAGCTGCTGACCGAGACCCCGGTGCCGCGCCTGGTGGAGATGTTCCGCGAGGGCACCCTGCCGGACATCGGACTGGAGCGGTTCCTGGTCGAGTACGGGCACAGGGGTGCGGCCGAGATCGATGTGGGTGTTCCGCGCTGGGGTGAGGACCCCGCACCAGTGTTCGACGTGCTCGCGAACTATCTGCGACTGACCGACCCCGAGCAGGCCCCCGACGTCCGGTTCCGTCGCGCCGCCCAGGAGGGCGAGGCCACGATCGAACAGCTGGTGCAGCGGGCACGGGAACAGCGGGCGCCTGTCGCCCCGCTGGCCTCTTTCCTGTTGCGGCGTGCCCGCGCGCTGATCGGCCTGCGCGAGATGCCGAAGTTCCTGTGGCTGCTCGCACTGGAGCGAGTGCGGCACCAGCTCCTCGCCGCCGGGACGCTCCTGGTGGAGAAAGGAGTGCTCGGGACGGCCGAGGACATCATGTACCTCCGGCTGGACGAGGCACGCACCGCCGCCCGCGACGGCATCGACCAGCGGGAGCTCGTCGCCCGGCGCCGCGCCACCCACGAACGCGAGATACGGCGCCGTCACGTGCCCGTGGTGCTCCTCTCCGACGGCACCGACGTCGAGGCGACCCTCCCCGTTCCCGAGCACGAGGACGGGCTCCGCGGGATCGGCGCCGCCCCGGGCCGGACGACCGGCCGCGCCCGCGTCATCACCGACCCGCGCGGGGCGCGCATCGACCCCGGCGAGATCCTGGTCGCGCCCACCACGGACCCCGGCTGGACACCGCTGTTCCTCACCGCAGCTGGACTCGTCACCGAGACCGGTGCGGCCATGGCGCACGGCCCCACCGTCGCCCGCGAGTACGGGATCCCGGCTGTGATCTGCGTGAAGGGTGCCACCACGCGGATCCGCACCGGGGACATGATCTCGATCGACGGGGCTGGCGGGACGGTGAGCCCCGGGTGAGGATGGGCGTCATGACGACGCCGAACGCGCCCCGCCAGCTGCGACTGATCATCGAGACCGACGACTTCGACGAGGCGCTGCGGTTCTACCGCGACGTGCTCGGCATGCCCGAGCAGGCCGCCTTCGCCACCGAAGGGGAGGACCGGGTGGCGATCCTGCACGCCGGGACCGCCACCCTCGAGCTCGCGAGCCCCACGCACTCCCGAGCGATCGACGAGGTCGAGAACGCGCCGAGCACGGACGGACCGACGCTCCGCCTCGCCCTCGAGGTCCAGGACACGGAGCAGGCCGTCGCCGCTGCCGACGAGCACGGCGCGGAGCTGATCGCCCCGCCCACCCGCACCCCGTTCCGGACCCTCAACGCCAGGGTCCAGGGGCCCGCAGGATGGCAGGTGACGTTCTTCCAGGAGCTCGAGACCCTCGAGGAGCGCGAGGGCCGGGAGGGGTTCTCGACCGATGATCAGCGGCCGCGGCGCTAGCCTGGCCGTCACCGGTGCTCGACGTCCCCGGTCTGCTCCCCGTCCCGCGCCGCGCTGCGGGCCGGGAAGCGCCCCGACGATCACGGCGATGGACGACACGGTCTGGGAGATCCTCGCTGCGCTCGGCACTTCAGGGAGACGCGAGGGCAGGATCGTGCTGTCCTCCTCCGACTGCGGCCCCTCGCGCGAGAGCCGCGACTGGCTGGCGGCGAGGAGATCTCCTACGAGGGAGGCAGCGCGGGCGGGCTGCGGGGCGCGAAGGGCAGCGTGGTCGAGGGCGGGATCCGCGTGCCAGGCATCGTCCCCCGGCCCGCGCAGCTGCACGCCGGAGCGGAGATCGAGCAGGTGGGGCTCATGATGGGTCTGCTGCCACGCTCCTGCACGCGGCCGACGGGACAGCGTCCGGCCTGCCGGACGTCGACGGGCTCTCCCTGCTGGACGTGCTGCGCGACCCCGCGGCGGAGCTGCCCGAGCGGACCATGGCCTGGGCCTACGACGGACAGGACGCCGTGCGGCGCGGCCGTTTCACGCTCGTCGAGGACGCCCGCGCAGGGATGGACCCGCCCGCCGTGGTGGAGCGGGCCCTGTACGGCCTCGAGGCGAATCCCGGTGAGCAGTTCGACGTCTCCGCGCGCGAGGCCGAGGTGGCGCGGGCATTGGGGGAGAAGCTGTCGGGGTTTCGAGGCACGCTCTCGCCGCTCATCCTCTGTACTGCATGCTCGGAATCGATCCGGATGGTCTATTGGGGCGAGGACTCATTGCTCGCCAGGGCGTCGTGGCGGCGAGTAGTCGGAATCAGCGGTCCCCGTCTTCGAGAACCGGGTGGGTCGGAAGTCGTCGAGTTGTGCACACAGTGCGCTCTCGACGATCTCCTGCGCCGTGAGGGACGCCAGAAGGGGCGCGAGCGTGATCCCGCTGTGAGTCACGACCGTCCACAGAGCAGACTTCGGTGAGCCGTCCACCGGTCCCGCGACGGTCATCCCGTCGGCCGGGATCACACGGTGACCGATCCGCACCTCGCAGACCTCCACGTCCTCGCGCCCCAGCAGTGCCGTCGCACGTCGCGCATACGTGCGGCGCAACGTCTCGTCCACCGGTGCGTCCGGCCCCGCCGCGGCGTCGAGGTCCAGCGCCTGTACGAGGAGAGAGTCCGGTCCTGTCGGCCTGAGATTGAGATTATCTGTCGTCACCGGGAAGTCGATCCCATGTGCGGGCACGTGGATGTCAGCAAGGAATCCCCACGCCGGTCCTCCCGCCTCCTGGGAGACCATCGGCAGGCGAGCGCCGGCGGTGCGGAGCAGCTCGGAACTGCCGTTCCCGGCCGCGATCACCACGCGATCGCCGGTGATCGTGGCACCGGAGCGGAGCGTGATCGTAGGTCCGTGTACTCCGACAGCCTCTCCGAGTTCCCATCGACAGCGTCCGCTGCGCTCGAGGCTCTCGACCAGCGACCGCCAGATCGGCAACGGGTCGCAGTGGCCCTCCGAGGGGAAGCGCGCGGTGACGGCGCCCGAGGGAAGGTGGAGCGGGAGCGCGCGTTCGACCTGCGCTCGAGGGCACCAGGATCCTGCGTATCCGAGAGAGGTCAGGTACTCGAGGCGCTCGCTCAGGACGTCGATGTTCGCGCTGTCGCAGAGAGCGACCACGTGTCCGCTCCAGTGGACATCGTCGGGGTGTGCCGGGCCGAACCGGTCGCGCCAGAACTCCAGCGCGCGCTGGTTGAGGAGCTGGTAGATGTCGGGGCGCTTGCGATGGCTGTTCAGCCAGGCGTACGAGGTGCCCGAGGCCCCCTCGAGCTCGCGCGATGGGGCGAGCATCGTGACGCGAGCCCCGCGCTTCACCAGCGCATCGGCGAGAGTCACGCCGACGAAGCCCGCGCCGACCACGATGACGTGGATGCCGTCCTCCCCACTCACCCGGAGAACTCGTTCCGGAGTGCCTGTGCACGCTCACGAGCCTCTATCGCGCGTCGCGGATGTCGCCGTGCGACCTCTGCGACCACTGCGTCGAGAAGCGCGATGGCGCTGACGGCGTCGGTCGCTCCGCTCGAGCCGGATGCCGGTAGCCGAAGCGTGCGCGCGCCGGCGGAGGTCAACGCACTCGGCAGGGAGGCCTGAGTGATGACGTAGACCCTCTGCGCTGTGCGCAGCACCGCGGCGATGTACCTCTCGATGTCCGGCAGGATCATCCGAGGCGCGAGCACGAGGACGACGTCCGAGTCGGTGGTCTCGAACGCTGCCTGGGCGTTGGTGTGCCCGCCGCCCGTGACCGCTCGGGCATCCAGGCCGAGGCGGGTGAGTTCGATCTGCGCGTACTGAGCGAGCGCGTGTCCCGTGCCGAGCCCGTACAGCATCACGCGAGGAGCGTCTCCGAGGTCCTCGGCCGCAGCGTCGACGGTCGCCCACTCCAGACCCTGCTCGACAGCGAGCACGAGCTCCGCCGCCGACCTCAGCCCCGAGGTCACGGTGCGGCGGGACGCCGCTTCAGAGGCTGCTTCGGCGGGATTGTCGGCCTTCAGCGCCTGGAGCCGACCCCTCAGGACACCGGGAAGATCTGCCTGCTCCTGGACACGGCTGGCGCAGTAGGACTTCATCTCCTTCACGTTTCCGAACCCGAGCTTCTTCGCCGTCCGGGCGACGGTCGCTTCGCTCGTCCCCGTGATCTCGGCGATCGCTGCACCACTCGAGGTGGCGAAAGCGAGGGGATCATCCAGCGCGAAGCGCGAGATGAGCGATTCTTGCCTGGTCAGCTCAGGCGCAGCGACGGGCCACATGGGACAACCTTGCCATTGAAAGACTTCCTCCATCATTGACGCGAACTGAAGGAAAGCCTACTCTCGGTGGATTCCCCGAGGAAGGTGCACCGAGTGGACTTCGACTTCGTCATCGTGGGCGGCGGCGTGTATGGCATGGCGACGGCCTACCACCTGGCACGACTGGGTGCTGGGTCAGTGGTCGTCATCGAACGTGACGAGCCCGCCGCGGGCGCGTCGGGCGGAGTGGGAAAGCGTGGGGTGCGTGCCAACCGTCGCGACCTGCGCGAACTGCCCCTCATGCGGGAAGCCAACCGGGTCTGGCCCACTCTGCACGAAGAGCTCGACGGCGAGACGGGCTACGAGCGCACGGGAGGCACGTATCTGATCGAAGGCCCGGCGAGCACGGGCTTCAAGGGGATCGACGCCGCAGAGAGCTATGCGCGTGCCCAGAGCGCGCTCGGCGTCCCGACGGAACTGTGGGATCGGGACCGTGTGCGCAGCGAGTACCCGGGGATCTCGGACGAGGTCCAGGCGGCGTCGTTCGTGCCGACCGACGGCGTGGCCTCGCACGAGGCGACCACGCTCTCCTACGCGGCCGCAGCGCAGCGGCGTGGCGTGCAGGTCCTGACGGGGACTGAGGTCGTCGAGCTGCGCACCGACGGCGCCGGACGCATCGCCGGTGTGCTCACCGCGAAGGGGGAGATCATCGGGGCACGGCGCGAGGTGCTGCTCCTCGCGAACGGCGGTGTACGGCGGCTCGTCGCCGAGGTGACCGGCCGAGACCTCCCGCTGTGGACGATCTACCCGCTCGCCTGCACCCTGCGCACCTCCTCCTCGGTCCACATACCTCGCCTCACCGGGCACGAGACTCGCCCGCTCTCGGTGAAGATGACGGGTGAGCACATCATGCTCAGCGGGGGGTGGCGCGGGCGCGCGACGCCGGGAGGGCCCGAGGTGGTCCCCGAGCGCCTCCGGGGGAACATCGAGGTCCTGCAGCGGGTGTTCCCGTATCTGGCAGACCTCGAGGTCATCACCGCCGATGCATCCCGCGCCGAGACCGCGAGCGTGGACCAGATCCCGATCATCGGGCGCTGCGCTCCGAACCTCTTCGTCGCCTGCGGCTGGTCCGGCCACGGCTGGGCGATCGCGCCTGTGGTCTCCCGGCTCATTGCCGAGGACATCGTGATGGACGCTCCGTCTCCGCTGCTCGCGCCCTTCAGTCCTCGGCGCTTCGAACTCTGACCTCGCTCACAATCCTGGAGAGAAACGATGCCCGATCTGCAGCCCATCGATGGTGATGCGCTCGAGAGCCTGATGCTGGCCGTCGCAGGGCTCGGCGTCCTCCTACTGCTCGGCGTGCTGCTGCGCGCTGTCGTCCCCGTGCTTCGCAGGTTCTTCATCCCGGCAGCGCTCGTGGGCGGCGTGATCGGGCTGATGTTCGGCCCCTACGCGCTCGATGTCATTCCCGACAGCATCACCTCGACCTGGTCGGGAATCGCCGGGATCCTCATCACCGTGGTCTTCGCGCCGATGCTGATGGGGGAGCGGCTGCCGAAGGTGAAGGACGCGGCCAAGGAAGCCGCCCCGCATGTCTTCTACTCGTACTTCAGCAGCTTCGCGACCGTGGCGGTTCCTGCACTGCTGACGGTCTTCCTGTTCACGCCGCTGTTCGGCACCACGCCGCTGTTCTCCACGATCTTCGAGGTCTCCTGGCCCGGTGGCCACGGCACTGCGGCAGGCATGGAAGAGGCGTACACGGCACTCGGATGGGCCGACGGGTCGTCGGTGGCTCTCGGCTCCGCGACAGCGGGCCTCATCTTCGGCATCGTCGCCGGGATGATCATGATCAACATCGCGGCACGCAAGGGACAGCTGGCGAACTACACGGGCGGTTCCGCGAAGGCCGCGAGCGATGTGCTCCCGGAGAGCGAGGCGCATGTGGAGTCCCGTGGCCGATTGCAGCGGGCATCCCTCGACAACCTCGCCTTCCACGCCTCTCTCGTCGCGGTCGCGATCATCATCGGCTTCGTCCTGAAGCACTTCGTGGACATGGTCATCACCGGAGTGCCGCTCTTCCCGCTCGCGATGATCGGCGGACTGGTGGTCCACCTCGTCATCGTGCGGACCCCTGCGCAGGAGCTGGTCGACAAGGCGACGCTCAACTCGATCGCCGGCGTGGCGCTGGACTTCCTCGTCGTCTCGGCCGTGGCGTCGCTGTCGCTGCCGGTGCTGATCGCGAACTGGCAGGCGCTCACCATCACCCTTGTCGCCATGGCCATCCTGAGCGTGGCGATCTTCTACTGGATCGGGCCACGGATCTTCGGGAAGGACTGGGTGGAGAACTCGATCGTGAACTTCGGAGCCATGACAGGGGTCGTGTCGATCGGGCTGGTCCTGCTCCGTGCAGCGGACCCGAACTTCAAGACCGGCGCATTCCGAGGATTCGCCCTACGTGCCCCCTTCGCCAGCCCCTTCGTCGGCGGCGGACTCGTCACGGCGATGTTCCCGATCGCGGTGGCGAACTGGGGGAACCTCGCCGTGGGCATCGGCTGCGCCGTGCTGTGCACGCTGCTGATCGGCGTGGCCATGGCGACTGGGATCTGGAAGCGTCCCGCCGCGCGGGAGAGGTGAAGTCGAGGTCCGCTCAGGGTTGGCGGCCGTGTTCCGGCGATCGGTTCTGGGCAGGAACCCATCGTCTCCTCAGCCCATGATCACCTTCGGACCGAGCTCCCGCACGGCCTCGACGTCCTCCTCCGCGAGCGCCTCGTCGGTGACGATCGCGTCGAACTCGTCGAGCCGGGCCACGCGGTACTTCGCGAAGTGCCCGAACTTCCCGGAGTCGGCGAGGAGCACGGACTCGGTCGCCGCCACCATCGCGGCGCGCTTCGCGTCGATCTTCGCCTCGACCGGGGTGGTGATCCCATGCTTCGCGTCCCAGGAACTCGTGGAGATGACGGCGAGATCGAGGGACAGCTCGCCGAGCGTGAGGGCGGCGAGGCGACCGATCATCGACTGGTTCGCGACGTCGACCCGGCCGCCCACGCAGATCAGGTCCACGCTCGGGTGGTCGAGGAAGGCGCCCGCGGTGCCGAGGTCGTTGGTGACCACGGTCAGGTCCCGCCGCTCCTGCAGCAGCGGGCGCATCGCCTGCACGGTCGTGCCCGCATCGAGGTAGAGGGTCATCGAGTCGGTGACCATCGCCGCGGCGGCCGCCGCGATCGCGGACTTCGCCGGCATGTTCACCTGGGCCTTCGCGGCGCGCGGCGGCTCCTCGAGCAGCCGGGTGAGCGCGGCGACGCCCCCCTGGGTGGCCCGCGCGCGACCCTGCTCCTCGAGCGCCGCGACGTCGCGGCGCACGGTCATGTGGCTCACGCCGAGATGCTCGGTGAGCTGTCGATAGCTGAGCACGGGCTCGGTGCGCAGCAGATCGAGGATCTGCTGCCGGCGCTGCTCAGGGATGAGGGGTGAGGTTCCCACGGTCCACCTCCGGCGGTCAGTGTACGGTCGGGCCCGCCCAGGGGCTGTTCCAGCGCGCGGAGAGCTCGGCGGTCTGCGCGGGGGTGAGCTCGCGGCGGGTGGCCGGATCGGTCAGCAGCGCGATGCGGCACGCCTCCTCCAGCTCGACGGCGCGCTCGACGGCCTCGGCGAGCGATGCACCGGCGACCACGGAGCCGTGGTTCGCCAGCAGCGCCGCCCGGAACTCGCCGGGCTCCGCGTGGATGTCCTCGCCCAGCTGCGCGGAACCCGGCATCCGGTAGGGCAGCAGCGGGGTGCGCCCCACCCGCATCACGAAGTACGGGGTCAGCGGCGGCACGGCGCTGATCTCGCTCCACGGCGCGGTGCAGGAGAACGCGGCGGCCTGCGGGGAGTGGACGTGCACGACGGCGCGGTGCGCCGGGTCCCGGCGGTAGAAGCCGACGTGCAGCGGCGTCTCCTTGGACGCCTTCGCGCCGCCGGTGACGGTGCCGTCGAGGTCGAGGATCGCGAAGTCGTCCTCGCAGAGGGAGCCGAGCGAGGTGCCGGTGCCGGAGACGAGGATCCGCTCCCCGTCGATCGCGGAGATGTTCCCGGAGGTGCCGGGGCTGAGGCCGGCGTCGACGAGGGCGCGCCCGGCGTCGATGAGGTCGCGGAGGACGCTCATCCCAGCACCTCCCAGGCGGTGGTGAACATGTCCTCGCCGCCGAAGTTCCCGCTCTTCAGCGCCAGGGCGAGGGTCCGCCCGCGGGACTCGGCCAGCGACCAGCAGACGCCAGGGGCGATCTCCGGTCCGATCCGCAGCGCGGTCGCGCCGAGTGCGCCGACCACGGCGCCGCTGGACTCCCCGCCCGCGACGATCAGCGCCGAGGAGCGTCCGGAGCCGACGAGGCCGCCTGCGACACCCGCGATCACCGCCTCGACGATCGCGGCGGGGTCGGTCTCGCCGAGCGCCCCCGCGGGCAGGACATCCTCCCGGGTGCGGGCCGCGCAGACGACGGGGATCGCGCCGGTCTCCTGCGCGTCGATCCACTCCAGGATCTGCGCGGCGGCGGCCGACGGGTCGGTCGCGGCCGCGCGCACGTCGATCACGTGCACGGGCTGGGTGCGGGCGGCGTCGGCGATCTGGGCGAGGGACTGCGCGGAGACCGAGCCGCACAGCACCGCACGACGACCGGCCTCCGGGGCCTCCCAGTCCGAGGCCTCGCCCGTCGGCCCCGGGATCCCGAGCGCGAGCCCGGACCCGCCGGAGACCAGCACGTCCTCGCCGGTCGCCGCGCCGATCGTCGCGAGGTCCGCGTCGGTCTCGGTGTCCAGCACGACGTACGGCGCGGACGTCGCCGCGAGCGCCTCCCGCAGGGCGCCCGGGCCCTCGAGGATCGTCGTGCGGTGGATCTCGGCGACCTCGCCGGTGGTCTGCGGCCGCAGCAGGTCCGCGACGCGGGAGCGGGTCATCGGGGTCAGCGGATGGTGCCGCATGGGGGAGTCCTCGAGGAGCTGCTCGTGCACGAAGAGGAGCCCCTCGCGCACCCGTCGGCCGTTGGCCGGCAGCGAGGGCACCACCACGCAGCGCTCGGCGCCCAGCATCTCCCGGGCCGCATCGAGCACCGGGCCGATGTTCCCGCGATCGGTGGAGTCGAAGGTCGAGCAGTACTTCACGTAGAAGCGCGTCGCGCCCCAGCCCTGCAGGCGCGAGATCGCGGCGCTGGAGCGGGCGACGGCGTCCGCGACCGGGGCGGTGCGGGTCTTCAGCGCGATGACGACCGCGTCGGCCGCCTCGAGCTGCTCGGCGTCCAGCTGCGCGTCCTCGATCGCGACCACCACCCGGTGGCCGGAGGCGCGCAGCATCATCGACAGGTCCGTCGCTCCGGTGAAGTCGTCGGCCACTGCTCCGAGCATGGCGTCCCCTCTCTGCTGTCGTGGCTGTCCCGGCGCGGCGTGCACCGCACGGCGGGGTCGGAGTGATGTTCTCACACCTCGACCAATCAGTGTGAATCGGTGGTGTGATAGTTGACAAACCTGGATTCTCTGTCATCGTGGTGCGGGTCCAACCCCAGACTCCGACAGTGAGGGCCGACGGTGCTCCTTCCACATCCCGACCGTGAACGGTCACCCCAGCGCATCGCGCTCACCGGCGCGAACGGCGGCTACGGCCGCACCTTCCTCGCCCAGCTCGCTGCGACGCCCGAGATCCTCCCGGCCGTGCTCGTCGACCCCGACACCGCCGGCGTCCGCACCATGCTCGAGGACCTCGGCCTCGCCGGCCGCGCCGAGGTCGCCGAGACCCGCGAGCACACCGCCCGCATCGTCACCGGAGGCGGCATCGCCCTGGTCACGGGCCTGGACGCGATCGACTTCGCGGTGCTCGACGTGCTCGTCGAGGCCTGCGGCAAGGTCCCCCACGGCGCCGCCTACGCCGCCTCCGCCCTCGAGAACGGCACCCACGTGGTGATGGTCAGCAAGGAGGTCGACACCGTCGCCGGAGTCGCCCTGCATTCCCGCGCGCAGGCCGCCGGCCTCAGCTACCTGCCCGGCGACGGCGACCAGCCCGCGAACCTGCTGCGGATGCTCGACTGGATCGCCGCGGTGGGCCTCGACGTCGTCGCGATCGGCAAGGCCGGCGAGTACGACCTGGTCTTCGACCCCGAGACCGGCACCGTCAGCCAGGCGGGCGAGCAGATCGACGCCCCCGCCCTGCGCGAGCTGCTCACCCTCGGCGAGGACGTCCCCGCGACCCTCGCCGCCCGCGCCGAGGCCGTCGCGCCCCTGAAGCGCGCCGCCGCCGCGGACTCCTGCGAGATGACCGTCGTCGCCATGCGCACCTCCGCCCGCGCCGACGTCGAGTCCATGCACTACCCCGTCGCCCGCATCGACGAGCTCGCCGACATCTACGCAGCGCGCGAGCACGGCGGCCTGGTCGCCGCCGACGGTGCGGTGGACGTGTTCAGCGCCCTGCGCCTGCCCGGCGAGGCCAGCTTCGCCGGCGGCGTCTTCGCCGTGGTCCGCACCGGCGACCCCGTCACCTGGGAGACCCTGCGCGGCAAGGGCCACGTGATCAGCCGCGACGGCCGCTACGCCTGCCTGTACTGGCCCTACCACTACATGGGCGTGGAGACCCCGCTGACCGTGCACGCCGCCGCCGACCGCGCCCCCGCCCTGCCGGCCCGGGCGACCACCGTGCTCGCCGCCCGCGCCGTGCGGGACCTGCCCGCCGGCACGCAGCTCGCCGTCGCCGGCCATCACCACGAGATCGACGGCGTCGCCCCCGTCATGCTCGACGGCTCCACCGAGGCGACCGCCTACTACCTCCTGGACGGTGCGCGCCTGCTGCGCGACGTGCCCGCCGGGCAGCTCCTCCACGAGAACGACGTCGAGGGCATCGACCCGCTCGCCCGCGACCTCCACCACGAGGGCCGCGCCCAGACCCGGACGGAGGCCTCCGCATGAGCATCGAGATCATCGCCCTGATCGGCCTGGTCGCCGTCTTCGCGATCTCGGCCCTGCGCAACGTGCACATGGGCGCTCTCGCGCTCGTGTTCGCCTTCCTCATCGGCATCGGCCTGGTGGGGGAGAGCCTCGACGACGTGCTCGGCGGCTTCCCCGTCGACGCGCTGATCATCCTGCTGGGCATCACCTACCTGTTCGGACTCGCCCACGAGACCGGCACCATCGACTGGCTCGTGGACCGCTCCCTGGACCTCATCGGCAACCGCGTCGCGCTGCTGCCCTGGGGGCTGTGGGCGATCGCGACGCTGGTCGCGTGCCTGGGCACCTCCCACGCCGCCTTCGCCGTGGTGCCGATCGCGATGACCCTCGCGCACAGCCACCGCATCAACTCCACGATGATGGGCATCGCGATGAGCTCCGCGATCGTCGGCGGCGCGCTCGCCCCCACCAGCATCGTCGGCATCACGGTGATGTCCGTGGCGCGCTCGGCCGACATCCCCTACAACCCCGCGCTGATGTTCGTGCTGTCCATCGTGGTCAACGCGCTCGTGGTCGCCGTCGCGTTCTTCCTGTTCGGCGGGCGCGAGCTCATCGAGCGCACCCGCGCCGCCGGCAAGGGCGGCGAGGCCGCGGTCGGGGCCGACGGTTCCGGTGCGGGCGGCGGCGTGAGCGTCGACCAGCGCACCGAGGCGCCGACGAGGACCGAGCGGAAGCCGCTGACCGCCATGCAGCTGCTCGTGCTGATCTCGATCCCGCTGCTGATCGTCTCGTTCTTCCTGCTCACCCTCGCCGAGGTCGACATCAACCTCGGCGTGGTCGCCCTCGTCATCGCCGTCGCGATCGCGCTGATCGACCCGAAGATCGGCAAGACCGCGATGAAGCGCATCGACTGGAACACGATCCTGCTGCTCGGCGGCATCATCACCTACGTGGGCGTGCTGACCCGCCTCGGCGCCATCGACCAGCTCGGCGAGGCCGCCCGCTCCGTCAGCTCCCCGCTCGTCGCGGCCCTCGTGATCTGCGTGATCGCGGCGCTCGTCTCCGCCTTCGCCTCCACCATCGGGATCATCGGCGCTCTCGTCCCGCTCGCCGTCCCGCTGCTGGTGCCCGGCGGCGGCCTGGAGATGACCGGGTTCATCTACGCGCTGGCGATCTCCGCCTCCCTCGTGGACTGCGCACCGTTCGGCACCACCGGTGCGACCATCGTCGCCTCGACCGTCGAGGAGCACCGGGCGCGGGTGAACCGGAACCTGACTCGCTGGGGGCTGTCCATGGTGATCATCGGGCCGGTCGTGACGCTGGCGACGATGGTGGTGCCGTTCGCCGTGGCGGGGTAACGGCCGACTCCCTGCTGCACAGGCGGTGGCGCGACAGGGGGCAGAGCACAGCACGTCGTCCGACCATCCGTCGCGCCCCTCCTGCCGCTAAGGAGCGCGCCCCCACGCAGAGGAGCCCCCATGAGCATCGACGCCGCAGAGACGAGCTCACGTCAGCGCAGAGGCGCAGCGACGAACGTCCGTTGGAGCATCGTCGTGATCCTGTTCCTGTTCTACACGGTCAACTGCATCGACCGCGCGGCGCTCGGGGTCTCCCTGCCGAGCATCACCGAGGACTTCCACCTCTCCGCCACCGTCCAGGGCGTCATCCTGAGCGCCTTCTTCTGGGCCTACTGCCTGCTGCAGATCCCCGGAGGCATGGCGGCTGACCGCTTCGGCCCTCGGAAGGTCATCGGCGTGGCCGCCACGATCTGGGGACTGTTCACGGCATCCGCGGGACTCGCCGTCAACGGCTTCACCCTCATCCTGTCCCGTATCGGGCTCGGTGCCTTCGAGGCCCCGTACATGGCCTCGGCCAGCAAGCTCGTCGCGAACTGGATGCCGCCGAAGCGTCGAGCCAGCGCCGTCACGCTGATCGACTCGGGGGCGCCGCTCGGCTCCGCGATCGGCGGCCTGCTCATCGCCTGGCTCATCTCCTTCACCGGCTCCTGGCGCTGGTCGTTCGTGATCATCGGCCTGACGACCGTGGTGATCGGCATCCTGGTCGCGCTCTACATCCGCAACCGTCCCGCCGATCATCCGCTCACCAACCAGGACGAGGTCGACCTCATCGAGGTCCCCTCGGAGGAGGGCGGCGAGAAGCCGGGGCTCAGTGCCCCGAACGTGGCCGCGATGGTCATCGGCCGACTCGGCTGGGCGATGGTCTTCTGGGGCCTCGTGACCTGGGGTCCCAGCTATCTCAGCTCCGCGCGCGGCATGGACCTGACGGCCATGGGCTTCGCGATCTTCCTGATCTTCCTGTGCGGCGCGGCGGGGGAGGTCCTCTCGGGGATCCTCGCCGACCGCCTGCAGCGCTACTTCCCGCGCAACGTGTCGTTCAAGCTCCTCTTCGGAGGCTCTGGGGCGCTCAGCCTCGCGGCGCTGATCGCGCTTCCGTTCGTCGAGGACGCGACCACGGCCGTGGTGCTGCTGTGCGTCGGCGTGTTCTTCAATCTGTTCGGCGGTCTCTACTGGACCATCCCCGGAATGCTCGCGAAGCCTGATCGCGTCGGTCTCGTCGGAGGGGTGATGAACTTCGCCGGCACCTCCGCGGGGATCGTCGTCCCGATCGTCGCCGGCATCCTGCTGGACCTCACCGGCGGCTACACCGCCGTGCTCGTCTTCCTCTCCGGCGCGGCGGCCGTCTATCTGATCAGCTCGCTGGCGATCAACTTCGAGGGCTCCGGCAAGGAGGTCGAGGCCCGTGCCTGAGCTCTACTCGGGTCCGATCATCGACTCCCATCACCACATCTGGGACCTGGCGCGGAACCCGCACCCGTGGCTCGAGCCGGGGGCGCACGTCCCGCATCGCTACGGTGACTACGACGCCATCAAGAAGGACTACCTGGCGAGCGACTTCCTCGCCGACGCGCTGCCCGCTGGCGTGCGGGGCAGCGTCTACATGGAAGCCGAGTGGGATCCGGACGATCCGACCGGGGAGCGCCGCTACATCGAGAGCCAGCATCGCGAGTCCGGGGTCCCCGGAGCGATGGCGGCTCAGGCCTGGCTCGATGCCCCGGACATCGCCGAGGCACTCGCGTCCCACGCCGCCTCCGTGATCGTCCGAAGCGTCCGACACAAGCCCGGGGAGCCGACCGCATCCCGCGGTTCCGGACCCGGTCGCACGCTGATGAGCGATCCCGTCTGGCGCGAGGGCTATGCCCTGCTCGAGCAGCACGGCCTCCACTTCGAGCTGCAGACTCCGTGGCAGAACCTGCCGGAGGCGACCTCGCTCCTCGAGGCGTTCCCCGGCATCACCCTCGTCATCAACCATTCCGGAGTGCTCCTGGACCGCTCCGAGGAGACGCTCGCGGGTTGGCGAGCCGCGCTGAGGGACGTCGCCGCGTACCCCAACGTGGCGATCAAGGCCTCGGGGCTGTGCGTGCAGGGAAAGCCCTGGACCGTCGAGCTCAACCGGGAGGTCGTGCTGGAGATGATCGAGATCTTCGGCGCCGAGCGGGTGATGTTCGGCAGCAACTTCCCGGTCGACGGCATGTTCACGACTTACGCCGATCTCGTCGATGGGTATCGGGAGGTCGTCGGCGTGCTGTCCCCGGATGAACAGCGGGAGTTCTTCTACGGAACTGCCGGGAGGCTGTATATGCCGGAGCCCTTCGCCAGCTGAGCGGGGCGCCCCCGGACGCTCTGCAGCTGACCGCCCCTAGTGCCCCTTCCGGAGCGCTAGCGGGCGGTCAGCTGCGTTCGTGCGATTACCCCTTCACCGCACCGCCCAGCACGCCGCGGACGAAGCAGCGCTGCATCGAGACCACCACGACCAGCGGCAGCAGGATCGAGAGGAACGTCGAGGCCATCTACCCGACGTGGCAGTGATCTGCATCTCATTCGCGGAATGTTGATGGACGGACGGCTGGGTCGATCTGCGAATCACTCAACGTCGACCCAACATAGCAAGCCCGTGCAAGCACTGCAGGTCAGAGGCGCATTTCTGCCCGTAATCAAACATCGCGGGCGTGTCAGCATCGGTGGTGTCGGAAAGATGTTCCGGCGTTTTCGATCAACGAAGGAGGATCTGATGAAGATTCGGACCAGTCGAGACAGCTACCGGGTGTACGAACTGACTGAACGGGACAGGGGGTGGCGGGTCGACGGGGTCGTCCGCATTCCCTGGTGGAGGAGGCGTGTCAGTTACCTGGATTCGCACGCTGAGGCGCTGGGCGGTGTGTTCGCGTCCCGCCTTCCGGGCTGGCGGACGTGGAACTTCACGGCGAGGCAGTCCGGTGGCGTTCTGTCCTTCAGCTTCGCTGCGGGCACTGCACCCACCGGTGAGGCCTGAGGCCTCGAAGGATGCAACAGCAGTCCGGGCGTGGCCATCGAGATGGCCACGCCCGGACTGCTGTGTTCAGGACGGATGTCGTGCAGCCTCCGCGACCTGCTGCTCGTGACGGACTCGAGCGGCAGGCGACGGTCCGAGGTGCGTCAGTACAGCGACGCCTTCCCGCGCGCCTGGAAGAGATCGATCTTGTGGGCCGCCGTCTCCTTCATCGCGGGCACCGCGAGCGGCTGGATGACGTTGGGCTCGCGGAGCTTCGCGTCGGCGAGCACCTCGCGGTAGGCCTGGTGGTACGAGGACTTGATGTCGCTGGAGATGTTGATCTTGTTGATCCCGCGCTCGACGGCCCCGGCGATCTCCCTGTCGGGGTTCCCGGAGCCGCCGTGGAGGACGAGCGGGATCTCGACCCGGGACTTGATCGTCTCGAGCAGGTCGAGCCGCAGCTTGGGCGTGATCGTCGACGGGTAGAGACCGTGGCTGGTCCCGATGGCGATCGCGAGGGAGTCCACGCCCGTCTGCTCCAGGAAGCGGTCGGCGTCGTCGGGGTCGGTGTAGATGATCTCGGAGGCCCCCTTCTCCGCCTGCTCGTCGAGCTGGCCGATCGTGCCCAGCTCGCCCTCGACCGAGACGCCCACGGCGTGCGCGATGCGGACCACCTCTCGGGTGATTGCGACGTTCTCGTCGAACGGGAGCAGCGAGCCGTCGATCATGACGGAGGTGAATCCCGCCCGGATCGCGGTGAGGACCTGGTCGAGCGTCGCGCCGTGGTCGAGATGGATCGCGACCGGCACCGAGGTCTGGTGCGCCCAGGCGATGACGGCCGGGAGGAACGCCGTGCCGACGTGGCTCAGCTCGTCGGGGTGGATGGCGACCAGGAGCGGGGCCTCCGTCTCCTCGCTGACCTCGACGAGCCCCTTGAGCATCGCGTAGTCGCTGACGTTGAAGGCGGGTACGGCGAACGAGTGCTCGTTCGCGACAGCCAGGAGGTCCTTGCCACTCAGCAGCATGTTGGTCTGCCCTTCTCGATGCGTCTTCGCGAATCGGTTTGGTGCGGTTTTCTGCGGTTCGGTGCGAGTCTATGCACGGGTATGATCGGACTGCAAGCCGATACGAGGGCACGACCATGCAAGGGGAACCATCGATGACGACCCGCACGCGCAACGGCGGCAGCACCTCCCGCGGGGGTCAGCTCCCCGCGCATCGCAAGGCCGATCTGGCCGCGTACGTCGCCAATGCGGGGCAGGTGACCGTGGCCGAGCTCGCCGAGCGCTTCCAGGTCTCCCTGGACACCGTGCGACGCGACCTCGACGAGCTCGACCAGGCCGGCACGATCCTGCGCACGCACGGAGGGGCCGTGAGCCCCTCCCTCGTCCCGCGCACGGACACCGGTCTCGACGTGCGCTCGCGCCTGCATTCGGGGGCGAAGGACGTGATCGGTCGTCTGGCGGCGGAGCTCGTCGTCGGGGACTCGACGCTCATGGTCAACGGTGGCACGACGACGCTGGCCCTCGCGAAGCACCTGCCCTCGCGGGCAGGTCTGCGGATCATCACGAACAACCTCCACCTCCCGTCGGCGCTGCCGGCGGGAGCGGCGGAGGAGATCTTCGTGGTGGGCGGCACGGTGCGGCTGAGCGCGCAGGCGACCACCGGGCCGCTCTTCTCGGCGTTCGGTCTCGACCATGCGAGCGACCTCGACGTGCGGTGCGACCTCGCGTTCATCGGCGTCGGGGCCGTGTCGACGGACGAGGGGTACTCGACGGGCAACGTGTCCGAGGCGGGCCTGATGCGCGAGATGATGCGCCGTTCGGACAAGGTCGTCGTCCTCGCGGACGCCTCGAAGCTGGGTCGGAGCGTGTTCGCGCGCATCGGGACGCTCGACGTGGCGGACGTGCTCGTCACCGACAGGGCGCCGTCGCCCGATCTCGCCGCCGCGCTCGCCGCAGCGGGGGTGGAGGTCGTCCACCCCCGCTGAGCAGGTCCTCAGACGCGGCCGGCGCTGCCGCAGGGCTCGATGTACTCGAGCACAGTCTCGTGGCCGCGCCGGGCTGCGGCCGCCCGCAGCTCGAACAGCTCGAGGCCCGGATCGGCCTCGTGCGCGGCGACGAATCCGTCCACGTTCGCCTGCATGAAGTCCGCGCCCATGTTCACCTTGGCCACCCCGGCGGCGACCGAGCGCCGCAGGTCCTCGGCGGAGGTCCCGGAGCCGCCGTGGAGCACGAGCGGGATCCCGCAGGCCTCGTCGATGCGGGCCAGGCGGTCATGGTCGAGGACGGGGACGTAGCCCTCGGGCAGGAGCCCGTGGGAGGACCCGTAGGAGACGGCGAGCGCGTCGACCCCGGTCTCGGCGACGAAGCGGGCCGCCTGGTCCGGGTCGGTCATCATCTCCTCCCGGGTGAAGGCGCCGCCGGCCACGGCGCCCATGCCGCCCACCTCGCCCTCGATCGAGACGTCGTAGGCGCGGGCGAAGTCGACCACGCGGCGGACCGTCGCGATGTTCTCCTCGAGCGGCAGCTCCGAGGCATCCATCATCGCGCTCGAGAACCCGAGGTGGATCGCCTGGCGCACCAGGGCCTCCGTCTTCCCGTGATCGATGCTCACCGCGACCGGGACGGATGCCTCCTGCGCCATCCGCCGCACTCCGTCGACGAGGAACCTGGTGGGGAGGTGCTCGACGAGCAGCCCCTCGTAGAAGTCGACGATGATCGGGGAGCGGACCGACTCCGCGGCGCTGATGATCGTGCGCGCCGTCTCGAGGTCCAGGGCGTTCACGGCGAGGACCGCGTAGCCCTCGTCGTAGGCCGTGCGGAGCATGGGGCTCATCGGCTGGTACATGTCAAAGACTCTCTGGTAGGTGGCAGGGTCAGCTGAAGCGGATCTCGGAGAGGTCGATGTCCTTCTCCTCCTCGGGCTCCGCGACGACGGCGGCGGGATCGACCTCCTCGGAGACCTTCTTCTTCCAGGCGAAGAGGATCAGGCCGGTGACCGTCGAACCGATCGCGAGCGCCGCGAGGAACAAGAGGGGGTTGGTCATGGCGGGGACGATGAAGAGCCCGCCGGAGGGCACCGGGGAGCCGATGCCCCACCACATCGAGAGCGCCCCACCGACGGCCGCGCCGCTCGTGCAGGCGACGACGACGCGGATGATGTCGGCCGCGGCGATCGGGATGACCCCCTCGGTGATCATGCAGACGCCCATGGGGAGGGCGATCTTGATGTTGTCCTGCTCCTGTCGGGTGTAGATGGGCCGACGGAGGAGCCGGCTGAGCAGGAAGGAGATTCCCACGCCGAAGGGCGGCACCATCGAGGCGAGGACCTTCACCGCCTCGGGCTCCTGGACGCCCTCGAGCAGCAGGCCGTCGGCGAAGAGGGAGGCCGTCTTGTTCACGGGCCCGCCGAAGTCGAAGGCGGCCATGGCGCCCAGGATCGCGCCGAAGACCAGGCGCGCCTCTCCTTGCATACCGGTGAGGAAGCCGGTGAGGGCCTCGGTCGCCCAGACGATCGGGATCCCGATGACGAAGAACATCAGCAGGCCCACGATCAGCGTGCTGAGGAGCGGGATGATCATCATCGGCATGAGCCCCTCGGCCCAGACGGGTACGCGGAGGTGGCGTCGCAGCGCCAGGACCACCCAGCCCACGAGGAAGCCTCCGAGCATCCCGCCCAGGAAGCCGGCGCCGATGGAGCCGGCGATCATGCCGATGAGGAGGCCGGGGGCGATGCCGGGACGGTCGGAGATGGAGTAGGCGATCGCCGCGGAGATGACGGGCGGGAGCAGTCCCATGCCCAGCACGCCCAGGGAGAGCAGGGCGGACTGCCAGGTGTACTCCTGGGAGTAGTCCTCGATGACGGTGCCGCCGGTGAGGTTCCCGATCGCGATCAGCAGACCTGCGGCGACGACCAGCGGGAGCATGTACGAGATGGCCGTGAGCGCATGCTTCTTCAGCTCGAGTTTCGGCCGCGGGATGGCAGTGGACGACGTCATGACCTCACTCCGACAGCTTCTGCTCGATCGCGGTCAGCAGCTTGGTGGGTGAGGCGATGACGGTGCTGGTCCCCACCTCCACCACCCGCTTGCCCTCGAAGCGCTCGCGCCCGCCGACCTTGATGTCGACCGCGAGCAGCACGACGTCGGCGGCGGCGATGTCCTCGGGGCTCAACGGCGTCTCGGTGCCGATGGTCCCCTGGGTCTCGACCGAGGCGTCCCAGCCGAGGGACCTGGCGGCGCCGAGGATCTTCTCCTTGGCGATGTAGGTGTGGGCGATGCCCGATGTGCAGGCGGCGACGGCGACGAGCTTCACTGCTCCAGCTCCTTCGTGCGGGTGGTGATGAGGGTGATGACGGCTTCTGGGGACTCCGCGCGGTGGAGTTCGGCGATGAAGTCGTCGGAGGCGAGGAGGATGGCGACCTTCTGCAGGAGGCGCAGGTGCGTGGTGTCCGCGTCCTCCTCGCGCACGGCGAAGAGGATGACCACCTGGACGGGCTGGTCGTCGAGGGACGGCCACTCGAGCGGCGTGAGGGTGCGGCCGATGGCGAGGGTCGTCTCCGCGACGCCGGCGGACTTCCCGTGGGGGATCGCGACGCCCTGGCCGAGGCCGGTGGCGCCCATCTCCTCGCGGGCGAGCACGTCCTGCACGAAGGCCTCCGTGTCGAGGACGTGCCCGGTCTCGGCCAGGGCCCCTGCGAGCTCTCGGATCGTCTCGGGACGGGTGCGGGATGCGAGGTCCAGACGGACCAGGCGCCGGTCGAGCATGTCGGCGAGCTCCGCGGTCCTCATGCGATCACCTCCGCTCGGGAAGCGGCGGGGTGCAGTGGGATGGCGATGTGCGTGGTGTGCACGACGACTCCTCTTTGAGCGTTCGGATGCGGTTTACTGCTGGTTTGCGCAAGAGTATGCGGCAGCGTTCGCGAGGGCAAGTCCCTTCGCGAAGCGTGGGATCGACGACGGCCCGCTGCCGGGCGGCAGCGGGCCGTCGTCGGGAGGGATGCGCTCAGCCCTTCACCGCACCGCCCAGCACGCCGCGGACGAAGTAGCGCTGCATCGAGACCACCACGACCAGCGGCAGCAGGATCGAGATGAAGGTCGAGGCCATCACGAGCGTCTCGCCCTGGCCGGTGGACTGCACCATGCCCGCCGTCATCACGGTCAGGGGCGGGTTCAGCTCGGAGCCGCCGAGGAAGATCAGCGGGATGAGGAGGTCGTTCCAGGACCAGAGGAACTGCATGATCGCGAGCGAGGCGAGCACAGGCACCGACAGCGGCAGCACGATCGCGGTGAAGGTGCGCAGCGTGGTCGCCCCGTCCAGCGAGGCGGACTCGAAGAGGGACTCGGGCAGCGTCGACATGAATCCGCGCAGCAGGAAGATCCCGAAAGGGATCGTGAAGCCGACCTGGTAGATCCAGACGGAGGGGATGGTCCCCTGGAGCCCCACGAGGCCGAAGAACTTCAGCATCGGCACCAGCGTGACCTGGGGCGGGATCACCAGCAGCGCCACGAGCGCGAGGGACAGGGCGGTGCGGCCGGCGAACTGCATCCGGGTGAGCGCATACGCCCCGACCGCGGAGAGCGCGGTGGTGAGCACGGTGACCGGGATCGAGATCGCGAGGGAGGTGGCGGTGCTCGAGCCGACCTCCATCACCTGCATCGCCTGCTGGTAGTTGTAGCCGGTGAGCAGGGGGTCCACGAAGGCGTTCCACCAGCCGCTCGAGGCGACGTCGGTCTGCGTGCGGATCGAGGTGACGAACAGGCCGACGACCGGCGTGAACCACACGATCATCAGCACCACGACGACCGCGTGGAGGGCGATGCGCGCGGGGCGGCCGGTGCGGCGGCGGGCACGCGGGCGCAGGACCGGCTCCGGGGTCGTGGTGGGGGCGGGCGGAGCGGCGACGCTCATCGGTCCTCCTCGGCTCGGAACTGCTGGATGTTGATGATCACGACGGGCAGGGCGACGACCAGGAGGAGCAGCGCGATGGCGCTGGCGTGGCCGAGGTCGTCGGCGGCGAACAGCTCGGCGTACATGCGATTGGCGATCGTGTCCGTGGAGAAGTTGCCGTTGGTCATCACGTAGACGATGTCGAAGACCTTCAGCGCGAAGATGACCTCGGTGGTGATGACCACGAGCATCGCCGGCATGATGCTCGGCAGCGTGATCGAGAAGAAGATCCTCAGCTCGTTCGCACCGTCGAGGCGGGAGGCCTCGAGCAGTTCCGCGGGCACGTTCTTCACCGCGGCGGAGAGGATCAGCGCCGCGACGCCGAGGCTCGACCACACGGCCACGAAGATCAGGCACAGCGTGTTCAGCAGCGGGGTCTGCAGCCACGGGATCGGATCGGTGCCCGGAAGAGCTGTCCACAGGGCGTTGAGCAGCCCGGTCTGCGGCGTCCCGATCGGCTGGTAGGAGAAGAACTGCCGCCAGATGATGGAGCCCGCGGTGAAGGAGATCGCGGTGGGCAGCAGGATGAGCGTCAGGGCGAGCTTCTCGTAGGGGACGCGGTCGAAGAGCACGGCGACCACGAGCGCGAGGATCAGGGTCGCCACGGGGAACACGATCAGCCAGATGATGTTCGTGCCGAGCACCGTGCGCATCGAGTCGCCGAACGCCCAGGCGATGTTGGCCAGGCCCACGCTCTTCTCCCCGTGCTCGTCGCGGAAGGCGTAGATGATGGTGGCGATCAGCGGGTAGACGAGGATCAGGGCGACGACGGCGAGCGGGGCGAGCAGCCAGACCCACGGACGCATCCCGCGGGCGGAGGAGGGGCCGAGGCGGGTCATGATCGCCTCGCCCGTCCCGAGCAGGAGGTAGACCAGGGCGGGCAGGGCGACCGCTCCGATGAGGATCAGGGCGGGGACGGCGGTGAGTGCGGGATCCATCGCGCCTCTCACGCTCCCTTCGCGGTGGCGTCGAGGGTGGCGAGGATGTCCTCCAGGGAGTCGGGGTCCTGGAGGAAGGCGACCACGCCGCGGTAGAAGGCCGCGCCGGTGGCCGCGTCGGCGAGGACGTTGGGACCGGTCGCGAGGGTGACGTCGTCGGAGAAGAAGGTCTCCGCGGCGCGCTGCAGGAGCGGGCTGGAGTAGGTGCTGGAGGGGACCTTCGTGTTCGAGACCGTCCACTGGTCGGCGGAGGCGAGCAGCGTCTGGGCCTCGGGGGAGGCCGCGTACTGCAGGAAGGCGCGCACAGGCTCGGTGTCCTGAAACCCGATCGCGACCGTGGACTGGAAGATCTCCGTGCTCGCGAAGGCGGGGTCGGAGGCCGGGACGGGCATGAAGTCGAGGTTCTCCCCGGGCTTCACCTGCCCGCCGACGAGGCCGGGCAGCCAGCTGCCCCAGACCGAGGCCTGCATGTCCTCGGGGCTGGTCACCAGGCCGCTGTAGCCGCTCGCGATCGGGGCGGCGAGGGACCCGGTGACGCCCCCGGCGACGGTGTCGGGGTTCGCCGCGAGGGCGCCGAACATCCGCCAGGCGTCGGCGACCTCGTCGCTGGTCCACGGCAGGTCTCCGCTGCCCCAGCGGCGCAGGAGCTCGGGGCCGTGCTTCTTCGCGAAGAGGACCTCGATGAACTGCGCCCCGGGGAATCCGCTGCTGGCCCCGGACTCCTCGGCGATGCCCCATGTGCTCAGCCCCTGCTCGGCGCGGGCGGTCGTCCAGTCGACGAGCTCCTGCCAGGACCCGGGATCGGCGGGCCCGGTGTACGCGGAGGGGTTGTACCAGAGCATGAAGTTGCTGAAGCCCTGGTAGATGCCGAAGACGGTCCCGTCCCACGAGGCGGCCTCGAGCAGCGAGGGCGGATAGTTCTCGGCCAGCACGTCGTGGCCGACGACCTCCCCGAGATCCAGCAGATGGCCGTCGGCCGCATAGGCCTGCGCCACGCCGAGGGCGAGGTCGGCGACCGCGGGCGGGTTCCCGGCCTGCACCCTCGACTGGACGATGTTGTTGCTGTCCTGGGAGCCGGTGTAGTTCACCTCCGTGCCGGTGGCCTCGGTGAAGGCGGAGTAGACCTTCTGCATGATCGCGCCCTCGGCGCCGCCGTTGGGGCCGATGTACTCGATCGAGCCTCCCCACTGCGTCCCGCCGGCGAGGGCGGAGGCGGCGTCCACCGCGGCGGCGTGGAGGTCCGGGTCGAGCTCGGTGCGCGGGGCTGCCCCGCCGGGGACGGCTGAGGCCTGCTCCTCGGTGGCGCAGCCGGCCGTGCCGAGTCCGGCGAGGGCGAGGGCGGAGCCCAGGACGCCTCGCCGGGTGGGGTGCGAGGTCGAGTGGGGGCGGGATGGGTGACGACGTGGCGACGGTGCCAAGGTGGTCTCCGTTCGAGGGGCCGGGCGGCCGGGAGGGGAGTGGTCAGCGGGCGGTGCGGCGGAGGGTCTGCTCGATGTACTCGCGGGCGGAGCGCATCTCGCTGACCGGGTCGGGGACGGCGTCGAGCTCGAGCAGGGTGATCTCGGAGTGCGCGGTCTGCTGCACGAGCTCGCTCCAGCGGAACCAGTCGATCGAGCCGGCGCCCACGCGGCGGAAGTACTCGCGGTGGGCGAGGTGGACGTCCTCATCGATCGGGACCTCGGGCATGGGGCCCGTGGCGTCCTTCCAGTGGGCGATGATCATCCGGTCGCGGTGGTGGTCCATCACCTGGATCGGGTCCGCTCCGGAGAGCGTGAGATGACCGGTGTCCGGGCACATGAAGACGTAGGTGGGGTCCGTGAGGGTCATCAGCAGGTCCACGTCCCGCAGGGTGCAGAAGACGGAATGGGCCTCGGTGTGCACGGCGGCGCGCACGCCCAGGTCGAGGGTGGCGGCGCCGACGTGGTGGAGGATGTCGGCCAGCTCGACCATGTAGGCGTGGTCCACGAAGAACGGGGGCCGGGCGTCGCGGGAGCGCCGCATCGGTGGGCCGACCACCATCGTGTCGCCGCCGGCCTCGCGGAGGAAGTCCGCATAGGCGGCAGCGGCGTCGGCGGCCTCGGCGCGGTCGGTGTCCGGGCCCCAGTCGAGCGCGATGTGGAAGCCGCTCTTGAGGCGCAGGCCGCGGCGCTCGAGCTCCCTGCGGAACTCCTTCGCGGAGCCGAAGGCCTCGAGCGCGCTGCGCCAGTCCGCCGGCGGGAAGGTCATCTCGAGATCCGTGATCCCGGCCTCGACGAGCCCGCCGAGGATGCGGTCCCACATCGCCGCAGGGTCCGCACGGCCGATCTCCACCACCTCGTCGTGGGTCTGCACCCCCCAGAAATGCGGGTGGTAGAAGGTGATCAGGTCGACCCCGAAGGTCGTGGTGCTCGCGATCATGCAGCGGTGCTCCTCGGTGAGTGGGCGGCGGGTCGACCGGCGGTCCTGAGCCCTGCGCAGGGGGCTCGGGGTGCCGGTCGGCGGAGTGGTCAGGTCGATCGCGCGACGGTGCGGTCGAGTGCTGACGAGAGCCATTTGTAGTCCACGGCACACAGTTCTGTCTAGAGGGGAGCAAAAGATCGAGCATGAGGGGATCGATGTGGTTCACTGGGCGGATGGCCGCCGATCCGCCCCCGTCGCTCGTCGCCACGCACGGCGGAGCCCAGCTGCTGACCCTGCTGCGCGATGCGCGCCCGCGCAGCCGCGCCGACATCGCCGAGGCCACGGGGTGGGCGCGCAAGACGGTCGAGTCCCGGCTCGAGGAGCTCTCCTCCCGGGGACTCGTCACCTGCGGCGAGGCCCGGCGCACCGGCGGCCGGCCCTCCACCAGCTTCCGGCTCGACGCCGCGGCACGCCTCGTGCTCGTCGCCGATCTCGGGCACACCCATGCCGCGGTCGCCCTCACCGACCTCGCCGGCGAGGTGCTCGCGGTCGAGCGCGAGGACCTCGACCTCGAGCGCGGTCCGGAGGACGTCATCGCCCGCGTGACCTCGAAGGGGAGGCTGCTGCTCGAGAGGGTCGGACGCGCGCGGAGCGACATCGCGGCCGTCGGCATCGGACTGCCGAGCCCCGTGGACTCCGCGAGCGGGCGGGCGCTGAACCCCATCGGCATGCACGGCTGGTTCGGCGACGACGTGAAGGCGCGCATCGCCCAGGAGCTCCCGGTCCCCGTCCACGTCGACAACGACGTGAACCTCATGGCCTACGGGGAGTGGTCGCGAGTGCGCCCCGACGCCCGGGACCTGCTGTTCGTGAAGGTCGCCACCGGCATCGGTGCGGGCATCATCGCCGGCGGCCGGCTGCAGCGCGGCGCCACCGGCTTCGCGGGGGACATCGGGCACATCCCGCTGCCCGGTTCGGATCGTCCGTGCCTGTGCGGCAACGTCGGCTGCCTCGCCGAGACGGCCGCGCTGCGCGGCATGGCGACCAGCCTCCGCGACCGCGGGGTCGAGGTCTCGGCCGACAGCGACGTGATCACCCTGGTGGCCGACGGGGATGCCGACGCCCTCCAGGTGCTCCGGCAGTCCGGGCGCGAGATCGGCGACGTGCTCGTCAGCGCCGTCGGACTGCTCAGCCCCGCGCACCTCGTGATCGGCGGGCCCTGGGGGAGCGGCGTCGAGCAGCTCATCGCCGGCGTGCGCGAGACGGTCTACGGCCGCGGGTTCCCCCTGGCCACGCAGCGGCTCACGATCGACGCCGCCCGCACGGGGGACCTGGCGGCGATCCACGGCGGCGCGGCGATGGCGGTGGAGGCTTCGCTGCGGATCGGGTGAGGGGGCTCTCCCGCCCTGACCGCTGCTCGAGCACGTCTCGCTCCAGCGAGGGCACGTCTGGCGACGGGTCGAACGCTCGGCGTCGTGCCGTAACCCTCGTCGAGCCGTGCGCGCGTCTCGACCCCCTCCTGGTCGAGGTCGGCTGCAGCTGGGCACGGGATGTGTAGGAAGGTCGGGCGGTCCAGGGCAGTCGCGCGGGATGGTGAGCGATCTGGAGCATCGATCTGATGCTGGGGTCCAGAAGATCCCACCCGACGCTGTCCTATAGGACGATGCTCCGCAATTGCGTGCCCTCTCGGTGCGGCGACCCTCGCGCACCATTCCGTCCTTGCAGGACACAGGCGGATACGTGAACGATCGCGCACAAGACGACACCTGTCCGCTGAGTGGAACATCCCTTGACTTCCTATAGGACGAGGGTCAAGATGCCGGGCATCGTGCGCTCGGCGTCGAGCACACAGGACGCGAAGGAGCTCCAGTGACCCACGAAGTGCCCACCCACCCGCAGGGCGGATCGGACGGCCCCGATCCCGACGTCTCCGGCGTGAACCCCGGGACCCATCGGCTCCTGCCGCGGGCCCCCGCCATCTCCTGGTGGATGCTGCTGCTGACCACCATCGCGATCCTGATGACCTCCGTCGATCACCAGATCCTCCCCGCAGTCCTCCCGCAGGTCTCCGAGCAGTACGGCCTCGACGCCCAGCAGGCCGGACTCATCAACTCGGTCTACTTCGCCGGCCTCGTCGGAGGCGGTCTGATCTTCGGCTACGTCTCCGACCGCATCGGCACCGGCTACCGCCGCACGTGGACGTGGAACGTCGCGATGCTCTTCGCCGTGATCGGCGGTGCGCTCACCTTCGGACTGGCCGGCAGCTTCCTGGCCTTCCTGCTGCTGCGCATCCCGATGGGCATCAGCCGCGGCGGCTCCGAGCCGGTGAACGTCGCCATCGTCGCTGAATGGTGGCCCAAGGAGCATCGCGGCTTCGCCGTCGGCGTCCACCACACCGGCTTCCCGATCGGACAGTTTCTGGCCGGCGCGCTGATCGCCCTGGTGCTGGGCTCCGCCCACTGGAGCGCCGCGTTCCTGGTGATCCCGATGCTGGGCATCCCGATCATCCTCGGCCAGACCGTCCTGGGGAGGAAGAAGCACCAGGCCACGCTCTATCGCAAGATCGAGCAGATGGACCTCACGCCCCCGCTGGAGGAGCTGTCCAGCCAGAACCGGGCGGGGTTCTGGGGCCCGGTGAAGGAGGCGCTGCGCCACGCGAACGTCCGCTGGGCCGTGGTGCTGTGCTTCCTGTTCCTGTGGGGCGAGGCGGGCGTGGTCACGTTCCTGACCACCCAGCTGATGGACATGGGCATGGGCGTCTCCGACGCGATCCTGGTCTCGGGCGCCTCCGGCCTGACCGGCTGGATCGGTCAGGTGGTGTGGGGGACCCTCTCGGACCGGCTCGGCCGGAAGTTCTCGATCGCCTTCCTCATCGTCGGCTGGGTGGGGAGCCTGCTGGCGATGATCTTCATCCAGGACCTCGTCACGGCCTGGATCATCCTGCTCATCTGGGGGCTGTTCCGCAATGCGCCGTTCCCGGTGGTCTATGCGCTGCTCGTCGACTCGGTGCCGCGCGCCGCCGGCACGGCGCTGGGGATCATGATCGGCGTGGCGCTGGGCGTCTCGGGCATCTTCGCCTCCGCCGTCTCCGGCGTGGTGATCACCCAGCTCGGCTTCACCTGGCACTACGTGATCCTCGCGCTGATCTGCCTCATCGGATTCATCCCCCTGGCCCGCATCACCGAGACCGTGCGCGTCGCCCAGCGCGACAGCTCGGCCACCGCCTGACCCCGATCCGGATGTCGTCGCGACGACGAGGAAGGACCTTTCATGAGCATCGACCACCTGCTCGCTCCCGACGCCCATCTGGAGAAGGTCGCGAGCGGCTTCACGTGGGCGGAGGGACCCGCCTGGATCCCCGCCCGCGGCGTGCTGCGCTTCAGCGACATCCCCGGCAACCGGGTGCTCGAGTTCTCCGAGAAGGAAGGCACGACCGCGGAGATCAGCACCGAGGCCGAGTACACCAACGGCCGCACCCTCGCCCGCGACGGCTCGGTCATCGAGTGCTCCCACGGCCGCCGCGCCGTGCAGATCGATCGCGATGCCTCCACCTCCGGCGCGGACTACGCGCCGGAGATCCTCGTGGACCGCTTCGGCGCCGCGCGGTTGAACTCCCCGAACGACGTGGTCGAGAAGTCCGACGGGACGATCTGGTTCACCGACCCCTCCTACGGGATCAAGCGCCCTGTCGAAGGGCACGCGGGGGAGGAGGAGTACGGGGACCGCTACGTGTTCCGCGTCGATCCGAAGGACGGCTCGCTGAGCCCCGTGGTGATCGATGTCGAGGCGCCCAACGGCCTCGCCTTCTCTCCCGATGAATCGATCCTCTACGTCGCCGACTCGTCGATCGACCCGCCCGAGAGCGACAACCCCGACCGGCCCGGCGGGCATTCGATCCACGCCTACGACGTGTTCGAGGGGCGGCACGCGAAGAACGGCCGCGAGCTGGTGGAGGTCGGACCGGGACTGCCCGACGGCTTCCGTGTGGACACGGAGGGGAACATCTGGACCTCGTCCCTCACCGGCGTCCAGGTCTTCACCCCGGCCGGGGAGAAGCTCGGCGAGATCGAGGTGCCGGAGAAGGTCGCGAACTGCTGCTTCGGCGGAGCCGACGGCAGCACGCTCTACATCTGCGCGACCACGAGCATCTACCGGATCAGGACGACGGCGCAGGACGCGGTGGCCGCAAGGCGGCAGGGCTGAGAGAGGCTGATCGGTGACTTCGGAGGATCAGCCCCCGCGCACCCCGCCCGCGAGCAGCTCGACCACGGTCTGCGCGAGCAGCACCGCCCCGTCCCTCACGGCCCGGTCCGCCGCGGGCGTCGCGGCGGCGTCGGCGAACTCGCTCTGGTGGTTGACGGCGGGCAGGGAGTCGATGCCGAGGTAGGGGTGGAGCGCCCGGACCTGCTGGGACACGTTGCCCATGTCGGTCGAGGCGGTCGCCATGCCGCGCGGCCCGTCCTCGGCGAGGTCCATGTCCCGGCCCTGCGCGGCGGCGAGGCGGGTGAAGATCTCGGCGAGCTCGAGGTCGTTGCGGAACTCGGCGTAGCGGGGGCTGGTCTCTGTGAGCTCCCATGTGCAGCCGGTCGCGATCGCCCCGGCCTCGAAGCAGGCGCGCACCCGCTCGAAGGCGACGTCGAGCTCCTCGAGCGTGTCCGCCCGCACGTACCAGGACCCGCGGGCATGGCTGGGGATGGCGTTCGGCGCCGTGCCCGCCTCCTGCACGATGCCGTGCACGCGGAGGGAATCGGGCAGCTGCTGGCGCAGTAGACCGATCGCGACCTGCGCGACGGTGAAGGCGTCGGCGGCGTTCACCCCGAGGTGCGGGTAGGCGCCCGCGTGGGAGGCGGTGCCCCGGTACTCGACGTCGAAGTGCGCGACGGCGCGGGGCCGGGCGAGGACGGCGTCGGCCGGGCCGGGGTGGATCATGAGCGCCGCCTCGAGGCCGTCGAAGCAGCCGGCCTCCAGCATGGGGATCTTGCCGCCTCCGCCTTCCTCGGCCGGGGTGCCGAGCACGCGGATCCGCAGGTCGAGCTCGCCCGACACAGCCTGCAGGGCGCGGGCGGCGCCGAGCGCGGCGGCGGCGATGACGTTGTGACCGCAGGCGTGGCCGAGCCCCGGCAGCGCGTCGTACTCGGCGACGATGCCGATGGTCCGGGACCCCGTGCCGTGCTCGGCCACGAAGGCCGTGGGCAGCCCCGCCGCGCCGGCGGTGACCTCGAAGCCCCAGGCCTCGAGGTGACCGGCGAGGAAGTCGGCGGAGGCGTGCTCGGCCCAGGCGGTCTCCGGGTGGGCGTGGAGGTGGTGGCTGATCCCCACCAGTTCCTCGCGCCGGGCCTCTACCTCCGCCTCGACGGCGCGCAGCAGCTCGGCCGTCATCACTCGTCCCCCGGAACGCCGTAGGACGGCGCGGCCGTCGGGTCGAGCGCGCGGACGCGGTAGTCCGCCTTCTGCGGCATCCACAGCGCGAGCAGCCGCTTGATCTCGCCCAGCGGGTCCTCCGCGTCGTCGACGCGCAGGTCGGTGGTGCGCCAGGGCACGTCGTCGACGACGGCGAGACCGGCGGAGCGGATCTCTCCCGCCTCGCCCCCGGCCTCGACGGCGGCGCGGAAGGCGGCCAGCAGCCGGTGCTCGAGCTCCTCGCCGTCGGCGGCCTCGAAGGCGGTGACCATCGCGGGGATCACCGCCTCGTCGGCCAGCAGATTGCCGGCGGCGACGCACTGGTCCCCGACCGAGGCCGCCCGGGTACCCAGCGCGTTCTCGCCGGAGTGCTCGGCCGTGCGGCCCGACGCATCGACCACGGTGAGCTGACGGTACGCGGTGTGCTTCTCCGTCCCGAGCACGGCGGCGAGAGCGACGTCGGCCGCGTTCCCGGCCTCGAGCCGGTCGAGGACGGCGGTGCCGAGGGCAGGATTGGTGACGTTCTGGGAGGCGACGGCGCCGACTCCCGCGCGCAGGTGGAGGCAGCGGGCCGCGACGGCGGGGCTCGAGGAGCTCACCACCATGCCGAGCGCCCCGGTGCGGGCGTCGCGGGCGACGAGGGAGAAGGTCACCGGGCCACCGCCTCGTGATCGTCGGCCGGGTCGCTGATCACCGCGGTCGCGTCGATCTCGACGAGCCATTCGGGGCGGGCGAGCGCGTCGACGACGAGGCCGGTGGAGACGGGGTGCACGCCCTGCAGCCAGCGCCCCATCACCCGGTACACGGTCTCGCGGTAGCGGATGTCGGTGAGGTAGACGGTCACCTTCACGATGTCGGCGAGGCGGCTGCCCGCCTCCTGCAGGAGCATGTCGATGTTGGCCATGGCCTTCTCGGCCTGGGCCTCCACGTCCCCGATGCCGACGGACTCGCGGGTGTCGAGGTCCTGGCCGATCTGGCCGCGCAGGTAGACGACGCCGCCGGCGACGACGGCCTGGCACAGGTCGTTGTCGAGGTTCTGCTCGGGGTAGGTGTCCTTCGTGTTGAAGGGGCGGATGCGGGTGTGGGTGGTCATCGGGCGATCTCCTCCAGAAGACGCGGGGCGGGCTCGGACAGGGGCGAGGACGCCGGCAGGTCGGGCGCGTACCGGGCGTAGCGGCGTCGGGTCTCGATGTGGTCGACGACGTGCAGCGCGTCGTGCCAGGTGCCCCAGATGAAGCTGGAGCCGCGGCGAGACAGCCAGGGCAGGCCCAGGAAGTAGATGCCGGGCTCGGCGCAGACGCCGCGCTGATGGGCGGGGCGACCGGTCTCGTCGAAGGCGTCGACCTGCAGCCAGCTGAAGTCCTGCCGGTAGCCGGTCGCCCAGATGATGGAGGTGATGCCGGCCGCGTGCGGGTCCAGCTCTCGCACCGGCTGGGTGACGCAGTCCGGCAGGGGGCCGAGCTCGTGGGCCTCCGGCTCCTCGGGGAGGTCCAGGCCGTTCGCCTGGCAGTACGCGTCGGCCTCGGCCAGCAGTCCGAGCAGGTTCGCGTCCCCGGCGGTGATGTTCCCCTCGAGGTCGCCGGCGAAGCGGAGCGTGCCGCCCGTGGCCGGCTCGGTGCGGCCCACGAGGGTGATGCCGGCGGCGGCGAGCTCCCGGAAGTCGACGGTGTGCCCGCCGCGGGCGCCGCTGACGGCGATGGTGACGTGCTCGGAGTCCGGGGCGGTGGCGTCCCACTTGCCGAGCACCCCGAGCCACCACACGAAGTCGCGGTCGCGGTAGCTGCGCGGGGGTCGGTCGTGGGGACCGACGGACAGGTGCACCTGGCGGCCGCTCGCGCGGAGCTCCTCGGCGATCTGGGCGCCCGAGGAGCCGGCGCCGACGACGAGCACGCCGCCGTCCGGCAGTTGCTCGGGGTTGCGGTAGTCGGCGGAGTGGATCTGGTGGGGCGCCAGGTCCTCGCCGATGATGCGCGGCGCGACGGGGACCTGGAAGGGCCCGGTCGCCGCGATCACGCTGCCGGCGGTGATCGTGCCGCGGTCGGTCTCCACGCGGAAGCCGGCCGCGCCGTCCCGGGCCGTCACGGAGCGCACCTCGACCCCGGTGCGGACGGGGGAGTCGATGCGGCGGGCGAAGGCGGCGAAGTAGTCGGCCATCTGGTCCTTGGTGGCGAACTCGTCGGGGCCTACCCCGGGGATCTCCATGTCGGGGAAGCGGTCGTGCCAGGCCGGGCCGTTGGCGACGAGCGAGTCCCAGCGGCCGTGCCGCCAGCGGTCGGCGACGCCAGCCTTCTCGAGCACGAGATGGGGGATGCCGTGGCGGGTGAGGTGGGCGCTCGCGGCGAGGCCGGACTGGCCCGCGCCGACGACCACGACGTCGGTGGACTCTGGCAGGGAGGCGGTCATGAAGCCCCTTTCGGAAGGAGGAGGGGAGGGGATCACCGGGTGGTGGGGGTGAGCGAGCGCGCGGCCAGCTCCGCGTTCAGCCGGTCGATGTCGAGGCCGACCTCGGGCCCCACCAGGGCGCCGGCCTGGGCGAGCGCCGGCGGGCGCAGGCTCGCGCGCTCCATGGCGCCGGTGTCGTAGAAGATCTCGTCGGCCCGGGCGTCGCGGACCACGGCGCGATCGGCCATGACGATCACGCGGTCGAAGTTCTGGGCGACGAACTCCATGTCGTGGGAGATGGTGATGACCGCCTTGCCCCGCTGCTGGAGGCCGTCGATGAGCGCGGTGAGGCGCAGCAGCCCGGCGAGGTCCTGTCCGGCCGTCGGCTCGTCGAGGATCACCACGTCCGGATCCGCGGCGAGCACCGAGGCGATCGCGACGAACTTCCGGATCGACAGGGGCAGGTCGTAGGGGTTGGCGCCCATGGCGGCGCCGAGCCCGGCGGCCTCGCAGGCGCGGGTGACCCGCTCCTCCCGCTCCGCGGCCGGGAGCGAGAGGCGGCGCAGACCGTAGCCCACCTCCTTGGCGACGGTGGGGTTGAAGATCTGGTCGTCGGGGTTCTGGAAGACGTACCCGACCCGGCGGGAGGTCTGGGCGGCAGTCTGCGCGGCGGTGTCGGCGCCGTCGATGAGCACGGTCCCGGAGGTGGGGCGCAGCAGGCCGTTGATCATCTTCACGGTGGTGGTCTTGCCGGCGCCGTTCTGGCCGATGATCGCGACGGACTCGCCGGCGTCCACGGCGAAGCTCACCGAGTCCACGGCCCGGTGGCCGCTGGGGTAGCTGAAGGAGACGTCCTCGAGGGAGACGAGAGGCATGTCAGTGCACCTCCGGTGCGGTGGTGGGATGCGAGCCGCCGGTACCCGAGGAGATCTCCTGCAGCAGGTCCTCGAGGCGCAGCGGGGTGGGGGAGAGGCGCAGCCCGGACGGCTCCAGGGCGCGGCGCAGGTACATGGACTCGGGCAGGCGCGTGCCGAGCGCCTCGCACCTCGGATCCGAGAACACCTCGGCGGGCGTGCCGTTCAGTGCGATCGAGCCGCCGTCCATGACGACGACGCGGTCGGAGAACTCGGCCACGTGCTCCATCTTGTGCTCGACCAGCACGACGGTCCGGCCCCGGGCGCGGGCGGCCAGGACCAGGTCGAACACGCCGTCGGTGGAGGCGGGATCCAGCTGAGAGGTCGGCTCGTCCAGCACCAGGACGGGCTGGTCCATCACGAGCACCGAGGCGAGGGCGACGCGCTGCTGCTGCCCGCCGGAGAGCTGCATCGGATCGCGGTCGCGCAGCTCCTGCAGGCCCGCGTCCTCGAGGACCCGCTCGACGCGCTCGTGGATCTCGAGCGGTGCGACGCCGAGGTTCTCGAGCCCGAAGGCGATCTCGCCGAAGACGGTCCGGGCCACGCCGCTCATCTGCGTGAACGGGTTCTGGAAGACGAAGCCGACGGTGCCGGCGAGGTCGCCGATCTCCTGGGCGGCGACGTCGGTGCCGTCGACCACGACCCGGCCGGCCAGCTCGCCGCCGTAGAAGTGGGGGATGAACCCGCGGATCGCCTGGCACAGGCTCGACTTCCCGGAGCCGTTCGCGCCCACCACGGAGACCAGCTCGCCGGCGCCGATAGTGAGGTCGATGTCCCGCAGGGCGGGGGCGGGAGCCTGGGGGTAGGTGTAGGTGAGGTTCTCGATGGTCACTGCATCCACAGCCAGATCCTTACTGCCAGGGCGATGACGATCGCCGCGTAGGTGAGAGCGCGCAGGGTGCGGTCGATACCCGTGTCGGGGATGCGGACCAGGCTCGTCGTGGCTCCCTTGGAGGAGAAGCCGCGCGCTTCGAGGGTGAGCGCCCGTTCCTCGACCCCGACGATGGAGTTGAGGATGAGCGGGGAGAGGGTGGGGAGGAAGGCCTTGGCGCGCACGAGCGGGGAGGCGTCGGTCTCGATGCCGCGGGCCCGCTGGGCGTCCATGATCGTGGCCATGTGCGCCTTCAGCTGCGGGATCATCGTGAGGGTGGAGAGCACGATGTAGCTCGCAGTGGGGGAGGTGCCGCGCTGCTCGAGAGCCCGGGTCATGCGCCGGATGTCGATCAGGACGCTGCCCAGGATGAGGGCGCTGCCGATGCTCATCACCATGGTGGCGATGCGCAGGCCCTTGTCGACGCCTTCGGCGGTGATGTCCAGGAACAGCACCTCGCGCAGCACGGTCTCGCCGGGGTAGAGCAGCGCCTGCAGCGCGAAGATCACCACGGACAGCAGCACCACGGAGCGCAGCCACAGGGAGAGGTAGCGGCCCAGGCGTCCGGCGGCCAGCGCCGTCAGCAGGTAGGCGGCGATCAGGCAGAGGGTGACCTGCCAGCCGAAGAAGAGCGAAATCGCGCAGGCGGCGAGCAGCACGGTGAGCACCGTGATCGGGTTCAGCCGCAGGATCGGGTTGGCCGGGGCGTCGACGCGCACCCCGTCGGCGGGGATGTCGGGGGTGGTCATCGTCGAGCCTCCTCGTGGGCACGGGCGGTGGTCGCGGGAGCCGCGGCGGGGCGGGTGCCGCGCCAGCGGTCGTAGGAGCCGTACGTCGATGGGCCGTCCAGCGGCGCGAGCTGGAGGGCGCCTGCGCCGGCGGCCTCGTCGGCCGGCCCGTCGGCGGGCTTCCCGCGGCGGGCGCGGCGCGAGTGCGCGGTGAAGAGGTGGCCGTTGGAGAACTTGATGAGGTAGCGATCTGACATCGAGCGGATCACCACCAGCGCCAGCAGGACGGAGAGGGTCTTGTCCGGCAGCTCGGAGACGAACGAGGAGGCGAACTGGGCGGGGATCATCGGGATCCCGGCAGCGACCATCACCGCGGCGATCACGGAGGAGCCGGTGGTGGTGAACCCGCCGAAGATGAACAGGCGGATCAGCACCACGCCCGTGACCGACACCAGGATCACCAGGAGGATCGTGAGCACGACCCCGGCGGCGCGGCGCAGCAGGCCGCGGCGGGCGAGCCAGCCGACCATCGCGCCGACCACGGCCGCCTGCACCGTCCAAGGGAGGGTGGTGGGGTCGGTCGCGGAGACGAACGCCAGGCTCAGGAACCCGGTGAGGGCGCCGACGAAGGGCCCGGCGAGCATGGCGACGAGGAAGGTGCCGATCGAGTCGAGATAGAGGGGGAGCTTCAGGGCGAGGGCGAGGGAGCCGCCCACGAAGTTGATGGCGATGGCGATCGGGATGATCAGGATCGCCATGAGGGAGAAGTCCTCCCTCACGCGTCGGGCGAGGGTCATCGTGTTCCTCCAACGGGGAGTTCGCGGTCGAGCACGTGGGCGATCTCCGCCGTGTGCTCGGGGAAGAGGGAGTTCAGGAGGGCGTCGAAGAAGCGGCGGGCATCCACGCTCGTCGCGACCAGCGCGTTCGGCTCCTGGTCCCGGTAGCGCGAGGTGCGCCAGACGACGGTGCGGCCGTCGCACACGCCGGAGGTGGCGATCTCGACGCGGGCGGGGACGAGGTCGACCAGTCCCGGGTCGACCAGGTGCGCGAAGGCGAGGGGGTCGCAGAGCTCCGCCCCGACCTCGCGGTACTTCCGCCAGTAGTGGTCCACGTACTTCTCGGTGACGTCGTGGAGGAAGCGGCCCGTGGTCCCGCCGAGCTGGCGGACCAGCTCGCGGATCCCGGGGGACATGAACACCTGGCGGGTGGCGTCCAGACCGATCATCTCGATCGGCGGGAAGCCGGCGGCGAAGACGACCTCGGCCGCCTCCGGGTCGTGGAGGATGTTGAACTCGGCCGACGGCGTCACGTTGCCGGTGAACTCGGCGCCGCCCATGATCACCAGGCGGCGCACGCGCTGCGGGAAGGTCGGATCCTGCTGCACCGCGAGGGCGAGGTTCGTCAGCGGGCCGAGCGCCAGGATCGTGATCCCGTCCGGGGCCGCGGCGGAGGCCTCGAGGAGCGCCTCCACGGCGCCGCGGGGGTCGGACCAGGGGCGGTCGACGGCGTAGCCGGCATCGCCGAGGCCGTCGCCGCCGTGGGCGCGGGAGGCGGGCATCGGCTCCCGCGAGAGCGGGCGGTCCGCGCCGCGGTGCAGGGGGATGTCGGTGCGGCCGACGAGCTCGAGCACGGTCGCGGCGTTGCGTGCGACGTGGTCGAGGCCCACGTTGCCGTCGACGAGCGTGATCCGGTCGACGACGACCTCGTCGGAGGCGAGGGCCATCATGAGGGCCAGGGCATCGTCGACGCCGGGATCGCAGTCGATGATCAGGTGTTCCACGGGGAGGGGCTCCTGTCGGGGGCGGGGTCAGACGGGGGAGGGGACGGCGCCGGTCGCTGCGGCGAAGGCGCCCGGCACGGTGCAGACCTGCGCGGCGGCGGCCGAGGCCTCCTCGCAGGCGGTGCGCAGCGCGGTGCCGTGCGCCCGGGCCGCGGCGAGGGTGCCGACGAAGGCGTCGCCGGCCCCGGTGGTGTCGACGACGTCGACGCTGATGGCGGGGACCGTGGCGGCACCGTGCTCGTCGCAGAGCTGGGAGCCGGCGCCCCCGCGGGTGACCACGGAGGTGCAGCCGAAGCGCGCGAACAGGTCCTCGGCGGGGGAGCCCGAGGCGTCGCCGAGCAGCTCGCGCGCCTCCGACTCGTTGACGACGAGCAGGTCCACGTCGGCCAGCAGGTGCGCGACCGGCGCGGCGGGCGCGGCGTTCAGGACGGTCAGCGCCCCCGCCGCGCGGCCGACCCGCAGCGCCGTCGCGACCGTCTCGACGGGCACCTCGAGCTGGCAGACGAGGACGTCGCCGGGGCGGACCGCGGCGAGCTGCGCGGTGACGTCGTCGGGTGCGAGCTGGGCGTTCGCGCCGGGCGAGACGATGATCGTGTTCTCCCCGGACCCGTCGCGCTGGATCATGGCCTCACCGGTCGGGACGGTCTCCAGCGCGGCGACGGCCGAGACGTCCAGTCCCGGGACGCCCGTCATGGCGGTGCGCAGCAGGGCGGCATTCTCGTCGGAGCCGGTCGCGCCGATCATGCGCGTCGGGGCGCTGTGCCGCGCCGCCGCGACGGCCTGGTTCAGTCCCTTGCCGCCGGGGGAGCGGGTGACGGCGTGGGCGAGGATCGTCTGGCCGGGCTCCACGAGATGCTCCACCGCGAAGGCGGTGTCCACGTTCAGGGATCCGACGACCCACACCGCTCCAGCGTTCTCCAACGGTCTCCAGCTCCTTCGCCGACGGGGCGGCGAGGGAACGAGCTCCGTCGCCGGGATGATTCCTGGGAGCCTAAGAGCCCCGGAACGCGCGGACCAGCGCAGAGAATCGGTGGCACCCTTCGATCGGATCGAAGGCTCCGCTCAGGTGCTGGTCGGGTCGATGGTCAGGTCCTTCTCGGCGGCGTCGATGAAGGCGCGCACCCGTCGGCTGAGCCGGCGCCCGGCGGGCACGATCGCGGCGACCTCGAGGGCGGGGACGTCATCGGCGAGCTCGAGCGCGACATAGCGCGCGCCGTCGGCGGCCACGGGGTGGGGCGCCCGCTGGGTGAGGAGCGAGTAGCCGAGCCCGTGGGCGACCAGCCCGCGCACCGAGTCGTAGCTGGAGCTGCGGAAGGCGACGTTCGGCTCCGTGCCCACGCGCGTGAACAGAGAGCGGAAGTAGTCGGCGCTCGGCGGGGTGTCCAGCAGGATCATCGGGTCGTCGATCAGCTCCGTGAGGCCCACGGCGTCCCTCCCGGCGAAGCGGTGCTCCGGCGGCAGCAGGAGGTACGGGGGGATGCGCGCCAGCACGGTGGAGGCGAAGCCGCGGTCCGCGAGCTCCCGGTCGAGGTGGTAGTCGTAGGCGATCGCGAGGTCGAGCCGGCCCGTGGAGAGCCAGGTGAGCAGGTCGTCCTGGTGTCCCTCCTTGATCTCGAGGGAGACGCGGGGATGCCGCCGGGTGAACTCCGCGATGACCCGCGGCAGCAGCGAGGAGAGGATCGTGGGATAGCAGCCGACGGCGATCGAGCCGGTCAGCTCGTGCTGGAGCCGACGGGCATTGCGCTGCAGCGCCTCGGCATCGCCCAGCAGCGCCCGCGCCTCGGCGAGCACCCGCTCGCCGTCCCGCGTGAGCGACAGCCCCCGCGCATGCCGGATGAACAGCTGCACGTCCAGCTGCCGCTCGAGCTCGCTGACCGCCGTGGAGAGCGCGGACTGCGACAGGTGGATCTGGTCCGCGGCCGCGGTGAGGGAGCCCTCCTCCGCGACGACGGCGAAGTACGCGAGCTGGCGGAGGGTGATGGAGGGCGGTGGGGTCATGGGTACCAGTAACGCCGACTGGCGAACACGGGGCAAGTGGTTGTCGCCGGTACCCGAGCAGGTGAGACGCCGGGGGAGTGAGGTGTTCCTGGGCAGATCTGTCCCTGGCTGGGCGACCCGGCGAGATCCAGGATGAAGGAGCGCATCGCCCGCGGCGTGGATGCCGAGCATCCACCTCGCGCGCACGTTCCCTGATCCGAGGAGACATCAATGACCACCTGGCTCATCACCGGCGCCGCCCGCGGCTTCGGGCTGGAGATCGCACGTCAAGCCCTTGATCGCGGCGACCATGTCGTGGCGACCGCTCGCACCCCTGAGGACGTGCAGGAAGCACTTCCCGGGCATGCGGACCGTCTGCTGACGCTCCGCCTCGACGTCACCGACGAGGTGCAGGCCCGCAGGGCCGTGTCCTCTGCGGTGGATGCATTCGGCTCCCTCGACGTACTGGTCAACAACGCCGGACGCGGTCTTCTCGCCGCCGTGGAAGAATCCTCCGATGCGGAGGTCCGTTCGATCTACGACACCAACGTCTTCGGCCTGCTGAACGTCACGCGCGCGGTGCTGCCGGTCATGCGGGCCCAGCGCTCGGGCAGGATCCTCAACGTCAGCTCCCTGGGCGGGTTCAGCAGCTCGGCGGCCTTCGGGATCTACTGCTCCACCAAGTTCGCCGTCGAGGGGATCTCCGAAGCACTCCACGAAGAGCTGGCGGACCTGGGAATAGCGGTGACCGTCGTCGAGCCGGGCTACTTCCGCACCGACTTCCTCGATGACCGCAGCCTGCGCACCGAGGGCACCGTGATCGATGACTACGCGAGCACCGCCGGAGCCGTCCGCGAGGCGGTCCCCGGGCTGAACCACACCCAGCCCGGCGACCCGGTCAAGGGCGCTGCCGCGTTCCTGACCCTGGCAGATGCGGAGAACCCGCCGCTGCGCGCTCAGCTGGGCACCGACTGTCTGGAGGAGCTCGAGGTCAAGATCGCGCGGCTGCGCGCGGAGTCGGCGGCATGGCGGGACCTTGCGGTCTCGACCGACCACGACGACGTCCTCGCGGCGCGGTCCCGGGATGGAAGGCGGTGAGCACGGCAGTGTTCCTCGCGAGTGTTCCTCCCGTCCCGGGACCTGTCGGCCGTGGCCGTCGCGGTCAGTCGAGCATCGCCTCCGCTTCGACCTCGACCAGGACATCGGGCTCGAAGAGGTAGTCCACACCGATGACCGACAGCGGTGGCAGCGGGCGCGGGATGCCGAGCTCCTCCGCGACGCTCTCGATCCCCGCCATGAACTCCGTGTATTTCACCGGCGTCCACGCAGTGACGAAGAACCGAAGGCGCATCACGTCGGAGAACGACGCTCCTGCTCCTGCCAATCCCCGTGCGCTGTTGCGCAGGGCGTGGGCGAGCTGCCCGGCGAGATCTCCGGGGGAGAGGCGAGTGCCGTTCTCGTCGCGGGCGATCTGGCCTGCGACGTGCACCAGTCGAGTGCCGGTCGACACCGAGACATGGTGATAGGGGACGGGCTGGAACATGCCGTCGGGGGTGGAGAGGTGGACGGTCATCGGCGTTTCCTTTCGCAGCTTGGTGGTCACCGATGTATACCTGGTATGTGAAGAGCACCTCAACGAAACCAGGTGTCCTCGACGACACCACCCCCGCCCGGATCGAGTACTCGCAGATCGCCACGGAGCACCGAGAGCTGCTGGACCAGGTGCTCGACAAGTGGTCCCTGCTGGTGCTCGACACGCTCTGCGAGGGCCCGCGGCGGTTCAACGAGCTGAGGCGGGCCATCCCGACCGTCACGCAGAAGTCCCTCACCGTCACGCTGCGACGGCTGGAGCGCAACGGCATGGTCGATCGCGTCGTCCTCAGCACCCGCCCCGTCGCCGTCGAGTACCGGATCAGTGACCTGGGCTCCACGCTCCAGGACCTCATCGACGCCC